>VFSW01004361.1_pt1 | contig 21145 bp, 24 predicted proteins | sample 5358111 | NCBI WGS metagenome assembly VFSW01 (sample SAMN11554181, study PRJNA540505) | mine drainage metagenome | isolation source: sediment from site ElyBrook_90M | place: USA: Ely Copper Mine, Vershire, VT | collected 2017
GGTACCAACTGTCTCTCACGCCAGGCTTGGTTGAAGAACACGACTTTGAACGATCCACCGTCGTCGACGAGCGTGACCTCGACCATGACCCGTCCTTGACGCGTGCGTCGTGCGACCACTTTGCGGACCTCGCCGAACACCGCAGCCTCGTCGCCCACGGCCAAGTCGGTGAGGTCGACTCGCTTGGTGCGGTCGATGTAACGACGCGGATAGGTCGTCAACAAGTCAAAGACGTTCTCGATACCTATCGAGGTGAGCGCGGCGAGTCTCTTGTCACCGACGTTGCGCAACTGCGAGACCGGCACGTCGCCCAACTGGCGTAATCGGCGCGGCGCCGCTTCGCTCACTCGATGCCGAAGTAGTAGGGGTAGAGCGGCTGACCCCCGTGATGGACTTCCACACTCAACCTCGGGTGCTCTTCAGCCAGGTACTCGGTGATCCGCCGGGTGTTGGCCCGCGACGCATTTTCGCCCTCGATGATCGTGAGCAGTTCATGTTCGGGTCGAATCAGCCGCGACAACAGTTCATTACTCGCCACGGCAATCGAATCGGCGATGGACCTCACCCCATCAGAACTGAGTCCGATCCAGTCGCCCACGTGGACCTCACCCACGTCGCTCGTCGTGTCTCGCACCGCCTGGGTGACCTCAGCGGCCACCACGTTGCGAGCCGAGACGGACATCGCCTCGCGGTTCTCTTCCGCCGATGAGTCCGGGTCGTACTCGAGCAGTGCAGCGAACCCTTCGACGATCGAGTTGGTCGGTACCACGCTCACCAGTACGTCGACCAGTGCACCGACCTGTTCGGCCACCGGTCGGATGTTCTTGTTGTTGGGCAGAATCACGACCTAGCTCGATCCACAAGAGCGAACGGCCTCGACGAGTTCCGCGGTCGACGGATTCATCGACTGGCCGCCCTTCACCAGGACCCGAACACCGAGGGATCGAAAGATCCGCCCGACGCCGTCACCGACGACCACGGCGACGACCGAGGTTCGCGCAACGGGCCCGGATTCGTCATTCACCTGCTCGATGCTCCCCTCGCGAACCCAGCGTTGCTCGATGACCTGGTCACTCAGGTCGCTCACCCGTATGTCGCGTGGTCGCCCGGCGTCGAGGGCGGCTTCGATCGCGGCACCGATGTCATCGGTGTGGATATGGCAGTTGTAGAGACCCTCGCCACCGACGATCACGATCGAGTCGCCAATCCCCGACCAGACCTCACGAAACGCGTGCAACTTGGCGTCCTCGGCTTCGAGCAGGTACATCACCTCATAGCGCAGATCGGCAATGGTCGACTCCTGGTCACCTGGATCCTCGTGCACGTTCACCTGGACCGTCGCCAGTGCCGGTGCCTCGGGCAGCGGGTCGTCGGCGACCACCTTGCACAAGGCGTCATAGAGCAAGAGCAGTCCCGTCCCACCGGAGTCGACGACACCCGCTCGTTTCAGTACCGGCAGTTGCTCGGGCGTGAACGCGAGGGCCGAGCGCGCACGGTCGCGTGCGGAGCGAACCAGGTTGGTCAGCGACTCACAGTGCGCGCGCGCACCTTCGGCTGCGGCACGAGCGATGGAGAGCATCGTGCCCTCGACGATACGAACCACCGCTTGACGGGCCTGGACGTCGGCGTTCTCGAGCGATTCAGCGAGCAACTCGGGTGCGACGTCGCCGTCGGAGGGAAATTTGGCGACCAGGCCCCTCAACATCTGCGAGAGGATCACCCCGGAATTTCCGCGTGCTCCCATGAGCGAACCATGGGCGATGGCCCTACAGACCTCGGACATCGGTGCATTGTGCTCTAAAGGGTCCAATTCCGCAGTCACCGACTCGATCGTCAGGGTCATGTTCGTTCCCGTGTCCCCATCGGGAACCGGGTAGACGTTGAGCCGATTGATGACGTCCTTGTGCGAGCGCAGGAGATCGGCGAAGGTCGAGATCGCACTACGTAACTGACCTGCGGACAAGGAAGTGGGAGAGGCCATCGCTAGCGATGCTACAATGGTCCTTCGGTTAAACCGGCGTCGCCAAAGGGCTGCGGTCGGGAAAAAGGAGAAAGTTCATCATGGCATCCGTCTGCGAAATCTGCGGTAAGAAGCCGTCATTCGGCATGAACGTCTCGCACTCCCACCGTCGTACCAAGCGTCGCTGGAATCCGAACATCCAGCGCGTTCGCGCACTCGTGGGCGGAACTCCGATGAGGATGAACGTCTGCACGGGGTGCATCCGCTCGGGTAAGGTCACCAAGCCCGTGCGCCGAAGTACGACGGCCTGATCGAAGCATCCTCACAGGCGGTGTTGCCAGCCGCTTCGATCGAAGGTTTCGCCGAGCAGCGTGCGAACAGTCGGGTCGGCCACGACTACGCCGATGCTGATCGGTGGGTTCAAGCCGCGATCGTGGAACATCATGCGAAGTCGACCAGGCACATTCGTGACCATGAGTAACTCGTAGTCCTCACCACCGCCGATCGCCTCTTGCTGACTGGCGCCGTGGGCCACGGGTATCTCCCCGAGTTCGAATCCGACTCCCGAGGCATCGGCCAAGCGGTGCAGGTCTAGACCGAGTCCATCACTGAGGTCCATCATCGCGTGCACCCTCGCCCCTCGCGCCGCCATCCCCTCTCGCAGCCGTGGCCACGGACGGCGATGAGCGACGACCAGATCATTGTTGAGCGGCGCGCCGTCACGACGTAGGCGAAGGCCGGCGGCCGAACGCCCCAGCGGACCGGTCACCAAAATCTCGTCACCGGGCCGCGCGCCGCTGCGAAGTACCGCAGCCCCGTCGGGACATTCTCCAAAGACCGTGACCGCGACCGTCACATCGTGGCCCTGGGCCAGGTCGCCGCCCACGATGGGACAACCCGTGATCGCCGCCGCATCGGCAATCCCTCGATGCAGCTCCTCAAGATCGGTGCCCACCGGTGCACTCACCGCGACCACGGCCCCTCGCGGTCGGGCCCCCATCGCGGCCAGGTCCGAGATGGCCGAAGCGACTGCCTTGAAGCCCAGATCCTCTAATGGAAAGATCCCACCGTCCAGGTGCACCCCCAGAACGGCGACGTCGGTACTCACGATGGCCTGGCCAACAAATGGGGCGAGTACGGCAGCATCGTCACCGATATGGTGCTCACCTTTGGGGATTGTTCGTAGGCCAACGATTGTCGCGATACGCTCCAGTACGTCGTCTTCGCGCCGGGAATAATCCTTTTGGGGGGTGGTTGGGTCAACCGGCGTGGGCATGACGCATTCTTAACATCCGGCGAACGTACAAGAACGGTCGCCGGGAACGGAGGAACACGACGTGACGTACCCAACCGGCAACAAGAAACTCATCGCATGGGTGCACGAGGTGGCAGAACTCACTACCCCCGATCGTATCCATTGGTGCGATGGCTCCGCGCAGGAGTACGACGATCTCTGCCAGTTACTCGTTGATCAAGGAACCTTCACCAAGCTCTCTGACGCGAAGCGACCCAACAGTTACTACGCCACCTCTGATCCCGGCGACGTCGCGCGCGTGGAGGACCGGACGTTCATCTGCTCGAAGAACGAGATCGACGCCGGACCCACGAACAATTGGCGCGATCCATCAGAGATGCGAGACACGTTGAACCAGCTACTGGCTGGATCGATGAAGGGTCGTACGATGTACGTGGTCCCCTTCTCAATGGGTCCGCTCGGATCGAACATCTCGCACATCGGTGTGGAGATCACAGATTCGCCCTACGTGGTCGTGTCGATGCGGATAATGACGCGCATGGGAAAGGGTGCGCTCGACGTCTTGGGCGACGAAGGTGTATTCGTCCCCTGCCTGCACTCGGTGGGAATGCCGCTCCAAGACGGTGAGCCCGACGTCAAGTGGCCCTGCAACGCGGACAACAAGTACATCGTCCAGTTCCCCGACACCCACGAGATCGTCTCGTACGGTTCGGGGTACGGCGGCAACGCCCTGCTCGGCAAGAAGTGCTTCGCACTGCGCATCGCCTCAGTACTCGCGCGCGACGACGGTTGGCTCGCCGAACACATGCTCATCCTCAAGTTGACCAATCCCGCCGGTGAATCACGCTATGTTGCTGGCGCCTTCCCGAGTGCCTGTGGAAAGACCAACCTGGCGATGCTCGTGCCGACGGTGCCGGGGTGGAAGGTCGAGACCATCGGTGACGACATCTGCTGGATGAAGCCAGGACCCGATGGTCGCCTGTACGCGATCAATCCGGAGGCGGGTTTCTTCGGCGTGGCTCCCGGGACGAACCTCGAGACCAACCCCAACGCCATGTACTCCATCGAGGCCAATACGATTTTCACCAACACCGCGATCACCGCCGATGGCGACGTCTGGTGGGAGGGCATGGGCGAACCCCCGGCCGGAATGACTGATTGGAAGGGACAGCCCTGGTCCAAGGAACTCGGAACACCGGCCGCCCATCCCAACTCGCGATTCACCGCCCCAGCCCAACAGGATCCGGCGATCGCCCCTGAATGGGAGGATCCGGCCGGCGTGCCCATCGACGCCATACTCTTCGGCGGTCGGCGCGCCAGCGTCGTCCCGCTGGTGTTCCAGTCACGCACCTGGGATCACGGCGTCTTTCTCGGTTCGATCATGGCCTCAGAGACCACCGCTGCCGCCACGGGTGCAGTGGGCAATCTTCGCCGCGATCCCTTCGCCATGTTGCCATTCTGCGGATATAACATGGCCGACTACTTCGGTCATTGGCTCACGTTCTCGGACCGCTTCGATGAAGCGCGACTGCCCAAGATCTTCTACGTCAACTGGTTTCGCAAGGGCGCCGACGGGCGCTGGCTGTGGCCGGGATACGGTGAGAACAGCCGCGTGCTCGAATGGGTCTTCGAACGTAGCGCGGGTCGCGGCGATGCCGTCGAGACGGCTATTGGCTGGGTGCCCACACCTGGCGCGATCAACATCGAAGGACTCTCGGTGACCAACGAGGACATGACTGAGTTACTCACCGTCCACGCCGACGACTGGCGCGCCGAAGTCCCGCTGATCCGCGAGCACTACGGCCAGTTCGGTGAGCGCATCCCGGCCAAACTCGTGGCCGAAGTCGACGAACTCGAACGACGACTGGCCTGAATCCAGCACGCTCGCGAGGATTCTTGGACTATTCGGCTGTCTCAGCGTCAGCCACGATCAGGCGAGGACCCGACGGCCAATCGAAGTAACGCCACGTCCAGTTGATCATGACGCGAATCTTGTTGCGAAAACCAACGAGGTACCACAGATGCAGCCCCAGCCACGCGAGCCAACCGGCCGTTCCCTTGATGACGCCACCTCGAGGAAGCTTCGCCACAGCCGCATGGCGCCCTATCGTCGCCATGATGCCCTTGTTTCGGTACCGGAACGTCACCGTCTCTTGGCCCTCGAGCACGCGCAGGATCTGCTGTGCGCAGTGGCGTCCGGACTGGATCGCCACCGGCGCCAACTGCGGACAGAACTGCGTTGCGTCCATCGGCACCGCGGCGGCGTCGCCCACCGCCCACACGTTGGAACTCTCGACGAGTCGAAGGTCCCCCGTCACCCTGGCGCGGCCCCCGGGACCTGGAGAGGCCTGCAAATCATGGGCCAACGTCCCGCTCGCGGTGACACCAGCGGCCCAGACCACCGCAGCGGTCTCGATGCGCTCGCCATCAGAAAAACGAATGGCGTGCTCCTCGACTTCGATGACTGATCGTCCCAAGTCGATCTCGACCCCGATCTGTTCGAGCTCCCTTTTGGCGTAGCGACTGGCGGACTCCGGAAAGGCCGTCAAGAGGCGCGGGGCGAGGTCGACCAGCAGCACCCGGACCTTCGCGGCGTCGAGGCGTAGGCCGTCTCGCTTGATGGCGATTCGAATCAGTTCTGAGAGGGCGCCCGAGGTTTCCACGCCCGTCGGACCACCTCCGACGACGACGAAGTTGAGGGTGACCGGCGACTGCTCGGCGAGAACGTCAGCCCGCTCGAGAGCGAGGAGCAGTCGATTTCGAAGCTTGCGGGCGTCGGCGAGTGAGTACAGGGGCATGGCGTACTTGGACGCACCGGGAATGCCGAAGTAGGCGGCGGTCGCTCCGGTGGCGACGACGAGGTGATCGAAGGTGAGCTCCGAATGGTCTTCGAGGACCACGAGACTGCGAGCGTGGTCAACGAGTGACACCTTGGCGTGGCGAAACCCGATGTTATCGGCGTGGCCGAAGATCGTCCGGATGGGATACGCCACGTCCGCCGGCTCGAGTCCGGCCGTGGCTACTTGGTAGAGCAACGGCAAGAAGGTATGGAAGTTGTGCTTGTCCACGATGGTGACGCGAACGTCCTGGTTGGCGAGGCCGCGCGCGACCGCGACGCCCGCGAAACCGCCACCGATGATGACCACGTGAGGCAGGTGCGAGAGATCTCGATAGGCGGGCTTGCTGCTCGTCGACGTCGCCATATCCCACTACAGCATAGGCAGTCGGACCTCGGTCTGGGTCAGGACTCGGCGAAATGGCGACTCGTCCAGTAGACGAGGCCGGCAACGAAGGTGAGCACCGCGAGCAATTGATCACCGACGGAGAATCTCATCGTGATCGCCACCGGTATCAGTGCGCCGATCACCCAGAGCAACTGTTGGCGAACCGCGAAGCGCGCAAAGGTCCGCCCCTGGGCGCCCGCAGCGACATTGCGTTGGGTGATCGCGTCAAAAGTCGGCTGGGCCACCGCGGCGCACAGACCGAGCCAGCCGGCCAGTGCGATCTGGACGAGCAAGGTGGGGCTGGCCGAAGCCAGAGCGGCTCCGGTTCCCGTGGCGAGCAGGGCCAAGGCCAGCAACGTCGATTCCTTGAGCGAATTACGCACTCGCGTCACGAGGGCAAGGCCGAGCAGTGCGCCCAGAGCGCTCAGCACGAGGGCAAAGGCGAAGTATCCCAGTCCGGCGTGTTCGCGCCTCAGCCCAAAGGCCAGCAGGAACGTAGCGAATCCAACGGTGAACCTCATGAGCGCGGCAGCGAAGAGACCCCATACCACTTCGGAATCGCCGAGTGGGTTGAGTGCGTGCAAGTCTCGCTCGGTCTGACTCAGAGCCGTCACCTCATCTCGTACTGCTCGAGTTGGACGCTGCAAACGCATGCTCGCGACGGTCGCAGCCAAGTAGACAAAGGAAGCAGCGATCAGGACGCTCGACGCTCCGACTCCTTTCAACAGCCCCGCACCCAAAGCGCCGGCGATCAGTCCCGCCAAAGTACCGAGCAGCGTGAGCTGGGCATTGAAACCCGCGAAGCCGCCTTGTGCTCCGGCTCCCTCTCCCGGCCAGCCCGCTTGTCCCACATCCTTCGCGTGAGCACGCAGCTGATCGGTTCGAGCCATTTCGGGAACGAGTGCTCCGCGCGTCACCACGTACAGTTTTGAAGAGATGAGCACCAAAAAGGCCTCGGGGAAAAGCCAGAGCGAATTGAGGTGCTGACTCATGGTCCAACACAACAGGGCTCGAAGTCCCGCCGACATCGCCACGAGGATCCTTCGCCCGTTGGCGGAGCGGTCGATCAGTGGCCCGAGCACTGGCGAGACCACGGCGAATGGCGCGATGGTGATGAGTAGGTAGGCCAGCACCTTGCCCTTGGCTTCAGTCGGTGACACTGAGAAGAACAGAGAACCGGCCAGCGAAACGGTCACGAACGTGTCGCCGGCCATCATGATGACGTGCACCAATGCGAGCCGACCAAAAGCGGTTTGCTGGTCGAAAAGGTCCTGGGCTGAGGCCCACGCTAAAGAGCCAAATCCCCGTCGCCGCATGATGATCAAGCGTAGGTGATGAGTGGTTCGCGCACGACATTGCGACAAGGTACGACACAAGAGCGAGAGCACCGCCGGCCCACTCGGGGCCCCTTGCGCCCGGCGCTAATTCGAAAAGCAACCAAGTTTGTACACGAGTTGGGGCAACCGTGCGGGTTTGCACCACCGAAGTCGCGAAGCGATCTCCCACGTTTCGCTCGCGGGTCGATAGCGCAAGACCTCAGTGACCCCGATCTCGTTGGGCGATGTACCGACCGTTGCCCAGGCGAAGGCCCAACCAGCGTGGCAACCGAAATTGTCTAGCGAATCGAGGACCAACGCGCCTCCGAAGGCACCGGCCAGCGAACCAGGTGTGCACGAGGTGGCCCACGCCGCCTCCGAAGACGTCGGTCCGGCGCCGCCCACCGCGCTCGCCATTGCTATGAACAAAGCAGCGGTGGCGACCACCCTCGCATATCTCATAGACCACCATTCAACATCCCAGAGACTCCAATGCTCAGCGAGACCTGACCATCCCGCTAAACGCCACGCCCATCGCCACCTCCCAGTCACCATCGTCGATGGGGGCGGACGCGACGTCATCGAGGTTGCGCCCGAAAATCAAGACTTGCATGACCACGGCAATCGTATGCGCCGAAAGGTCACTGCGGAGCCAGCCGTGCTCTTGTCCGTAGCCGATGACGTCACTGAGTCGATCAGTCAGGCGTACTTGGGCGTCGCCGATTGCCGACTTCAACGCCGGTCGAGTCTGCGCAGCCGCGACTATCCTCAGGCGCAGCGCTCGACGACTACGTCGCTTCTTGCCCGACGAAACGAGTTCGACCAGTGGAGCCACCGCTTCGACGAAGTCGTCGAATGTCTCCACCGTGGTGCTCACTTTGCTCAACGCCTCGATATCCTCATCGACCAGCTGGGAGAAGATCTTCTCGTACGCGGCTTCAATCACTCCCTCTCGCGATCCGAAATGGTGATACACCGAGCCATAGTTGACTCCGGTCACCTCGCAGATCTCGGGTATGCGAATCTGGGACTCGTCACTCAAGATAAGGCGTTCGGCGACCGCATCTAGCACCGTATTCATCACCGGAATCGATCGGCGTTGCTTGACCACCGACAAAATTTATCCGATGTCCATCTCAATTACTACCAAGTCACCCAAATCGACGCGCAGGACCTCATACGTTCAATACCCAACGACGGCCCAACGACGCGACCAACGCCGTTAGGGTGGCGACGCAAGCACAGAACGCACTTCTAGTTGCGTCGTCTGCACTTGTACAACATCGAAGACACAATTCGTCACACCGGCGAGAGGAATGTATGAGACCCCCAGTTCTGCAGATCATCATCGGAAGTACGCGACCGGGTCGCGTCGGACCGGCCATCGCCGCCTGGTTCGCCGAACGCGCCAAAGCTCACGGAGGCTTTGAGGTCGAGTTGATTGACATCGCCGACTTTGGTCTACCACTGTTGGACGAACCAAATCATCCGATGGCTCGCAAGTACACGAAGGAACACACCATGCGTTGGTCGGCAACGATCTCGAATGGGGACGCCTTCGCCTTCGTGGTTCCTGAATACAACCACAGCTTCAACGCGGCCACGAAGAACGCGATCGACTTCCTCTACCACGAATGGCGTTTCAAGCCGGCGGGCATCTTGAGTTACGGCGGCGCGGCGATGGGGACGCGATCCGCTCAGGCGCTCAAGCCCGTGTTCGCTGCACTGAAGTTATTGCACGCTGGTGACGTCTCGGTACCCCTCGTGAACAATCCCGTCAAGGACGGAGTCTTCCACCCCAACGAGATACTCGCGAGCGCCGCCGACGCCCTGCTCGATGAGATCGCCATGAGCGTACCGGCACTCATCGAACGCAGAAGCCGGGCGAAGACTACAGCGTGACCGGAGTTGCCATCGGGAAATTGTTCGTCGCGGTCCAGGATCGATCCCTTCGCACCGCGAAGGCTTCGTAGCCGTCGAGCTGCTCGAAAGTACGCAAAACTTCCTCCCCACCGACGACGAGCGCGGTCGCCAGGGCGTCGGCCAGACCCAGGTCGTCGCCACACACCGTGGCCGATGCCAGACGAGCCCGGTGTACGCCGCTGAACGGGTCGAAGAGGTGCGCGCCACGTTCGTAGTCGCCCGAGGTCGCGATGCTGGAGCGAGCCTTCGCCACGCACGCCAGGCGCTTGGTATCGAAGGGGTTGACGATTCCAACCTGGAACGCCGACGAGTCGCCGGGGCGACCCGATACAGCAACATCACCAGCCGCGTTCACGATGGCCCCTTGAGCACCGAGACCAACCAGCACTCCGAGCGCTCGTTGAGCGGCCCAACCTTTCACGTAGCCCGTTGGGTCGACTCCACCGGGCATCGACCAGGGATCGAACCAACCCAGGGTGATCGCCTTGGCCCGTTGGCAGAGTTCCAACACCTCGCTCACCTCGTCGGGGACGCTCGAAAGGTCCAGTTGACCGTTTCGCAACCGACTGACCGCACTCTCGGGTTTCCAAGTGCTAAAGACTTCGTCGACGTGCTCGAGCAACTGAGCCGCCTTGGCGAAGACCTGCGAAACCGCTGCGTCATGAAATCCCCGATCGTCGAACAGATCGAACGTGACGATGGTGCCCATGACGGACTGCTCATGGTGTCTCACGTCTTCGAACCTAATGGGTCAATCCTCGAGACTCTAGATGCCCAGCTTCTTGAGCGCCGACTGCAACGACATGATAAAGCCGGCACTGGTGTAGCTAGCGCCCGAAACCGACTGGATCTGTGCGTTCTGCGCTTGCATGGTCTCTTGCTCGAGGATCGGTATGGACATGCCGTCGATTTGTTGGGAGCGATAGTTGCCTCCATCGCTCAACTGGCCAATGGTGACTTTGTCGATCTTTCTTCCAGTCGCGGTGACGCTGACCGAGAGGACACCGAAGTAGTAGTTGACGGCCTCGCCAGTCATCGTGCGAATTCCACTGGGTGCACTCGTCGTGGTGGTGACTGGCGCGCTGGTCGTGGATGTCGTCGAATCGACCGTCGACGTGCTCGTGGATCTCGTTGGTTTCGAGGTGGTGCTGGGCGTGGAACTCGTCATGGGCGGCAAGGTTGTCGAAGGCGACGTCGAGGTCGAGGTCGAGGTGTTTGATGCACCGCCCTTTCCCGTTGAACCGGTGGCCCCCGTCACCAGTCCACCGACACTCAGACTCACCGGGGCGGTGTGGAAGGCCAGTACGCCCGCAATACCTGCGGCAGTCGCTGAGGTGAAGATTACGGCACGCTTCATGATTGGGGATCCTTGTCCGGTGGGGGGTTAACGATGGGCATGTCAGAAGGCGAATACTTCGCTATGGAGGCGCTCGCGAGCCACACCCAGGCGGGCGACGGTATTGGCCATGTGGTCGGTGAAAGCCGCCGGACCACAGATGTACACATCACTGCTCGAAATCTGCGGTACCAGTCTTCGAATGGAGGCCGAGTCAAGTTTGACGCGCTGGCGCGAACCAACCAGCTCGTGCAGGACTCCACCACGCTGTGCGACCAGCGCCGCGATCTCTTCACGGTGTATGAGGTCATTTTCGGCCGAACCCCGGGTGACGACGGTGGTGTGGACGTTCGAGGGTAAGTCTTCGAGAATGGCGCGCAAGGGAGTGATGCCAACTCCCGCACCGATGAGGACCACTCGGTTCGTCACGCGCTGGTGATGCGTGAAGGTCCCGTAGGGCCCTTCGGCAAAGACTCGGGTTCCGGGCCTCAGGTGGGCTACGGATCCACTGTGGTCGCCTAGATCCTTGATGGTGATGCGAACGAACGGAGGGTTGGGCAGTGCGGAAAGCGAATACGGGTGCGCCTGCCACCAAAGACCCTTGGTGAGGAAGCGCCACTGGAAGAACTGCCCCCCGGACACGGCCAGACTTGACAGTCGATTTCCCGACAAGACAATGGAGAAGACACCAGGAACCTCTTCATCGACCGATACCACGCGAAGTTGGTAGCGCAAGTTGCGTAGCAATGGAAGAGCGAAACGGAAGGCGGCGATGCTGATCGCCCCGAGGGCCCAAAGCGCGATCCAAAAGGACTTCGCGAGCGGGTGGTGCAAAAAGGCATACCCGGTCACCACCTGGTGTGCGAAGGCGAGTGCCAACGCCAGATAGGTGTAGAGATGGACGACCCACCACGTCTCGTAGGCCTGTCGGCGCCGAACGGTTCGATACGAGGTGACCCCGACCATCACCAGCAGCGCGAATCCGACCAACGAAGCCAGTATGTCGGGGTAGTGGAAGATGAACGTGTTCATCTGCTTCACCCAAGACACCCCGTCAACCTTCGAATATCCCAACGTGACGAACACGATGTGCAAGGCAATCAGGACAATGGGCCATCCCCCGATACGCCGATGCCACCTGACCAGTTGATCCTGGCCAACGGCTCGTTCGAGCCAAGGTATCCGCGCGATGAGGAACACCATGATGAGCATGAGATACGAGCCGAGAAACCCCGTCAAGCGACCGGCCACCGTGTACCAACCACCTGGTGATGCCAGCGAACCCGACGTCTCATTGATGAGCACGAGGGCCATGGTGAGCCCGAAGCCCAGTCCGGCTAGACCGCCGAGGACATCAGCGACGACGGGCCGAGGTGCGTGACCGGGTCGTCGTGTCCTATAGGGCGCTCTCGAGTCCTGGCCCAGCGCCGGAGTAGATCGAACTCGCTGGACTTGTGTCGGCTGGGGGGACGGCATGCGAGACACGTTAGAAACGGCGAGTAATGGCAATTCGATGGAATCAGTAAGAGAGAGGTAAGAGTCGCCATCTCGTTGAGCCAAGGATGAATGGGACGAACCAACGCCAGGCGATTCGATCGGTCCGCTTCGATGTCCAACCCAATTGATCTGATTCACCTCGGTTGGAAAATCCGGAACGAGATTCACACGGTCCTCTTAGATTCACTGCGTAACATTCGCCCATGCACAAGAGCACCGCCGTGAGCAACCAAGGTCGTCAGGTGATCACCTTGATGGTCCTCGTCGCCACTCTCTTCGTCGGCGTACCGACGAGCGCATTCGCGTCGACGTCTCCGTTCTCGACTACGGGATGGTCCGCGACCCACTCGACCACCCGACGCCTCGCCTGGAAGTCCTGGCACAACTCCTGGATTGACTACTTACGAGGACTCAATGCGATAGACGCCAGTTATCGCGCTTCGGTTAAGACCGCGAGGCTCGCGTACGGGGCAGCGATCGCCACCTCATCAAATAGAGCTGATCGACTCGCAGCCAAGGCGCAATTGGTCAGGGCCCTTGACGCAGCGTTGCTCAAGCGAGTCGCGGCCATCACCGCGGTCAACTTTCCGCCGGCTCCGCCAGCGGGTTTTGGTGCCACGCGGTACGTGAACGAAATTCGAAGAGTGAATATCGACTTTCGTAGCGCCTTGGTCGTCGCCGAAACCGCCTTCGCACAGGCAGTGCACAAGGCAACCAGTGACGCGCAGCGCTCGCGTGCTCGAGCTGCACTGCGGATGGCAATCAATAAGGCTACGCTCACCCGAGCTCAGGACCTTGCGGCTCTCGGTCCACCTCCCGCTAACCCCACGATGAGCATTGGCTAGCTTCTCAACCAAAATCAGTTGCTCCTTATGGTGACCGCGGATGAACCGCGCACCGAGATCGCCGATACTCATCGAATCTGACTTCATCAGTTGATCGTGTCGCACCCTGATCGGTGCGTGCATTCGGTGATTCACCCCTCTCGCCCAACTTCTCGACTGCGATCTGTCAAAGTCGCGAGTTGACGATCCTTCGCATGACGAGGCGCCAGCCCAGCATGAACGCGCTCAGAAATGCGGTCGCCACGACGATGAATGCGAACGCCGTTTCTTGGCCACTCACTACTCGCAGCGTCATCCCGACGATCACCGATGCCACCGCCACGACTTCGCCGTCGGCCAGCGACGCACCAGATCTGCGCGATAGCAACAACACGAGCCAACCAACGAGGAGTCCGACGAAGAAGGGCCACAGAGTCGACGCCAGACCAGCGACGCTCACCCCGTGATGATGATCGCTCCGACCAATGGCAACGAAGACGACGACCGACAACAGGTCGAGGATCATCCGAAGGGGTCGCACGTAGAGAACCTAGCGTCCCGACTTCACCGTCGGTCTCCACGGTGACCAACGTTCTTGGCCCCGGGACCAGAATTCATCCGTATTCACTCAGGGCGAACGTAGAGTGAAAGTCGTGAATATCTATCAAGGTTCGCATCGGTCGCCCGGTGGGGGGCGCGACAGTGATCGAGGCGCCTCACTGATCGGACTCTTGAGCGTCGTCTTGATTCTCGGCGTGCTCGCTGTGATTGTGCTTTCGAGTTCGCCGTCCTCGCCCCCGTTGACGTCGAAGTCAACGGGTCCGGGTCTCACTGCACCGAACAGTCCTTCGAGCGGAGCGTCGTTGGCTTCACTCACCGCGTGCAAGACGGACTTTCTCGCACTCTCATTGGCCGTCACCAACTTTCGAGCACTCAATGGAGCGAATCCACCTCGGGGCACATCGTGGGCCACAACGCCCGCAGCAAGTGGAGCGATCATGCAGTCCTGGCCATCGCTGGTCGGATTCTCCTTCACCTGGACGGGATCGACGATCAACGTGGTCCCGAAGCACGGAGTCCCCTCAATGGGAGATTACGGCAGTGCCGCGCCACCGACGGGCTGCTACGCCCATTAGGCGACTCGAGCCGCGCCCCAGCGCCAGTCAGAGAGAATCGGCGACCACTGGCGATACCGACCAGACCATGGTTTTAGATGTGTGGATTGATTCAAAATTGGGAGGTTTGTCATGGCCACTGCACTGATCACGGGAGCATCCAGTGGGATCGGTCTCGAAATGGCCAAGCTTCTCGACCGGGCCGGGCACCGGGTGATACTGGTTGCTCGATCACGCGAGGTTCTTGACGCACTAGCTTGCACCATGAGCGACGCGATGGTCGTTGCAGTCGACCTGGCCTCATCAGATGGACCGTCACTCGTGGCAGCATCCGTAGGTTCGGTGGACATTCTGATCAATAACGCTGGATTCGGCGACGTTGGACCGTTCGCGAGGAGTGAATCGGATCTCCAGGCTTCCATGATCCAGGTCAACTGCACTGCACTGACCAGTTTGACCAGGACCTTCCTTCCAGGAATGCTGGAGCGCGGACATGGGAAGATTCTCAATATCGCCTCCACCGCAGCCTTTCAGGCCGGGCCCGGTATGGCGGTGTACTTTGCGACCAAGGCCTACGTCCTATCCTTCACCGAGGCAATCTCCGAGGAGATCAGAGGTTCCGGAGTCACCGCTACAGCATTCTGCCCGGGAGCCTTCGCATCTGGCTTCCAACGGGTCGCCGGTGCGGAGCGCACGCGCCTGGTGAGTGGCCGACATCTTCCCGAATCCAAAGATGTGGCGAAACAAGCCCTGCTGGCCATGAATCGTGGCGACGTGGTGAGCGTTCCTGGTTTGACCAACAAATTTGGAGCAGTGGCGACGAGATTCACCCCGCGCCCGCTACTTCGACGCATCGCGAAGCGCATCACTGAAGTGACGTGAGCGTTCACCCAACTCGTTATCTCCAACGTCGAACGACCTCAGATCAGCCCAGGCGACCTTGAAGATCGTGTTGGACATGCTCGACGTGAGATTCGTCGATCCGCTGGGGGCGCGGAGGGCACCACCGCTCGTAATCTCGAAGGACGAGATGACTCGATCCAGACGATGTCGACTCGTTGAAGTCGACGAGGAACCTTGTAAGTGTTGGAGTCTCGTACGTCCAACCTCATGACCACCTTAACGGGACATCACCCTCCAAGACGAGACAACCATCGACCAACGCCCGCTCTGCACGCGATTCTTCACGCACCGCGGCCCTTCCCCGCGAACATTCCGGCTTCGCACAGGGTTCTCACCAATAGAGGCACGAGGCTTGATGTTGTTCGAGAGCAACTCGCCCGGACACAACGAAGGGAACACCATGTACCGAACCAAGACCAAAGCAGTACGCCGCGCAGCAGTTGCAACCGCGTTGGGCCTGGGACTCGTCGGTGGCATCGCAGGCGTTGCCGCCGCCGACGGCGGAACGAGCGTCACCAACCATGACTCGACCTCCGCCGCTGCACCAACGGCACCGGCCAGCGCCGTTGAAGGAACGGTAGTCGGGTACGTCTCGGGATCGTCGATTTCGCTGTTGGCTTTCGGCGCCAGCGTTCCCACGTCGTATCTACTCAACTCGGCGACGACCGTAAACGGGTTGGCGACAGGCACGTCCGCACCATCACTGGGCGACAAGGTCAGCCTCGTGCTCACAGTGACGCCGCCAGACACGCTGGCCTCGATCACGATTGACACGCCACTAGTTTCACCGCCGGCGGTCAAGGTCGAGGGAACGGTGGTGGCCTTCGTCGCGGACACGTCTATCTCGGTTTCGACGAACAACAGTGCCGTCCCCACCCAGTACGCCCTGAACACCTTTACGACCATCACGGGTCTGGCCACCGGCGTGAGCGCTCCGGCCATCGGTGACCACGTGGACTTGACGCTCTCGACCTCGGCCGCGGTGGTCGTCATGGCGATCAGGGACGAGGGCGTGACGGCAGTACCAGTTACGACGCCGTCGTCGCCGGCGACGGCATCATTGCGAGTGGAAGGGACAGTAACGGAATTCGTGGCGGGCGCATCAATCTCGGTGCTCCGTCATCACGGTACGGCTCTTGAGGTGTACACCCTTGACGGCGCCACAACGATTTCGGGTCTGGCCACCGGCGTGAGCGCTCCGGCCATCGGTGACCACGTGGACCTGACGCTCTCGACCTCGACGTCGCAGGTTGTGTTGACGATCAAGGACGAATCGAGTCACCACGACGAGAACCAGGGATCCGATCATGGTATGGGCCAGCAGAATGCCTCGGGTCACGGTCGTGGAGACATCAACGCTCATGGAAATTCGGCTCGGGGGAACTCGGACCACGCGAACTGGAATAACAACGGTTCGAATCCGAGCGTGAGCAATTTCAGCGAAAGTAGCCTCAGTGCTCGTGGTTCAGGCCACGGATCGTCACGACACTAACGCCATCGTCAGACGAATCTGATTGACCAACCACCCTGCGCTTTCCAAAACCAGCGCAGGGTGGTTGAAGTCATTTGGCACTTCGCACGTTGACCCGCTGGACGCTAGCGACTCCAACATTCGGGCCCGGCGTGATTGAGTCTGAGGCGAAAAGTCGATGCGCTGCACAGAGCCACACCACGCAATTTGGTACTCAGCAACATGATCAGATCGTTGGACAGAACGGGCTCTTTGGAGCGACACTCCGCGAACGACCATTGACTATCTTTCACGCACAACGAACCAAGTGCGCCTTCCGAGCGAAGATGGTGAGGGGGATCACCATCTTCGCTCGCGACCGGGAAATCTGAATTGGGGAGGTCCCTGGTGGTTCCCGTTCAATTCGGCTCAACCATGTCGGAGTCAGCGACGTCACCTGTGGAACTTCTCCAGACGGCCATGTTGACGACGCGAGAGTTGTAGCACGAGGTTTTTCCTGAAGTGATCTCAATCCTGTAGGGAGCGGCGCACTTCATAGGACTCCTCGAGCGTCGCCATCGTCAGATTCCTCGTAGGGCGAGGGAGCCGAAGGCGGGTCAGCAGAATCATCACCCGGAGGCGTCGTGGGGTCAGGAGCCAAGGGCGGGTCATCTATCTTCGTCGCGACTCCTTTTTCGTGCGAGTCGTACACGGTCTTGTCCCGCGCGACTTCATCCGATTGCGGGTCCACCGAGTGGTCGGGCATTGCAAACCGATCCCATTCGCGCTGTACCGTCTGGTCGTTCAACACGTCGTCAGACAATCCGAAATCCGGAGTACGTTCTTCACTCACGGCGATCCTCCTCAAATTGCAGGGTTCACCGAAGTTCTAGAGTGATGCGCTGACCTTACTGCTCGTGGGTGAGCGAATCAAGTGGATCTCTATCGAGCAGTCCACCACCGATAATTCAGGAGTCCGAGCGCGAAGCGAAATTTGAGCCAGTAAATCACAGGGAGCGAAATCGTTTGTCGCCAGATCGATCTGGTGGTGAACGTGGTCTCGCGAGTTGATGTCCCGGTCTCAATACATCCGTACGAGATTCGTTGGGGCTTGACGACGACCGGCGAAAAACTCGCTACTGATCTCAATCATCGGCGCTTCGACGGAGATGGAGTGCCAAGCCGGGCATAACGAACGATGCGAGGAAGATCGGCAGGAAACTCTTTCCGGTACATCGCAAAACGACCGTCTGACCTTGCGCGGCGTCAAAAGTCTTGATTCGACTGGAGTTCCGGCCGCTACGAACTTGGAGGGTGTGCCGTCGCGGTTCGATCGGTATCTCGATGGAATGATTCATTTCGAGCGTTCCCATAGGTTGTCCATCGACCACGACCTCATAAGGGCCACGTCGAACTTCCACACCTATTGCCTTATGGGTCAATCTCAATGTTGTCGCCACTTGCAGTCTCCTCACATTCCAAAAAAATGCCATCGTGCAACCACGTGACCTGGTCCTAGGGAAGGCACAATCGGCCAACCCCGATCCTTCTTGGACCTTAGGTATAGCTGGGGTCAGTTGAGACGCCGAGTGATGACCCTGACAACGTCGTGTTGGGGTAACAGTGCATTGAATGGTTGGTCGTGGCTACGAGCGCGATTGCTCATGGCTGGCGTAGTGCGCCAAGGACAATTTTCAGCGTAGGAAACCACATGGACTCAATACCAACGCAGCGACTCGAAGCGTCATCGACCACGTCATGGATGCGCAGCACGGTGTGCATCAATCGGTCGACTACCTTGAACATGCGAATAAGCGGTAGGACCAAACGCCTACGGGGTCCCACCAACGTCGCGTGAGCTGCTCAACTGACCGCCTTCTTGAGTAACGCCACCAATTGCTTCGTTGCGCCCGGCGTCAACTTGGTAACCGCGTACGCGTTGGGCCAGAAGTCTCCTTCGTCGAGATTCGCCGCCTCTTGGAAACCAATGGTCGCGTATCGGACCTTGAATTTGGCCGAACTCTGGAAAAACACCACCACCTTTCCGGCGGCGTTTGTGTACGCGGGCATTCCGTACCAAGTCTTGGGGGCCAGACTCGTGTGTTTCTTGACCAGATCGTGCAATGTTTCGGCCAACTCCTTGTACGATCCCGTCATCTCAGAGATTGCGCCGAGGCACGCTGTCTCGAGGTCTGCACCGGCCTTGATTGCCTTCGCTTCGGCCGCTGCCGCCCTGATAGCCGCCTTCTCTTCTTTACTAAAGTTGGAACTCACGATCAACCTCATTTCGATTCACTACTGGTGTCGCGAACACTACAAGGTCGACATGGGACTCGCTTCTTCAATCCTGCCCAAGAGTGCTTGCATGACCTCGCCCTCGATGCCCCGGGGCGCCTCATCATCGCCAAAATCCCCAAATCCAGGATTACAGTTCCGACGGCAGTGGATCGTCTCGGGGGCCATCGCTGAGGTGGTCGTGCCTGTACTCTACGTATTTTTCAACCACCGTCACTTTCCCATCTTCACTCGGTGGCTCATAATTCGAAGTGCGCCCACCTTCGATAGGGGCAACCTAAAATTGTGAAATGCATCCGCCAGAGTACGAATACTCGTCATGAGGAGTCGGACCGAACGGCTTGGGCACCTCTGGCACAGAACTACTGAGGTGGTCCCGCCGCTAGTTTGATGACGGCCCTCTCGGTGGCGCCACTCGTGGTCGTATAGCCAATAGTCAAACGACCACCGACCTTGAGCTTCGATTCATACTGACTGAGTGCGACCACGGTCGAGATTGTGTGACCATCCACAGACGTCACGACATCGCCGACCGCCAAACCCGACGAGGCGGCAGGCGATCCCGCAACCAAGCCGGCAATCGTGATCCCACCACTGACTTGCGGGGCACCGTAGTCGAATCCACCCGTTCCCGTCGATCCTGTCGGGACGACTTCGATGCCCAAATACGCCGTGGAGCCCACATGAACTGTTGACGACGACTGACCCTTCTCAATGGCTATCGCGATCGCGAGGGCTGTATTGATTGGTATCGCGTACGACTGTGCCGCGACCGAACCGTTGGGGTCATAGCCGTAGAAGCCACTCGACGAACCCGCCGTGTCCATGCCGATAATCCTTCCCTTCGCGTTGACCAAGGGTCCCCCGGAGTCGCCGGGCAGGATGCTGGCGTTGGTCTCGATCATCCCGGTCAACTGCTCCATCTGAGATGGATTGCTCGGGTCCGCGGCCGACCGGGATTTGGCCAGCGCCACCACGGATCCGCCAGCATAACTCGGCGTACCGCCGACTCCTCCTGCGTTACCCACTCCCACTACCAGCTGCCCGCTCTTTAGAGTCGCGGAGTTCCCGATTGGTGCTGTCCTAAGCCCTGAGGCATTCTTCAACTGCAAAACGGCAACGTCAGCTGAAGCGTCGTAGCCGACGACCGTCGCTCGGTAGACCACGTTGGTCGCGACATCTCGAACCGAGATCGACGTCGCACCTTCAATGACGTGATTGTTCGTAAGTATGAGTCCATTGGCTGAGATCACGATGCCGGTACCGGCGGCGGATGCTCCTTGATAGGAGATGTTGGTCATGACGTCGACCAAGCCAGGATCAACCATCTTCGCCAGTTTCGCCGCGGCCGAAGTCGACTGAGGAAGCGCTGCCGGGATCGAAGGGGTCGAAGTCGATGGGAGACCACCGAAGTCGCCACCGGTCTCGCCTGACGCGGGGCTGAGGGTAACTGGATTCGCCGGTCGGTTCATGAAACGTCCAAGAATGAAGCTCGCTCCGCTGACCGCCAGGACCAGGGCCACGATCGTCACAACCCTTACACCGCCCCGCTTAGATTTCGTAGGAGTATGGCCCTCGTAATCGCTCCATTGAACTTCAGGCCCGAACTCAGGGAACTCATCCACGGGGGACTCCTCTTCAAGACTCACATCACATCGCTCCTTGCATCTTGAGGCCCAATAATTACGCTGGCATTGAGTGCGACTAAGAAGGCCATAAAGTTCTCGACCTCCAACGCCTTCTGATCGCGAAGCTGATGTCGCCATTACCTCAACATTCGCAAACGGTCACGTGAACCGGGCTGGCGAAGCAGATTTCACCGGCCACTGGAAAGACACATGAACTCAGTCATCGCAACGTTTCGTTGGTTGGCACCGAATCGTAGATCACAATCGGTCACGGTCAGCACTCTCCAAACCACGAGCTGACCCCGGCTCTTACATGGCTCTGGGCTCATGCGCAGCAATCGCTCGATCACCACTGACGCGAGCTAATAGTGCCCATCCGCAGCGACCAGCGACTCCAGCATGCTGGCGTCAATTCCTAG
>VFSW01004362.1_pt1 | contig 21142 bp, 17 predicted proteins | sample 5358111 | NCBI WGS metagenome assembly VFSW01 (sample SAMN11554181, study PRJNA540505) | mine drainage metagenome | isolation source: sediment from site ElyBrook_90M | place: USA: Ely Copper Mine, Vershire, VT | collected 2017
TCTTGTATGCGAAACAGCCCCCTCCTCCAGGCTCATCCTGTATGAGATAAGACTCACGGTTGACCTGAGCAGGGCAATGCGCTAGAGTCTAGATTACGTTTCGGCTACGGGACTCCCCGTCCGGTCTATCGCTCGTCTCGGAAGCTGTTGATTTTAATACCAGTTCGAAGGATCGCTCGTGACCAATCGGACCAAATGGTTGCTCTCTATCTTCGGCGCCTCCATAACCCTGGGAATTTCGGGTTGCGGATATAACCAGCAGTCGAAGTTCCAAACGGCCTTCCTTCCCGCTACGCCGCACCCATCCGCGGCGCCCGATGTCGCCGCTCCGCCCGTCTTAGAGCCGAATCCCTACCTCCACGATGCGCCGCCCCTTCTTCTCGCGGACAGAGTCAAGGCCGCGCCCACCCAGGCGGACCTGCTGATGCTGGATGCCGACCAGGCCTTTACGCGCGGCAAGAGAGCCTACCGGGCCAAGGATGTCCAGGAGGCGCGCCGGGAATTCGACGCGGCCATCGACCTGATGCTGCGGGCCTCGGAAAACCATCCCCTGGACCGCCATGCATTCGATGCCCGCATGGACGCCATGGTAGACGCCATCCACCGTTACGATCTGGCGGGTCTGGGCGCGGGCATCGATGTGGATGAGGCGCAGTTCGACAAAGCCCCTCTCGAAGACCTGCTCCAGATGACCTTCCCCGTCGATCCGGCCCTCAAAGATAAGGTTAAAGAACAGGTCCGCGCTACCGCTTCCCAGCTTCCCCTCGCCGTCAACGACACGGTTCTGGGATACATCAACTATTTCTCGGGCCGCGGCCGTAAGACGCTGATCGCCGGCCTGCAGCGCTCCGGCCGTTATCGCCCTATGATTCAGCGCATTCTCCTGGAAGAAGGCATCCCCCCGGAGTTGATCCACCTGGCGCAAGCCGAATCCGGATTCTTCCCCCGCGCCATCTCCAGCAAAGCCGCCGCCGGGCTCTGGCAGTTCGTCGCCTGGCGTGGCCAGGAGTACGGGTTGATGCGCACCGCTTATACCGATGACCGCCTCGATCCCGAGAAGGCCACCCGCGCATCCGCCCGCCATCTGCACGACCTCTACAACATGTTTGGCGATTGGTACCTGGCGATGGCCGCCTACAATTGTGGACCGGTGGCGGTGGCGCGGGCGGTCGAGCGCACCGGCTATGCCGATTTCTGGGAACTGCGCGACCGCCATGTCCTGCCCCTCCAGACCACCAACTACGTGCCCATTATCCTGGCCATGACCATCATGGCCAAGAACGCCGCCGAGTACGGTCTGGAAGGCGTGGTCCCCGAGGCGCCCCAGCAGTATGACACCATTCAGGTGGATTCCCCCACGCACTTGGCCCTGGTGGCCGATTTAACCGATACCTCCATGCCGGAGCTTCTGGATCTGAATCCGGCGGTGCTCAAGGGGGTGGTGCCCGCGGGTTATCCGTTGCACGTGCCCAAGGGAACCGGCAGCACACTGTCCGCTTCGATACAAATGATCCCTGCCGAACGGCGGGCTTCCTGGCGGATGCACCGGGTGGTCAGCGGCGAGACTCTGGCCATGATCGCGCGGCGCTACGGCATGCCCGCGGCCGCCATCGCCGCGGCTAACGGGCTGAAGTCGGCCTCACCCGCCCCCGGCGAACGTCTGGTGATACCGGCCGCTTATCGTCCCACAGCCGCCGCCGCGCCCAGGCGCGCGGCTCCCAGGCGCCGCCGGCATCCGGCCGGCCTTACGCGGACCGCTTCCAACCGCGCCCCGCGCTCCGCTGGCGGCGAATAGCTCCCCCGGCTCCGCTTGGGGCTTCATCCCCGCGCCACCTCTACCAGATCCGCAAACACGCCGTACGCCGTCTGCTCCACGCCCGGTGAGATGGACACCGTGCCGATGGTGCCCATCAGGTCGGTATGCAGCAGCAGCAGGTTGGAGGCGCCCTGGACGCACGCCAGCACGTCCGTTTTCTCCAACACCTCGGCGCGCACCCGCAGGGTGATGCCGCCCGCGTTGCGGCGGGCGCGGCTGATGAGCCGGACGGTCTTGCCCGCGCGGGTGAGTTCCGCGACACGCTCCGGCGTCAGGCGCGTGATGCCGCGCGTGGAAACGGCTTGCGGCGTGGTGCGCGCATCCATCAGCACGTTGGCCAGCGCGGCGGTTTTGGCGGCCGAGTCCCAGCCTTCCACGTCGAAGCTCGCATCCGCCTCGGTGACGCCCAGCTTGCGCGCCAGCGCCAGGCCGTCCTCGAACGAGCCGCCCCGCTCCATGGTTTCGATCACCAGCTTGGATGTCGAGTTGAGCGCTCCGGTGAACCCCAGCACCGTCACGCCGGGCAGGGTGTAGCGCAACAGGTTGAACACCGGCGCGCCATCCATCACCGTGGCTTCAAAGCGGAACCGCACGCCCTCGCGCGCGGCCATCTCGCGCAGGTCCGCGTAGGCGTGCGCGATGGGGCCTTTGTTCGCCGTGACCACGTGCATGTGCCGCGCAAAAGCCGCGCGTATGTGGGAGATGGCGGGCTCACCGGTGGCCGGGTTCAGCGTGGTGAGTTCCACCGCGACATCCGCCTGCGCGGCTTCCAGGAATTCGTCGATGGAGGCGGCCTCCGGTCCGAAGACCGGATCGAGCTGCACACCGCGCGCCGATACCACCGTGCCGTGCCGCGCCGTATGAATGCCGGTGATTCGGAACGGAAACCGGGCGTGCTGCCGGCGAAGCAGCCGCGCCAGCGCGCGCGCCACATTGCCGTAGCCGATTAGCGCCAGACGGGTCACGGCTTGTTCATTTCCTGGCGGCGTCGCGAGTGGCCTTCAAGGTGTCCGACAAGCCCTCGCGTTCAATAGTGTGGGTGGAGGAGACGAACAGCGCCCCGATGATGGGCGGCAGGCCCCGCGTCAGGGAGGTGGTTTCGCATTCCACGTACACGCCGCCGTCGCGCTGCTCCAGCCGCCAATAGCCGTTCAGCCGCCAGAGATAGCCGCTGCCTTGTCCGGGCCGCAGCTCGTGCTGTTTGGGCTTGCCGTAGTCTTCGATTTCGACGACGCGCGTGGTGCGCGTCTGGCACACCCAGCGCGCGGCGTCGACCTGCTGGTAGTGCGCGTCGAAATCGGTGCGGAACACGCCGCTGATGGGGCCGTTGTGCAGCGCGCGCAGCCGGTAGTACTTGAAGTCGTTGCCGTTGCGCGAGAGCAGTTTGGACTCCGGCACGTCCTTATAAATGTTCTTGTGGTGGTCGTAGTCCTGTAGCACCGCCAGCGTCTTCTCGAGCGTGACGCCCGGGATGAAGATCGCGCCGATCCAGTCATGGATCGATGCGCCCGGCACGAAGGTGTCGCCATCGCCTTTCGCGGGTTCCACGGCGACCTGCCCCTGCTTCACCAGGCGCAGGCGTTCGGGCGAAGCGTCCACCCACAGGAACGGTTTGGCCGCGGCCAGTCGCGCTTCCAAGTCGTGAGTATAGCGGTCATAAGCCTGAGCGGCCTCGGGCTTCAGCTCCGCAGCGAGGCACGCGGTGGCGGCCAGCAGGAGGATAGCGGGGGTGCGGATCACACCGAATTGTAGCAGGGAGAAATGCTAACCGGGCGCGTGCTATGTTCGTCCAAGGCATATGCCCGGAATCGCGGAATTACGCCAGGACTTCACTTACGGCGCCCGCTTGTTGGCTAAAAGCCCAGGTTTTACCAGCGTCGCGGTGCTCTCTCTGGCGCTCGGCATCGGCGCCAATACCGCCATCTTCAGCCTGATCGACACCGTGCTGCTCAAGATGTTGCCGGTGAAGGACCCGCAACAACTGGTGGCCCTGACCGATCCCACCTCCGGGGGTGTGAGCATCGGCACCTCCACCGGCGAGCGTGCCATACTATCGACCCGCGAATTTGAAGCGCTGCGCGACCGCACGCAGTCGTTCTCCGGCATGTTCGCCGCGCAAAGCGAGATGTACTCAAACAACGCCAGCATCGACGGCAAGCCCGTCGAGGAACTCCGCACCAGGCTGGTGAGCGGCGGCTACTTCGCGGTGTTGGGCGCCACAACCTCCGTAGGCCGCGCGTTCGCGGCCAGCGACGAGCACGGACCGGGCAGCGCTCCCTACGCCGTGATCAGCCATGAATTCTGGCAGCGCCGCTTCGGCGGATCGTTCTCGGCGCTGGGTTCCCGCCTCCACCTCGCCAAGGCCGACTTGACCATCATCGGCGTGGCGCAGCCCCATTTTCTCGGCGAAAACGTGGGCGCCGCGCCCGATGTGTGGATTCCCCTCGACATGCAGCCGCAAATCATGCCCGGCCGCATGTGGCTGGAAGACGACCCCGCGCATATCGCCGAGAAGGTGATGTGGCTGCAAGTCATTGGCCGCATGAAGCCCGGCGTCTCGCGCCAGCAGGCGCAGGCCAACGTGGACGTGGTCTTCAAGCAGGTGGTGGCCGAGGAGTTCTCGAAACTCAGCCGGAGCCAGCCCGATATCCTGAAACAGAAACTCCAGTTGCACGACGCCGGCAACGGCGTCTCCGGCCTGCGCGGCAATATGGCCGACCCATTGTACGTGCTGATGGCGGTAGTCGCGCTGGTGCTGGTGATCGCCTGCGCCAACGTGGCGAACCTGCTGCTGGCGCGCGCCACCGCGCGGCAGAAGGAAATGGGCGTGCGCCTGGCACTGGGCGCCGGCCGGGCGCGTATCGTGCGGCAATTTCTTACCGAGAGCCTCACCCTCTCTCTAGCCGGCGGTTTGCTGGGCAGCCTGCTGGCGGTCTACGGAGTGCGGCTGCTGGTGGCCATGGTCCGCAGCGGCCCCGGCGCGCTGATGCTGGACGTGCGTCCCGATCCGCGGGTCCTTTTGTTCACCACCGGCGTCTCACTGGCGACCGGCCTGGTTTTTGGGCTGGCGCCTGCCTGGAGATCCGCGCGGGTCGATGTCAGCGGCACGCTGAAAGAAGCCGGGCGCGGGCTTACCGGCAGCAGCGCCAGGATCGGCGCCGGCAAAATTCTGGTGACCGGGCAGATCGCCCTCTCCGTCATGCTGCTGATCGGCGCGGGCTGGTTTATCCGCACCCTGCGCAACCTGGAAAACGTCGATCTGGGCTACCGGCGGGAGAACCTGGTGCTGGTGAACGTCGACTTCCTGTCGGCCGGCTACTCCGGCCGGCGGCTGCCCGTCGCCTATAACGAGGTGCGCGACAGGCTGGCTCGCATTCCCGGCGTGCGCGCGGTCGCGTATTCGCAGAACGGCTTGTTCAGCGGCAACGAGTCCGGCGACAAGATCGGCGTGGAAGGCTACCAATCGCAAAAGCCGCGGGACCTGCACGCCCGTTTCGACGAAGCCGGGCCGGGCTATTTTGCGGCCGTGGGCATCCCCATCCTGCTGGGGCGCGACATCGGGCCGCAGGATGTGGAGTCGGCGGAATCCGTCTGCGTGGTCAACGAGGCTTTCGCCAAGTTCTACTTCGGCGCGCAAAACCCCATCGGCAAGCACGTAACCGACGAATTCCCGGACACGCGCAAGACGTTCACCATCGTGGGCGTGGCGCGCGACGCGCGGGACCACAGCTTGCGTGGGGAAATCTTTCGCCGCTTCTATCTCTCGGCGATGCAGCCATTGGGCGGCTTCCCGCCGGACATGAATTTCGAGATCCGCACCTTTGGCGAGCCGGGCGCCGTGATCCAGGCTGCGCGCAAGGCGATTCTGGCCTACGACCCGGCCTTACCGGTGGGCAGCCTCGAACCCTTGGCCGCCATGCTGGACGACAACCTGCGGCAGGAGCGCATCATCGCCCAACTCTCCACGGTCTTCGGCGGAGTCGCCCTGCTGCTCGCCGCCATAGGCCTGTACGGCGTGCTGTCCTACGCGGTGGCGCAGCGCACCAATGAAATCGGCATTCGCATGGCGTTGGGCGCGCAGCGCGGTACGGTCGTCCGCATGGTACTGCGCGAAACGGCGGTGCTCATCGCCGTCGGACTGGCGGCCGGAATCCCCGCCAGCCTGGCCTGTGCGCGCTTGATCCAGAGCAAGCTGTTCGGCTTGAAGCCCGCCGATCCCGTGACGCTGGGGGCCGCGCTCGGCGTCATGATCGTGGTGGCCGTCGCCTCGGGCTATCTGCCCGCGCGCCGCGCGTCGCGGGTCGACCCGCTGATCGCCCTGCGCTACGAATAGGACGGGGCGCCAATGGCTCCTAGTCGCGCAGCCGGTTCGTCGACCGGAAAGCTCACCATTCTTCCGGCCCGCCAGATCCGCAAAGCGGGCCGTTTGGCACTCGTAGCCTGGAAACAGAAGCCGCATCAAGTACTCGTCAGCGTTTCGCCGCCCCCCGGTAATCGAACAGAGTCCGCGCCGGCACGCGCGCCCCTCTGAACACTCGAACACCATGCATCGTCTCGGGATCTGCCCCTCAAACTAACGAACTTAACTAAAACCACCGGCTCATGATCACCTTCTGCTCCGTGTAAAAAGAAACCGCGTCGCGACCGTGCGCGTGCAGGTCGCCATAGAACGAATTCTTCCAGCCCGAAAACGGGAAGAACGCCATGGGCGCGGCCACTCCAACGTTCACCCCCACCATGCCCACCTCCACGCGCGACGCGTATTCCCGCGCGGACTTGCCATCCGCGGTGAAGATCGACGTGGTGTTGCCGAAGGCCGAGCTGTTCACCAAGTGGATCGCTTCGTCCAAGTCCTTCACGTGAATCACGCTCAGCACCGGACCGAAGATCTCTTCCCGGGCGATGGTCATGCCGGGCGCCACGCCATCGAACACCGTCGGGCCGAGGTAAAAGCCCTCGCCGCCGTGCGCGCGCTCCCGGCCATCCACCAGCAGCCTTGCGCCTTCCGCCACCCCCTTCTCGATGTAGCCCAACACGCGCTGGCGGTGTTCGGCGGTCACTAGCGGTCCCATTTCGGTACCCGGCTCGGCGCCGTCGCCCACGCGCAGATCGCGCACTTTCCGCAGCAGCGCCTCCAGCAGCGGGCGCGATTCGCCCACCGCCACCAGGACGCTGCCGGCCAGGCAGCGCTCGCCGGCCGCCCCGAAAGCCGATCCCATGATGGCTTCCACGCTCCTGGCGACATCCGCATCGGGCATGACCACCAGGTGATTTTTGGCGCCCCCCAGCGCCTGCACGCGCTTGCCGTGGGCGGCGGCGGTCTGGTAGACATGCCTTGCAACGGGACTCGACCCGACAAACGAAATGGCCCGCACCAGCGGGTGGGCCAGCAGCGCATCCACCGCGTCCCGCGCGCCGTGCAGCAGGTTGTAAACGCCCGCGGGGAGGCCGGCATCGTCCAGGAGTTCCGCGGTGCGCGTCGGCGTGAGCGGCACTTTCTCCGAGGGTTTCAGGATGAAAGTGTTGCCGCAGGCGATGGCGAACGGATACATCCACATGGGGACCATGGCCGGAAAGTTGAACGGGGTGATGCCGGCGCACACGCCCAGCGGCTGGCGAATGGTCTGGCAATCGATGCCCCTGGATACGTTTTCGAGCGACTGGCCCATCATCAGGCTGGGCATGCCGCAGGCCACTTCCACCATTTGAATGGCGCGGCGCACGCTGCCGGCCGCGTCGTCCACGGTCTTGCCGTTTTCCATGGAGAGAATGCGGGCGATTTCCGCGGCGTGCTTTTCGAGCAGGTCCTTGTAGCGGTAGAGCACCTGTACGCGATCCACCACCGGCACTTCCCGCCAGCGCAGAAACGCGGCGTGGGCGGCGCGGGCGGCGCGATCGACGTCCTCCGCGGCGGCGTAGGGAACCTGTGCGATGGCCTGCCCGGTGGCCGGGTTGGTGACGGCATGCAGCGGGCGGCCGTGGGCCTCTTCCCAGATTCCGTTGGTGTACCACTTGACGCTGCGAAGCGCGGTTTCGCCGGCAATCATGACGTTTCCCAGTCCCCTGGATTATCGTACAACGGCGGCGGCGCGGATCGCTCAGCGAGTATCCTGGTGAAAGGGCGGACGCACCGCCAGCGGAGAGACATGCCAATCGAAGAGATCACCCCAAGCGTCGCACGCCTGCGGACGCCGATCGCCAATATCTACCTGGTAGGCGAATACGGCGGGCCGTGGGTTCTGGTCGACACTGGCGCGCCCGGCAACGCGGCGCGCGTTCGCGATGCCGCCGCGCAACGCTTCGGGCCGGATGCGCCGCCGCGCGCCATCCTGCTGACGCATGGCCATTTCGACCACGCTGGTTCGGCGCGCGAACTGGCGGAAGCCTGGGATGTGCCGGTCTATGCGCACCGCCTCGAACGCCCCTACCTGACCGGCCAATCGGCCTATCCGCCCAAGGATCCCACCGCCGGCGGCGCCTTCTCGCCGCTGAGCCGGCTCTTTCCCGTTTGCACGGTGAACCTTGCCGGCCGCCTCCGCGATCTGCCCGAAAATGGCGAGGTTCCGGGCCTTCCCGGCTGGCGCTGGCACTTCACGCCGGGCCACGCGCCGGGACATGTCGCCTTCTTCCATGGCGGCGAAGCCACGCTGCTGTCGGGCGATGCTTGTATCACCATGGATCTCGACTCGGCCATGGGCATCATCACCCAGAAGGCGCGCATCTCGCGCCCGCCCGCGCCGTTTACCTACGATTGGGAACAAGCGCGGCGTTCCGTGGAACTGCTTGCCGGTCTGCGCCCCAGGGCCATCGGTGCGGGCCACGGCGAGCCCATGAGCGGCCCCGCGGTGGCAACGGAGTTGGCGCGCCTGGCCCGGCACTTCCCCACGCCGCGCCTCGGCCGCTATGCCGCCGAACCCGCGCGCGCCGGCGAGAACGGCGTCACCTTCGTCCCTCCCGCGCCGCCCGATCCGCTGCCCAGGATTGCCGCCGCCGTGGGCCTGTCGGCCCTGGCCGTCGCCGCCGTGGTGGCGTTGTCGCGGCGCGGCCAGTAAACCTTCCGCTTCGCCCCAGAGCGCCCTCCTCCGCTTTCTGCTATCCTTTATTCGTTGAATTCATACAGGTTCCCACCCGGCGAGTGAGGCCGGGCCCCACGAGGTTTCGCCATGTCAGGTCATTCAAAGTGGGCGACCATCAAGCACAAGAAAGCTGCACTGGACGCCAAGCGCGGTAAGACATTTACGCGCATCATCAAGGAAATCATGATCGCCGCCCGCAGCGGGGGCGATCCGGACGCGAATCCCCGCCTGCGCACCGCCATCCTGGCGGCCAAAGGCGTGAGCATGCCCCAGGACAACATCAAGAAAGCCATCATGCGCGGGACCGGCGAACTGGAGGGGGGCCAGATCGACGAGGTCATGTTCGAGGGGTATGGACCCGGTGGCGCCGCCGTCCTGGTGAAGGTGGCCACCGACAACCGGAACCGCACCGTCAGCGAAATCCGCCACATCTTTTCCAAAAACGGCGGCAATCTCGGCGAGTTGGGCAGCGTGGCCTGGATGTTCGAGCGCAAGAGCCACATCCTGATCCCCGTCGAAAAGGCCACCGAAGAGCAGATCATGAATGTCGTCCTGGACGCCGGCGCCGACGACTTGCGCAACGACGGCGACCACTGGGAAGTCATCTCCCCGCCGGAGGCGCATGACGCCGTCCAGGAAGCTCTGCTTAAGGCCAAAATCCCCGCGGAACCCGGCGAGGTGGCCATGCTTCCCAAGAACCTGGTGCGGTTGGAAGGCAAGAATGCCTCCGCCATGCTGCGCTTGAGCGAGGCGCTGGAAGAGCACGACGACGTGCAGAATGTGTACTCCAATTTTGACATCGACGAGAAGGAACTGGAGGCCTTAGAGCAGCAAAGTGCTGGTGCTCGGGGTTGATTGCGGCACGCGGCGGACCGGCTACGGCGTCATCGAGTCGGATGGCCGGGACCATCGCCTGGTCGCGGCCGGTGTCATTTCCACCTGCCTCCGCGATCCGTTCCCGGCGCGGCTGCACGAAATCGCACGCGGGCTGCGCGACGTGATCCAACGCCACACCCCCGCGGCCGCCGCGGTCGAGCAGGTGTTCTATGCGGCCAATGTCAGGACCGCCTTGAAACTGGCGCACGTGCGCGGGGTCGCCCTGCTGGCGATCGCCGAGGCCGGTTTGGAAATGGGCGAGTATTCGCCGCTGGAGATCAAAAGCAGCGTCGTGGGTTATGGGCAGGCCGGCAAGCGGCAGGTGCAGGTGATGGTGCAGTCCTTGTTGCGCCTGGATTCCGCCATCGCATCCGAGGACGCCTGCGACGCGCTGGCCGTGGCGATTTGCCACGCCACCCACGCCTCCTCGCGCGCCCGCTTGCAGGAGGTGTCGTGAGATGAAGTGGCCCCTGGCGCTGGCGTGGTGCGCCTGTCTGGCGGCGGCCGATGCCCCCCACCTGTATTACTCCAAGTCGTTTCCCGGCAGCACGCCGGCTTTTGTGGCCATCGGTGTGGACAAGACCGGCGCCGGCGAATACAAGGAAGCGGAGGATGACAATCAGCCCGTGCGCTTCCAGTTGAGCGCGCCCGACGTGGCCGAAATGTTCGGCCTGGCGGAAAAGCTGGGCTACTTCGACCACCCGCTGGAATCGCCGCTGAAGGTGGCCTTCATGGGCGCCAAGACGTTCCGCTTCGTGGACGGCGCCAGAAAGAACGAGGTTAAATTCAATTTCTCCGAAGACCCGGCCGCCCAGGCCCTGGCCGACTGGTTCGAGCGCATCAGCGAATCCGAACAACTCCTGACCAACCTGGAAACCTCCGCCAAATACGACCGCCTGGGGGTGGAAAACGCCCTGCTGCTGCTCGAATCCGCTTACGATCACAAGCGCCTGGTGGACCTCCAGCAGTACCTGCCGCTGCTCGACCGCGTGGCCAAGAACGAGAGCTACATTCACCAGGCCCGCGTGCGGGCCGCCGGTCTGGCCGACCAGATCCGCGCGCCGAAATGAGATTCCTGGCGGCGCTGCTCCTCTCCGGCTGGGCTGTGTGGGCGCAGAATGCGCCTCATCCGGCCACGCCTCCTTCATCCGCGGCCCCCAGCGAGGATCAGCAGTTGTCCGACGCCCTGGGTGAGGCCGGCAACAGCCCCGTGGATTTCATCCGAGCGCTCGAAAAGCACCTGGCCAAGTACCCGCATACGCCCCGCCGCAACGAAATCGAGCGGGCGCTGGTCAAGGCGGCCATCGACGCCCAGGATAATAAGCGCCTGATCGAGTACGGCGAGCGGGTGCTGGCACGCGAACCGGACGACGTTCAGATCCTGGACAGGATCGTGCGCGCCCTGCTGGCCACCGGCGCCCCCGCGGACTCCGCGCAGGCGCTCAAGTACGCCAGGCATTACGAGCAACTCCTCCGCGAAACGCGCCTCGGCGTGCCCCCCGGCCACCTGAGCGAGGCGCAGTGGCACGAGGAAGTAGACAAGGGCCTGGGACGCGTGCTCGCCTGCGAAGCGCGGGCCACCGGCAACCTCGGAAATGTCGGCGAGGCCATCGCCCTGGCCCGCCGCGGCTACGAGACTTATCCCTCCGCCGAGGCGGCCCGCGAAATTGCCCGCTGGCTGGTGCGCGCCGGCAAGGATCGGGAGGCTCTGGCGCCCTATGCCGATGCCTTCGCCATCCCCGATCCCCGCAATACCGACACAGACCGGGCCAAGGACCGCGCCGACCTGGGCGACCTTTATCGCAAACTTTACGGTTCGGAGAAGGGCTTGGGCGATCTGATCCTGGAAGCCTACGACCGCACCGCCGGCTTGCTGGCCGCCCGCGCCCTGGGCCTCCGCCACAACGATCCCAATGCCCAGGCCACCAGCATCCTGGACATGACCATTTCCAGCGTCGATGGCAACAAACTGCCCATCGCATCGCTCAAGGGCAAGGCCGTGGTGTTTGATTTCTGGGCCACCTGGTGCGGTCCCTGCCGTGCCCAGCATCCCCTCTATGAAGAGGTAAAACAGCGTTTCCGCGACACGCCGGACGTCGTCTTTCTTTCCATCGCCACCGACGACGAGCACGCCCTCGTGCCGCCCTTCCTGAAGGAGAACCACTGGGAGCAGCGCGTCTATTTCGAGGACGGGCTATCGCGCGTGTTGGCCATCAGTTCCATTCCCACCACCATCGTGCTGGACCGCAAGGGCGAAGTGGTCAGCCGCATGAACGGCTTCGTCCCCGCGCGCTTCGTGGATATGCTGACCGACCGCATCCGCGACGCGCTGAAAAACTGATGCCCGGCCGCGGGCGAAAATAAGATCTGGCTATCGTAGTGAATCCGCTCGCAAACTCCGAAACGCGGCCCCGAGACCCGTCAACCCCGCGATTGATGAGCCTTGCCGCAATAATGGGCGCGCTGTCCGAGGCGTGCTACCGGCCACTTCGGCGCGGCCACGATTGACTGCTTGGCGAATGTTCGCGGACTCTTCGGACGGGCCGCGCCAACTAACCCTGGCCAACCTTCTATCGAGAACAAGGCAGCCGGGCGCACCGAAACCCGTCCCTGAAGGCAAGCGTAGGCCTTCACATCTCCCAGGGGTTGAGGATCTCAACGCCAAGGCCGGCGAAATCCTTCACATTTCGCGTGACGATGATAAGCTCGTGCTCAAGAGCCGTTGCCGCGATCAAACCATCAGGAGCGTTGAGGGCCAACCCCTTCAACTGGCGCCGCCCTTCGAGTATGCCCCATTTTTCTGCAACCGCTTCGCTTACCGGTAAGATGCGTGCGCCGAACCAGGGGCGGAGGGTGTTATCGAGCCACTGCCGCAAGACGGAGCGGCGATGCTGTTCGGGATGAACGGTGAATCCCTTGCAGAACTCGCCGATGCTGATCACGCTGAGGTAAAGCAGGTCGTCATCAGCGGCTTGCAGCCACCGCGCCACACGCGGATCGGGCTTAACGCGGGTCAACTCGGAGGGGATGTTGGTATCCAGCAGGAAACCCCTGGTCATGAAAGATCAACAGGGCGTGCGCCGGATTTGTTGCGGCTGAAATCGAGGTCAAGCCCTTTTAGGGGTGACTCCGCGAACAGATCCACCAGGCTCTTTCTCCCCGCGGGCCTTTCGCCACGGGGCGATGGCACGGCGGTGTCCTTTTCCGCAAGAGCATCAAGAGCCTTTTTGAGAAGGTCATCCACGTCGTGGAACTGGCCGCTCTGAATTTGTTCCCGCACGCGTTGTTCAAGCTCCGGGTTATGGATCTCGATGTTCATTGAGACGCTCCCTTCAATTCCTTCTTTCAGGGTACGCTAAAAACGAGCGGTATTTGGCGCGGGCAGGAAGCGGAGACCAACACGGCCGGGGAGAAGCGGCTTTATCGGCAACCCGAGCGTGACATGCGCCCCGTTGAGTTCTGCCCCCTTGCATCCGGCGCCAAAACTTGTCATAATCGCCCCTCGGACTCCGATTTATGACACCTGAACCTGCCTCCGGCAATGCCGCTCCGCCATTGGGCGAAGCCGGCCGCATCACGGGCGTGTATTTCGACCCCAAAACGGCGTTCGCCGATATCGTCGCACGGCCCGGCTGGATCGTGCCGGTCGTTCTGCTCATCATCGCCGGTCTCGCCGCCACTTACACCATCGGTGCGCGCGTCGGTTGGGACCGCTCCATGCGCTCCATGATGGAAAGCAATACGCGCATGCAGCAGTTGGACCCGCAGCAGCGTGAAACGGCCCTCCAACAGCAGGTCAAGTTCGCTCCCATAGCCGGCTACGTCTTCACGGTGATCGGCGTTCCCATCGGGGCGCTTATCGTGGGCGGAGTCATCCTGCTGATGTCCAAACTGGGCGGCGCGTCGCTGAAATTCAAGCAGACCTTCGCCATCAGCGCCTACGCCATGCTGCCCAAGTTCATAGCCAGCATTCTGTTGATCGTGGTCCTTTTTCTGAAGAACCCGGATGAGTTCAATCTCCAGAACCCGCTGGCTTTCAACATTGCCGCGTTTCTCACGCCGCCGCCGGTCACCGGCAAGTTCGTTTACAGTCTGGCCACGTCCTTCGACCTGTTCACCATCTGGACCATCCTGCTGCTGGCCGTGGGCATCTCGGTCGATTCGCGGAAGCTACCGTTCTCCAAGGCGGTGGTCCTGGTCGCGGCGCCCTGGCTGGTCTGGGTACTGGTGGCCAGCGGCTTCGCCGGCATGTTCAGCTAGGCCGCGCTCAAACCGCCTTCGAGCCGCGCGCGCGTTGCTTCGCCACGGGCTCCGCCGGGACCTCCTCCGCGCCCTCGCCGGCCGCCGCCGCCGCCACTTGCACCGGCTTCTTCTTCTCCGCCAGGCTGCGCTTCAGCGCTTCCATGATATCGATCACCGGCGCCACGCGCGGCTCCGGCGTCTCCACGACCGTCTGCCCTTCCTTCTTGGCCTCGATCATCCGCATCAGGTTGTCGCGATAGGCGTCGCGGTATTTCTCCGGCTCGAACTCCGCCTTCAGCGTCTCGATCAGCATGTTCGCCATGGCCAGTTCGTTGGGCTTCACCAGGTCCGTGTCCGTGCGGAATTCGTCCACCTGGCGGATCTCATCGGCATAATACATGGTGTGCAGCAGGATGCCCTTCTTGCCCGGCCGCAGCACCACCACGTGCTCGCGATTGTGCATGGCCACCTTCGCCAGCGCGTAATAGTTCGATTGCCGCATGGCCTCGAACAGCAGCGCGTAGGGCTTCTCGCCGCCTTCATCCGGCGCCATGTAGTACGAGCTTTCCAGGTAAATGGCGTCCACCGCGTCGCCCTTCACGAATTCCAGGATCTCCATCACTTTGGCGGTCTTGGGAGCGACTTTCTTGATGTCCTCCTCCTCGATCACCACGTAATGATCCTTTTCGTACTCGTAGCCTTTCACCAGTTCGCTGCGCGGCACCGGCTGGTCCTCGGCCTGGCAGTAGGTAATCTGCTTGATGCGCGAATGATCCTTGGCATGCAAAAGGTTGAAACTCACGGTCTCGCCGCGCGCGGCGCTGAACAGGCGGACCGGCAACGAAACCAAGCCGAACGTCAGGTGCCCTCTCCAGACAGTGCTTGCCATAGTGTAATCCCCCGGTGTTTCGAAGATATCATGTAAATGGAGGAGGGGCAAGGCTTTATGGCACTAGAGGAGTACGCCCGCAAGCGCCGGTTTCCCAACACGCCCGAGCCGCCGCCGCCCGCCGCGCCGGAACCCGCGCCCTCTGCCGCCCCGCGCTTCTACGTGCAGCGGCACGACGCCACCCGCCTGCACTACGATTTCCGCCTGGAAATCGGCGGCGTGCTGGTTTCCTGGGCGGTCCCCAAGGGGCCTTCCCTCGAACCGCTTTCGAAGTTCCTGGCCGCCAAGGTGGAGGATCACCCCCTCGCCTACGGCGAATTCGAGGGCAACATCCCGGCCGGGAATTACGGCGCGGGCAGCGTCATGCTGTGGGACCGCGGCACGTGGGAGTTGCTGGGTAACGCGCCCGTCGCCGAACAACTCGCGCGCGGCGACTTGAAGTTCCGCCTGCACGGCGAAAAGTTGAAGGGCGAGTTCGCCCTAGTCCACATGAAAAACCGCGGCAAGGGTAACGAATGGCTGCTGATCAAGAAACGGGACGCCGAAGCCGTTCCCGACTGGGACATCGAGCAGTATGCCTGGAGCGTGCTCTCCGGCCGCACGCAGCCGGAGATCGCGCAGGGTTTGCCCGCCCGCAAGAGCAAGCAGGATACCGCGGGCGACCCGCGCCGCGAATGGAAAAGCCGTCCCGCCGCGCGCATCTCTCCGCCGGCGCCCAAGGCCGCTCCGCCGCACCGCACCCGGCCGGCGGCGTCCGCGCGCGATCTCCCGGGCGCCATCCAGGCTCCCATGCCCGCCGCTATCGCCCCCATGACAGCGGTCCTCGCCGCGGCGCCCCCGCACGGCGACGAATGGCTCTTCGAGGTCAAGTGGGACGGCGTGCGCGCCATCTGCTTCATCGATCGCGAATCCGTCCGCCTGGTTTCCCGCACCGGCCATTCCTGCGAAAAGCAGTATCCCGAGCTCAGCGTGATCCCCCATTACATCGCCGCCGGACAGGCCGTCCTGGATGGCGAAATCGCCGCGCTCGACGCGCAAGGCGCCGCCCGCTTCGAGTTGATCCAGCCGCGCATCCACCAGTCCGATCCCAACTCCATCGCGCACCTGGCGCGCTCGCGCCCGGTGGTCTATTTCGCCTTCGATCTGCTCTACCTGGATGGCTACGACCTGCGCCAGGCGCCGCTGGCCGGGCGCAAGGGCCTGCTCGAGGCCATCCTCACGCCCACCGCCGTGCTGCGCTATTCCGAGCATTTTCCCGGCGCGGGCGAGGCCATGCTGCAAGCCGCCCGCGAAACCGGCCTCGAGGGCCTGGTCGCCAAGCACGCCAACAGCCGCTACCAGCCGCGCCGCTCGCACGATTGGCTCAAACTGAAAATCGTCGAGCGCCAGGAGTTCGTCGTCTGCGGCTACACCGCCGGCGAACGCCAGCACTTCGGCGCGCTGGTCCTGGGCCTGTACGATAACGGCGCCATCGTTTGGGTGGGTAACGTGGGTACCGGCTTCGATCAGAAAACTATGGCCCTCCTGCGGCAGAAGCTCGACCCGCTCGCCTCGCCCCACTCGCCCTTTCCCGGCGCGCCCAAGGCCGGCAAGGACATCACCTGGGTAAAGCCCGAGTTGGTGGCGGAGGTGAAGTTCGCCAACTGGACGCCGGACGGCAAGCTGCGCGCGCCCGTCTATCTGGGCCTGCGTCCGGATGTGAATCCCCGCGATTGTGTGCGGGAAGTGGCAGGAGCGTCTTCCACCCTGTCCAAAGAACCGCTGCTGGCGCCCGGCCGCGACGAAGTCTCGCTCTCCATCGATTCCCATCCCCTCAAATTCACCAATCTCAACAAGGTCTTCTACCCCGCCGATGGCATCGTCAAACGCGACCTGCTCAACTATTACGACGCGGCCGCCTCCCTCATCCTGCCCCACCTCAAGGACCGCCCGCTTTCGCTGAAACGCTACCCCAACGGCATCGAACAACAGTTCTTCTTCCAGAAGGACGCGCCGCTGACCTTCGCGCCCTGGCTGCGCACCGAAGAGATCGATTCCGGCCATAACCATGGCGCCATCCGCTATGTCTTCGCCCAGGACCGCGCCAGCCTCCTGTATCTCGTCAACCTCGGCTGCATCGACCACAACCCGTGGATGAGCCGCTCGCCCACGCTCGACAATCCCGACTTCGTGCTGATCGACCTGGACCCCCAGGACTGCCCCTATGCCATGATCGTGGAGGCCGCCCTGCTGGTGCGCGAAAAGCTCGACGCCATCGGCCTGAAAGGCTACCCCAAGACCACCGGCGGCGACGGCATGCACATTTACATACCGTTGGAGCCTATCTATACCTACGAGGAAAGCCGCGCGTTCGCCGAGATACTCGCCCACTTAGCCGTGCATGGCCGCCCCGATCTGTTCACCACGCCGCGCGCCGTTTCCAGGCGGCAGAAAGGCCGTGTGTATTTCGACTGGCTGCAGAACGGCAAATCCAAGACCATCGCCGCGCCGTATGTTTTGCGCGCCTATCCGGGCGCGCCGGTGGCCACGCCGCTGTCCTGGGACGAAGTGCGGCCGGGGCTGACCCCCGGCCAGTTCAATATCTACAACGCGCCGGAAAGGTTTGCCGCGGTGGGCGACCTGTTCGCAGGCGTGCTCACCGGCTTGCAACGGCTGGAAGAACCGCTGCAACGGCTCGAAGCTCTGGTGAAGGGCGCGTAGCCGCCGCCCGCGCCCCCGGCCTGCCTACTCCTGCGCCTCGATCGCCCGCATCACCTCCTGGCGCGGGATTATCTCCACGGTCGTGCTCGCCTGCCCGCCTTCCGGCGCCTCGATCACAGCCGTGCGGCTCTCCAGGGCCCGCAACAGGTCCGGCCGCTGCAGGATCGGCCACGGCTGCGGGATGTCGGCGGCGAACACCCGGTAGCGCCCCGGCGGCAGACCGCCGAATCGGACCTGGTCCGTCCCCATGGCGGTGCCCGCGCGCTCCAGGCCGGCGCCTAGGCGCGCGGCGTCTTCCGGAAAGATCACCGCGGCCACCTGGCGGTCCGGCGGCGCATCCACGATGTGTACCGTCACGGAGGCCACGTGGGTCCCAACCACGATGACCAGTGGCCCCGGGGCGGCCGCGCCGATGTCCAGATCATAAGGCGAAACCGGTTGGCCGCCGAGTGTCACCGACTTGATGTAACTCGTCCCGCTCAGGCTCAGACGCCAGCGTCCGGGCTGCACTCCGGTCAAAGTGAACGTGCCGTCGCCCGCGGTTTCCCCGTGTGGCAGCGGCATGAAGAAAGGCCCGTCCAGGGACCACAGCGTCACCTGGCGAACGCCGGCGGGCGGCAAGTGGTCCTCGCCATCAGTCTGTACACTGCCCTTCAGTTCCATGCCGCCTGCCAACGAAATTTCCACCGGGCCGGGCGCCGCCGGCCCGATCTCCAGGGCGTGCTGCGCGATGACCAGCCCGCCCTCGCTTTGATTGAAGGCGTACAACACATAGGAGCCGGGGATCACCGGCCGGATCTCAAACGCGCGGTTCTGGGCGGTGGCCATCGCGCTCCATTGAATCAGGTCCCGCATCGCGCGGCTGGCGGGAACCAGCATCAGGTTGACGCCGCCCGCCATCGCCTCCATATCCCCGCCGACGGCCCCGCGCACCGTGAACGCCGGGACGCGGCTCACCTGAAAATCGATGCCTTCCAGGCCGGCCCCGCCAGACAGCGTGACCGGCACGGCGGCCGATGGATCCGGTCCCCCTCCCGCCGCGCCTCCATAGAACCTGGGCTCGTAGGCTTCGTGCGGAGTGCGCGGATCGCCCCTTGGCAGCAGCGCGTGCGGAGCCGGCAGCGTCGCGCGGCAATGCGTGAACACGTAGTAGCGCCCCGCGGCCAGGTCCCGGATGCGATACGCGCCGCCGTCGCCGCTGCTCGCTCCCCCCACACCCATAAGCGCGCTCCGGTTTTGCCGATACACTCGCCGCACTGCGGTTACCGCGCAGCCGCGCACGCCGGCGCCTTCCTCGTTGGTCACCCGGCCGCCGATCGACGCGCCCGGCGTGAGCCCGAGTTCCAGGCCCTTCCTCTGTTCGCCGTCGCCCAGCATGACGCCCAGGCTCGATTCCGCCTCGAACATGGTCTGGGGCGGGTTGTATCCGGGTTTCGAGGCGTTCAGCCAATAACTGCCCGCCGGCAGGCCGCGGAACGCGAACCGTCCGCCGGCATCGGTAACCGCCATAAGCGGCTGCGCCACCCCACCGGACAAGGTCACCTGTGCCTTCTTCAACGACTCGTGCGTGGCGGCGTTCACGGCGATCCCCTCGATCACACCCTTGCCCGCGCTGGCAGGCGGCATCGGCTGAATCTGGGCCATCGCCGCCAGCGCCCACGGACTCAGCCACAGCGCTCGCCGCATCGCCCCTCAGTCCTTCTCCGCCGGGCGCGTGCCCACCAGGATCAGTTGCGTCTGCCGCTCCACCCGCGCGCCCTCGGCCACCTCGAACGCTCCGCTGGATTTCTCGAACGGCCGCACAAATTCCGGGTCGGCCCACGCCCCCGGCTCCATTTCCTCGAAGGCGTACACCTTGTAACGGCCGGGAGTCACGCCCTGGAATTCAAAGTGCCCGCTATCGTCCGCGATTCCCTCCGCGTAGAAGCTCAGCACGTGCGCGTATTTGCCCGAGGGAGCCAGCAGCACCCGGGCGCGCGCCGATCGCGCCACGCCCTCCGGCACTTTCACCGTTCCGAAAACCACGCCGCCGCGCGGGCTTATGACGATATGCAACGGCTCCTGCGTGCCTGCGTCGATGGTCATGTCTTCCGTCAGCACGTCCCGTCCTCCGAGCCGCATCGCCTTAATGTAGCCGCCCTTGGGAATCGGCGATACATCGATGTCCCAGATTCCCGGCGCGACGTTCGGCGCCAGCAACGTCCCGTCCGGCTGCGTCTCCGCCTCCACCGCGCGCCTTCCCGGCGGGAATCCGGCAGGCGTCAGCGAAACCTTGAACGCCAGGGGATGCCCGCCTCCCTCCAGGTCCACCCGGCCCGTAAGATCGACGGCGCGCTCCAGGTGCAGCGTGATCTCCTCGCCGCCCGGTGGCAGTTCCACCCGCTGTGCGTCGCGGTAGTCGCGGCCCCCGGCCTGCATCTCGGCCTCTATCACGTACGCGCCCGCCGCCAGTCTGCCGATCTCGAAGTCGAAGTTGGGACCGAACGTGCCCATGGCCACGCTCTGTTCCTCGCCGTCCGCAAGGTCCTGCGGGTATGCGCTCACGATCGCCGGAGTGCGTGCCGGCGGCTCCACTGGCGCCACCACCCTCCCACGCAAGGGCGCCGCCGCCCGCGCCGCCAGGTGAAAATCGATGCCGTCCAGATCCTTGCCCGGCCCCACTTGTACGGGCGTGGCCGCTGTCAGCCGTCCCGCATCCGCATAGAATTGCACGGCGTACACTTTGGGCGCGGGATCCTGGCCCACCGCGGCATCCGGCTGAATCAGCACCGGCGAGACGTATGGCTGCCCCGCCATTACAATGTACTGGCCCGGCGTCACGCTGGAGAAGCGGTACCGGCCGCGGCTGTCGCTGTTGGTGAAAGCCCGGGTCAGATAGGTGGGCTTCCGCCGGGACCAGCCCGCCTTCAGCAGACGCATCTGCGCATTGGGGAGAGCCTCTCCGTCCGGATCGAGCACCGTGCCGCCGATGGATCCCAGCGGCCGCAGACGGAAGGTAATCCCGTAGCGCACATCTCCCGCCGCCAGGGTCAACATGCCGGGCGGACGCGCCGGTGTGCTGGCGCCGAACCACCCCTGCTGGAAGCCGTCCAGCAACGCCGTCAGCCGGTACCTGCCTGGCGGAATGGCCGTGAACCCGAAGTCCCCGTTGGATTCGCTTAAGGTCACGGCTTCGAGGGGCGGCTCGTCCAGCGTGGAGAGGGTCAGCACCGCGCGCCGCAGAGGAGCGCCCGTGGCGTCGTTCAGCACCACCCCGCTGATGGCGGCGTACGCCGACCGCGCCGCATCCGCGCCCGCCAGGACCAGACCCGGCGCAGCCAGCCACGCGGCCGTCACCCACATGCAGCCCTTTCGCATGCGACCCCGTTGTATTGGACCGCCGCCCGGCGCCCCCGGTTCCGGGCTACCGCAGCCCCAGTTCGCGCGGCTCGTAGCGCAGATCCCGGTCCAGCACCATTTCGAGCGTGGTGCCTCGGGGCAACTCCAGGTCCGGTCCGTGCGAAAGCATCACGGCGGCCAACCCGGCGGCCGCCCCGCCCACCG
>VFSW01004363.1_pt1 | contig 21141 bp, 18 predicted proteins | sample 5358111 | NCBI WGS metagenome assembly VFSW01 (sample SAMN11554181, study PRJNA540505) | mine drainage metagenome | isolation source: sediment from site ElyBrook_90M | place: USA: Ely Copper Mine, Vershire, VT | collected 2017
GCGCCAGGCGCAAGACGGATCGCGCCTGGCGGGCGACGGGCGGCGGCAGCGTCACGGCGTCGGGCGTGGCGAGCGCGGCGGGCGGCACGAAAAAGCGGCCCGCGCTCACGGCTCTCGCCTGCCGACGAGGGCCAGCCAATCGTCTTCCTGTCGCCGCTCGATCAGCGTCAGGCCCGCCGCGACGCGCGGATCGCGCGCATCGGCCTCGCGCTCGGCGATGATGCCGCTGGCGATGAGCGTGCACCCCGGCGCGGTCGCCGCCACCAGCGCGGGGGCCAGCTCGCCGATGATCCGCGCGATGATATTCGCCACCACCAGCGACGCGGGCCGCACCGCGCGCACGGAGGAAAGAGCGGCCACGAGATCGTCGCCCGGCTCTGGCGGCGCGGGCACGATGAGCGGCTGGCCGGCGTCGCCCAGCGCCAGCGTGCCCCGCAGCATCTCGATGCGATCCGTGAGGCCGTTGGCGGCGACGTTTTCCGTGGCCACGCGGACGGCCAGGGCACTGATGTCGATGCCCAGCGCACGCGCCGCGCCCAGCCGCACGGCGCCGATGGCGAGGATGCCGGAGCCGCTGCCGACATCCAGCACGGCGTCGCCGGGGCGGGCGTACTCCTCGATCGCTTCGAGGCACAGGCGCGTGGTGGGGTGCGTGCCGGTGCCAAAGGCCATGCCGGGGTCCAGCTCGATGACGGCGAGATCGGGGGCGTCGGGCGTGAAGTCGCGCCAGGTGGGCTTGATGACGACGCGCCGGCCCACGCGCGTCACGTGGAAGTGCTCTTTCCACGTCTCAGCCCAATCCTCGTCATCCACCGCGCGCGTGGCGAGGTCGCCGCTGAAGCGCGCGTCGATGCGCGACAGGTGCCACAGCGTCTCGCGCAGGCGCCGCACGGTCGCGGGGGCGCGCTCGTCCTCGGGAATATAGGCGCGCACGGTGACGGGCGCGCCGGGGATGGGCCGCCAGCGCTGGCCGTCGTCCTCGAGGGCGAACGGCTCGTCGATGGCGATGCCGTTGGTCGCGATCGCGCTCAGCGCTTCGGCGAGCGGCTCGACCAGCTCGGAGTGGGTGGTGACGCTTAGCTCAATCCAGCGCATCGGCGCTCTCTCGTTGGGGCGTGGCGAGCGCCGACGCGAAAAACGCGGCGACCCGGCGGCAATAGGCGACGCGATCGACGAAATAGCCGCCGCAATGCGCCGCGCCGTCGATCAGCCACAATTCTCTCGGCGCGCCGGCGGCGGCGTACAACTGCTCGGAATCGCGTGAGGGGATCGTCGCGTCAGCCGTGCCGTGAATGAGGAGCAGCGGGCGCGGGGCGATGGCGGCGACCTCGCGCAGCGGCTCGACTTCGCTGAAATGATAGCCGGCGCGCCAGCCGAGCAATTGATCCACGAGCATGACGACGGGCTGCTCGGGCAGGCGGGTGACGCGGCGCAAATTGGCGACGACGACGTCGCGGTGCGTGGCAAAGGGGCTGTCGGCGACGACGGCGGCGACGCGGGTATCGCGGGCCGCGCCCATGATCACGACCGCCGCGCCCATCGAGTAGCCAATGGCGCCGATGGCTTTGTCGGGCGCGCGCGCCGCCGCGAACGCGACCGCGCCGAGGAAGTCGCGCACCTCGCGAAATCCGAGCGTGACGGGCGCGCCCTGTGCCATGCCATGGCCGTAAAAGTCGATGAGCAGCATCTCGTGGCCGGCACGCCAGAGCTGCGCGCCGATGCCTATGAGATCGGATTTGCTGCCGCGAAAGCCGGCGCAGACAATGACGACGCTTGTGGCGTCTGGGTTGGGCAGCCACCAGCCGCGCACGTCGTGCGCGCCGCCGGCGCAGGGAAAAGTGACCTCCTCTGACGGCACGCCCAGCTCATAGGGTGTGAAAACGAAATCAGCCAGAGGATTGTTGGTGGGCTGAGGGCGTGTCAGCACGTCAACGACGTAATAGGCGATCGATAGCGCGCCGACGGCGGCGACGCCGGTGATCGCGCCAGCGGTGGCCGCCAGCATGCGGCCGCGCCTGGCTCTGGGCAAATGAGGCACGCTCTGTACCCCCTCACGACGACGATGAGACCAACGATGCCATCGATCTGCATTATAGCGCGAACCTCCATCCCCTGGCCCCTTTTCCATTGGGATAGAGATCCTCACGCCCTTTAGGGCATCCTCAAGGCGAATGATCGCGCCGGGCGCATCGCGCGCACTTGACGCGCCGTGCCGCGCGTGGCTATACTGAGCGTGGCGATAGGCCGCCGTTACGGGATGTAGCGCAGTCTGGTTAGCGCGCCTGCTTTGGGAGCAGGAGGTCCCCGGTTCGAATCCGGGCATCCCGACCACCCCAGCTCGCACCTGGATTTCTCCCCTGTTTTAGCCCCTCTTCAGGCAGGAGGTCAGCGCATCGTCGCGCTCGCCTGCTTCTGCCGTTGCCACTACAGAGCGGACCAAAGGAGGTTCCTATGACGACGACTCGATACCCACGGAATAAGAGGGGACGTGATAGGACATTCGGTCTATTGGCCACTCACGATCTGGTAGACTGATAACAAGGCGCTTTCACGCGGATTGCCGAGCTTCAAGAAAGGATGCCTCCTCATGCCGACACCTCTTGCTGAGATGTTCCAGCACAATCTGTGGGCGAACCTGCGCCTGCTCGACGTGTGCGCGTCGTTGACCGACGACCAGCTGAGCCTGACCTTGCCAGGCACCTATGGGACCATTCGTGACACCCTGCTGCACATCGCCAGAGGCGAAGAAGCGTATGTCTTTCGCCTCATCGGCCAGCGACCGGAGCCGAGTTTACGAGACATAACCGAGTTTCCGGGGTTTGCCCTCCTGCGCGAGCGATTGCAAGCGAGCGGAGATCAATTGATCGCCATCGCCGGGCAGTTCGACCCAGGACAGAACATCCCCATCCCTTTCGATGAGGTCATTCACTCAGTCCCCGCGACCGTCCTCCTCATCCAGGCCATCAATCACGCGACCGATCACCGCTCGCAGATTGCCACCATGCTCACCCAGCAAGGAGTGACGCCGCCTGACATGGATGGCTGGACCTATTTCATTGAGGTCATCCAGCCCACCCAGGCACAGGCAGAGGAGTAGTCACGCAAGGAGCATTCCCGCGATGACGACGCCAGCCGAAGAGGACGCGCGGCTCGTCCAGGTAACAGAGGTTTGCCTGGGTCTCCCTGAGACCACACGGCAGGTCACCGGGCAGCACGCCCGCTTCCTGGTCCGCGCCAAGAGCTTTGCGTACTACCTGTATAACCATCATGGGGATGGCAAGATAGCGCTTTGCTGCAAGGCCGCGCCTGGGATAAACACGATGCTGGCGCACTCCGACCCAGCCCGATTCTATCTGCCTGCTTATTTGGGACCGCAAGGCTGGATGGCACTGCGTCTGGATGTTGGCGAGCTAGACATGGATGAAGTCGCCGCCTTCGTCACGGATAGCTATCGGCTTGTCGCTCCCAAGCGGTTGGCGGCCACGGTCAAACCACCCTTGGATGATCCGGTCGATCCGGCGTGAGTCTCTATGAGTGAGCGCGATCTCGAAGCGCCTCAAGCGATTGGTCGTGGAACGCGCCCATGCGTGTTGTGAATATTGTATGAGCCAACAACATCTCTCTCCCGTGTCGTTCTCCGTCGAGCATGTCAAGCCACGCCAATTGGGAGGGGCTTCGACCGAGCAGAACCTGGCGCTTTCCTGCCAGGAATGCAACAACCACAAGTTCACCAAAATAGATGTGCCTGACCCGCTGACTGGAATCCTCGTTCCCCTCTATCATCCCCGCCAACAGCGCTGGCCCGATCATTTTCCCTGGAGCGATGACTCGATACGTATCATAGGGATTTCCCCAACCGGTCGCGCGACCATCGAAGCTCTTCATCTCAACCGCTCGAGCCTCGTCAACCCGCGGCACGTGCTCCATAGCGTAGGGCGTCACCCACCAGCGGATGCTCTGGAGGAATACTGTGCATCGTGTTCTCGAACATGTATAATGACCACGAAGCGCCGGGCGCCTGCGTCCACTTTGCGGGAGGTCGATGCCGCTCAAGGGAAGCCGACTACGCCTTCCGCGTGTTTTGCGCTCTCGCGCGTGGCCACATTCCCCACAGCTAAGCCCGGTGTCATAACAGACGAAGGTGATTTCATTGGCATCGATGCCTCCCAATGCGGCACCGCGCGCCTCTGCTGAGCATCAGATGCGCCAGCCGTCATATCTGGCGTGGAGCGGCAGATGGAGCTTCCGTGTCCGGCTCTTCGCGATGCTGCTGTGGTCGACCGTCGCCGTCACCGCTCGACGGCTGGTCCGGGGTCCCCATCTGCCCGGCTGGACGTGGGCACTCGAGGTCGGCACGCACTTCGTGCGCCGTCAGGGTGAGATCGCCGCATCCATGCCGCAGATCGCTGTGGCGCGCGAATGGACCGACGCGCTGGTGCTCATGATTCGCACCAGTGGCATAGTAACTACCACCGTCTCTGATCCAATCACAGGCCGCTGGCACATCCCCACGGGTGCGAGCGACGATCTCGTGGTCCTTTATCTGCATGGCGGCGGCTATGCGTTCGCGAGCAAGGCGCACGAAGGATTCGCCTCCGTGCTGGCGACATCGCTCCAGACTCGTCTCTTCGCGCTGGACTATCGGCTGAGTCCGGAGCATACGTACCCCGCAGCATTGGAGGATGCGATCGCCGCGTATCAGTGGCTGATCGCCCAGGGGTCGCGTCCCGAGCACGTGGTGATCATGGGAGATTCCGCCGGGGGCAATCTCGTGCTAGCGACCTCGCTCGCGCTGCGTGATCGCGGGATAACTCCGCCAAAGTTAGCGATCTGTCTGTGCCCGTGGACGGATCTCACCAACCCTGGCAACAGCATGATGGCCAACGCTCCTCACGATTGGGTGCATAAGGGGATGGCGGATCAATGGGCCACATGGTATCGTGGCGAGATCGACGCGCGCGATCCCCGCATCTCGCCGACCTATGCCGATCTGCATGGGTTGCTTCCCATCTACATGCAAGCCGGACGGGCCGAAATCCTCTACGATATGATCCAGGACTTCGTGGCACGGGCGCTGGAGCAAGGGTGTGATCTCACGCTCGATGTGTGGGACGATATGAACCATGATTTCCAGGCATATGGGAATACCTTGCCCCAGAGTCGTCAGGCGCTCGCCCGCATCGTTACGATGATCGACACGCATATCCCTCGCGAGCGATCGTGACATGGCACGATAGTACACTTTCGTCTAGCGTTTTATCGCATCGGCTACTCGCTTCGCCCTGTTGAAGGGCAGGCTGGGGTTGGTTCCTTTCAGCCCTGATAGGACGATCTGCCGGCAGGCGCCAGCGTGTTTTTTGCTTGTGGGGGGATGCGCGCGACGGCTTCGGAATCGCCCCTAAAGAGCCGGGCGAGAGTGCTCGCGTTGTGGGTCAGATCAAATCGCTCGCGTATGGTCTGGCGCGCGTTCGCCGCCAGCCGATCGCGCTCGTGGGGCGATGTCAGCAACCGGGTCAGCGCGTTCGCCAGGGCAAGGACATCGCGCGGTGGAACCAAGAGGCCGTTCTCTCCGTCGCTGATCAGCTCGGGGATTCCTGAGATGGGCGTCGAGATGACCGGCAGCCCGGTGTGCATCGCTTCTACGAGAACGTTGGGAATGCCGTCACGGTCGCCGTTTTCGAGCACGACACAGGGCAAGGCCATCACCGTTGCCTGTTGGTAGATCGGCACCAGCTCGTCCTGCGTCACGGCGCCGCTCAGCGCGACGTGGTCCGCCAGATCCAGCGCGTCGATGCGCGCGCGCAATGCCCCGACCAGCGGACCGGTGCCTATCAGCACGCAGCGAAACCGAATGCCCCGTTGCCGTAAGAGCGCACAGGCTTCCATCAGATAGGTAAACCCTTTCTTTTCGACCAACCGGCCAACCCCGAGGATGACCGGTGGATCGTCCAATGGCTTTGTCGCGGGCTGAAAGCGTTGTAAATCCACGCCGTGGTAGATGCGATGGATGGGAGCGGTGGAAGCGCCCCCAGGGATGTCGGCCAGATAGCCCGCGTTGAACGCCGTGCAGGTGACGACGAATTTCGCCTCGCCCAATCGTTCCGCTAGGCGGTTCTGGGGCGTCGTATAAATATCTTTCGCATGGGCGGTGAAGCTGTACGGAAGACCGCTCAACCGATGGACGAAGGATGCCAGCGCGGCGGGGCCATTCGCGAAATGGGCATGGAGATGCTCGATTCCCATCCGCCGCAGCTCGCGCGCCAACCAGCCGGCCCGCCAGAAGTGGCGCAGGCCGACCAGCGCGTCGCGCCGCCAGACGGCATATGCGAGCGCGCGCAGCCACCGTCCGGGCGAGTGCCAGGCCATCGCCAGATGGGCGCCCGCCATCTCTGTCACGCCCCCCAGGGTCGCCGCCGGCAGATAAGTCACTGGCGCGCGGAGTCGGGAGACATCGCTAGGAACAACGCTTTCGTTCGGGTCCATAACGGCATAGACCCGCAGGGGCAGCCCCAGCGCTTCGAGTGCCAGCATCTCCTGCAAGATAAAGGTCTCGGACAGGCGCGGAAATCGCTTGAGCAGGTAAGCGAGACGCACTGGTTGCTGGTCAGACCCGTTGTCGTCGGGCGTCATGATGATCTCCTCACACATGGGGCTTGCTGAATTCACGACGCTGTCTCAAGGCTGAGCGCCGGGAGCGCGACCGCCTGATCGATGCCGTCGCTGAGCGCGCTGACGGTGGCGCTCAAGCCATCGAGCGCTCCAGAGGCGGCGAAGGTCGCGATCGCTGCGGCCTGCTGTTGGGGGAGCGCGGGATCGTCGAGCAGCGTCACGACATGGTGGGCGAGCTGGCGCGGCGTCAGGTGATCGGGATGTTCCATGCGCAGCAATCCCAGGCGAGCCAGCGCCCGCACGCGGATCAATTGCTCGCGTCGCGGCTCGGTGCGTGGAACGACCAGCGCGGGCACACCAAGCGAGAGCACCTCGCACATGGTGTTGTACCCTCCCATGCTGACCACGAGATCGGCGGCCTGCATTAAGCCCAAGGCGTCAGGTGTGAACGTCAGCACTTGCGTGGCAGCATGACGCGCGGCCAGCGTGCGCAGGCATCGTTGCTCATCCGGCTCCATGAACGGCCCGGTGATGACAATGCTGACCACGTCGCGCGCAGTGCGGATGACGTCCAGCCCACCCAGGTAGGCGTGTAACAGCGCAAAACCGTCCCCGCCACCGCCCGCCGTCACAACCACCAGTCGCTCGCCGTTCGGGCAAAGTCGCTGGCGCAGGGCTGTCACGTCCGTGGAGGAGCGCTCGCGCGGCAAATAGCCACAATAGCGGGTTTTCGCCGCGACCGGCGCGGGCAGATCATACGCGGTCGTCACGTCGAGAATGCTCGCGCTGCCATAGACCAGGATTTCGTCATACAGCTCGTCCAAGAGGCCGTAGATGTGCTCGCGTGCCCAATGCTCGCGCACACGGGCTGGCTCGTCAATAATGTCGCGCAGTCCCAGCACAATCCGCGCGCGGGGACGATGCGCGCGCAGGTCGTGGAGCGCGGGGAGGATCTCCCCCTTCATGCCCGCTGGCGCGTGATCGATCAGCACGAGGTCAGGCGCGAAGGAACGGATCGTCTCGTGGATGATCGCCGCGCGCATCTGGACGACTTCTGTCGCGTTCATCCGCACGGACTGGGCCTGATACTCTTCGTTGGCGACCTTGCGCACCGAGGGAAGCTTCACGTAATCGACCCGCTCAGGCATCGCGTATTCCTGTGCCATCGGCGAGCCGGTCAAGAGCATGACCGAGACGTCGGGTCGGGCGCGCACCAGATCGGTGGCGATGGTGAGGTTGCGGCGCAAATGCCCCAGGCCAAACGTGTCATGCCCGTAGATCACCACGCGCGGGCTGTCATGCGCACGCGGAGCGCTGCTGAAGCGGCGCTGTGATCGCGCTGGCGCTCGCTCGGTCAGATGCCACTCCGATTGAGCGAGCAACCCTTTGCGCCAATCCACCTGTGGTCGCCATCCCAGCACATCGGTCGCGCGCTGCGTGGCTGCCTCCGTCTGGATGGGGTCGCCGCGCTGGCGATCTTCGTAGATGGACCGTGACGGCACGCATAAGACGGACGCCAGGAACGCGACGATGTCATTTATACTCACACTGCAGCCGCCACCAACGTTGATTACGTGCGCACCCTCCAGAGCGGTCGCCGCCAGGCAGGCGGCGACGACATCCTCCACATAGGTCATGTCGCGTGTTTGCGTGCCGTCGCCATAGATGTGGAGAGGCTCGTTGCGCAGGAGAGCGTGAATGAACCGGTTGATGGCCATATCGGGTCGCTGGCGTGGACCATAAACGGTGAAGAACCGCAAGGCGGTCACGGGAATGCCAAAACTGGCGCCATAGGCGAGCGTCAAATGTTCCGCCGCCAGCTTGGTCACGCCATAGGGCGAGAGCGGCTGCGGACGAGCCTCTTCCGCCATCGGCAACGCCGCGCCGCCATACACCGAAGATGAAGAGGCATAGATGAGCCGGCGCGGTGGCGCGTCGCGTAATGCTTCGAGCAAGCGCTGGGTCGCGGTGATGTTATGCCTGGCATACTCCGCGAACGACGGCCCCCAGCTCGATCGCACGCCGGGTTGTCCGGCCAGATGAAAGACCCAATCCATCCCTCCCGCAATCGGGGCCAGATCTGCTTCGGCGAGATCCGCCTGGATAAATCGGAACGCGGCATGATCGCGCAAGCTGGTGAGGTTGCGTTCTTTGATGGCTGGCGCATAATACGGCGTCAGGCAATCGACCCCGACGACTTCGTGTCCCTGAGCCAGCAACCGCTCGGCGAGGTGCGAGCCAATGAAACCCGCCGCCCCTGTGATCAAACATCGCATCGGTTCAGTCTCCTTAGATGGTGTCACGCGTTCAGCGCGAGGGGCTCGCTCGCCGCTTGGAGCGCGCGCCAGCGGGCATACAGTCCTTGCGCGCGCATCAGCTCGTGGTGTTTGCCCGACTCACGAATTTGGCCATTGGACAGCACGAGAATGAGATCCGCGCGCTCGATGGTATGGATCCGATGCGCGATCATAAAAGTGGTTCGGCCCGCCATCAGTCGTGTGAGCGCGTCAAGCACCATCCGTTCTGAATCCGCGTCCAATCCGGTTGTCGGCTCGTCGAGCAAGACGATGGGCGTGTCTCGCACCATCGCGCGGGCAATGGTAATCAACTGTCGCTGGCCGCCGGAGAGCGTCGCGCCACGCTCGCTAATGACGGTGGCATAGCCTTGAGGGAGGCGTGTGATCATGTCATGGATGTTGGCTGCTCGCGAGACGCGCAAGATTTCCGCGTCGCTGATGCCCGGTCGCCCATAGGCGATGTTGTCGCGGATGGTGTCGTTGAAGAGCACCGGTTCTTGCAGGACAAGACTGATCTGGTCCCGGACGGAGGCCAGGGTCATCTCGCGCAGGGGCCGTCCATCGATGAGGATCTGCCCGTGTTGGGGATCGTAGAATCGCGGGATCAGGCCCAGAAGCGAGCTTTTGCCGCTGCCGGTCGGCCCCACGAGCGCGACCTTCATGCCCGCGCGCACCTCGATATTGATGTCGCGCAGGATGGGCGTGCGGGACGAGTATCCAAACGAGACGTTTTCAAACGTCACTGACCCCACCAGGCGTGGCGCTGACAGTGCTCGAGGTGCGTCACGGATCGTCGGCTGCGCCAGCAGGACTTCTCGCAGGCGGTCGGCGCTGGCGTCGGCTTTGCTGATCTGGCCGGAAAGCTTGGCCAGCTGGCGAACCGGCGTCAGCGTTGAGCGAAAATAGGCGCTGAAGAGGAGCACGAACCCTGGCGTCAATTGGTTGAAGATCACTTCGCGGGCGCTCAGCCAGATGATAGCGGCCAGCGAGATCGCCCCCATGAGGTCAACGAGCGCGGGCATTTCAGCTTGCAAGTGCGCCAGCACCAGAGCGGCGTCCAGGCTGTGATGCGTCTTTTTGGCGAATTGTCGCGCTTCGAGTTGCTCATTCGTAAAACCCTGGACCACCTGAACGGCATTTAGTTTTTCTTGAACGAGCGCGCTGACCTGCCCCTCGGCCTGGCGCATCTGGCGTGAAGATCGGCGTATCCGCTGGCGATAGGAGCCGGCCACGAAGAGCAGCAGCGGCGTCGCGCACAGCATGATGACCGTGAAATGCCAGTCAATGATCGAGACGATGATGACCACCCCGACGACGGAGAGAAAGTTCGTGACAAGGTTGTTGACACCAGACGCGATCAAGTCTTGGATCGCCTGGACATCCGAAGTGAGACGGGCGGCAAGGTCGCCAACCTGGCTCTTGCGATAAAAATCGAGCGATTGGTGCTGCAAGTGTGTATAGACCACCTGCCGTAGCTCATTGACGACGCGCTGGCCAATGACCGCTGTCTGGCGCGCGCCGATGTATGAGAAAATGGCGCTTCCCAGGGCCAGGATGAGCATAATAATGATCAGCGCGCTCAACAACCCGAGCCGTGTCTCGCTTTTTCCACCCGTCAGCAGGTCGAGCCACGTGCGCCAGGGCTGAGCCAGCGGCTGCTTGGAAATCACGTTATCGAAGATCAGCTTCAATGGCCAGGGGGCGAGGAGCGTCAGCACGGTCTGCGCGATCATGGCTCCCAACGCGATCAGGCCACCAAACCAAAAGCGGCGCAAATATGGCCAGCTAATACTCAGAACGCCCACGGAAAGTGGCCTCCTTCATGATGACGGGGGAGCGCTAACGGTGTGGAGGTCGGGCCAGCGAGCGCAATGAGAAATGATCCGATTCCGCAGGCGCTCGTGTTATAGCTGACATAGCGGGGCGCGCCTCCGCGATCGAAGCTCACGGTAATGTTGCCGCTGAAATTGCCATTGTTGATGTCCTCAACATAGATGATGAATGATTGCCCAGCGCTATCCAGCACGCCAGCGACTTGACCGCCATAGGACTCGTCGTTCGGGCTGAGCTGGATATTCGCCGGATTGTCGGAAGACGCCAACCAGGACACGCTGCCAGATCCGCTGAGATACGTAATCGTGAAGGTAGCGTCATTACAGAGCGCGTGATTGAGCTGCGAGACCGCCATGCTGGGTGGTGGCGCTGGACGTGGGATCGGTGTGGGCGACGCTCGCGGTGTGGGAGTTGGGCTGGCCGAAGAGGGGGGCGTGGATGTCGCCCCCGGCGTCCCCGAACCGGGCACTGCGGTTGCGGGCGGTTTGCCATTCGGCGTCGCGGTCGCGTGCGGACTCCCACCGGAGGGCGTCGTCGTCACGACGATGACGCCGGGGACTGATGCCCCATGTGTTTTCGCGGGCACTCGCGAGGTCGCCAGAGCGACACTGACGATCAAGAAGAAGAGCATGGAGAGCGCGATGCCGACGACCAATGGCACGGCTATCCGATTCACCCGTGACTGGCGTTTGACCGGGGAGCCGGCGGCACTGGACGGGGCGCTGGCCAGCGCGTGCACCTGATCGGTCATCCGCTCCAGCGCCGTGGTGAGTTCCGGCTGCGCCAGCGCGAGTACCAGCGGCCGCATCCGGGGATCCAGATTGTCGGGCAACCCTCGCGCACGCAACTGCGCGGTGATCCGCACCCAGGATCGCAGCGCGGGCAACAACAGCGTGGATGCGCTCGCCACCGCCGCGGTCTCGCCCGTGGCGATGGCGAGCGGGCCGGTGACAGTGACGATGACCTCACAGGCTTGCATGAGATCTGTGAAGGAAATCTGGGGGACCTGGGTATCAAGATGCCCCAACCACTCGAATCCCTGATGGAGGTCACTCGATGAAAGGTCTGTGGCCGCCAGAGCCGTTTGTATCTCTCGCAGCGCGCTGTCAAGCGTGTTGAGACGTGTGGCCAGCTGATCGGCGGCGGGGTCATTTGCCGCCGCGCCAAGGGGAGTTGTCATGGTCCGCCTCCAAAGATGTGGTGCGATGGACCCGTCGTGTGGGCATCGCGCAATCACCACATTGAGCATAGAGCCTTGAAGTTGCGTGCGACTTGCGATAAGCTTGCGATTCGGTTGCGATATGACTCTGTGCGCCCGAGCGGCGGCGTGGGAAGCTTCCGCAACACAAATCACAACCAAATCCCAACCGTTTGCGCTGTTCTGCCCGCGCGCTATCACCTATACTTGGAATGGGTCACGATGCGAGCAATCTGGTATGCTATAAGATTGGAAAGGATTGGCGACATAAGCCGAACCGGCCGTGTCGCGCCGAAAATGAAGATCGGATATGTCTGTGCCGATCCCGGCATTCCCGTGCTGGGCAATAAAGGGGCGTCAGTGCACGTGCGCGAATTCACGGACGCACTGGTCGCGCTCGGTCATGAAGTCATGATCGTGAGTGCCGCCGATGAATTTCTGGAGGGCGCGGTCAACACGACGGCGGCGGCGCTGCGTGTCATGCCGTCGTCGATTGAGACGAAAGCGGTGGCCTGGCGCATGGCCACCAGCTTGTCGCGGTTGGGGTGGCAGCGCGAGCCGGCACATATGAAATCCGAGATGCGCCACATCCTGGGCGATGCGGAATTCACGACCGGCGCGCTGGCGATCTTGAAGGACTTTGGCCCCGATCTCATCATCGCGCGCCATGCCTTGTTCAGTATCGCGGGAATCGAGCTGGCGCGCGGACTGGGGTGCCCTTGCGTGCTCGAAGTCAACGCGCCTTTGCGGGAAGAGCGGCGCCGCTATTGGGGATTGACGCTCGATGAAGTGGCCGCGCAAGCGGAGTCTTTCGTTTTTACTGAGGCCGACTTGCTGGTGGCCGTGTCGGAAGGCGTGCGCGGCTATCTGTTGCGGTGTGGGGCCACGGCTGACCGCGTGATGGTCGTGCCCAACGGAGTGGATGTCGCGCGGTTTCATCCCGGTGTGGATCGCACCCTGGCGCGCGATCACCTGGGGCTGGCTGATGAGGTGGTCATCGGATTCGCCGGCAGCTTGAAGCCGTGGCACGGGCTAGATCTGCTCATGCGCGCGTTTGCCGATCTCACGACCAGGCATGCGGCGAACACGTGGGGTGACACCCAGGCTGGCGATCTGCGCCTGGTGATCGTCGGCGACGGCCCAGAGCACGGGTCGTTGGAGCAACTCGCGTCCCAACTGATGATCGATCGATTGGTCACGTTCACGGGAGCCGTCGCTCATCACCAGATACCAGCGCATCTGGCCGCGTTCGACATTGCCGTCGCGCCCTATGCCTCAAGCGATGGCTTCTATTTTTCGCCACTGAAGATCATGGAATATCTGGCGATGGGGTTGCCGGTCGTCGCGCCCAGTCTCGGTCAAATCCCCTTGTTGCTGGCGGGCAATGAAGGTCCCGCCGGATTGCTCTACAGCCCTGACGATACCCAGGAGCTTGCGGGCGCCCTTCTCAAACTCATCCGCGATCCCGCCCTTCGGCACACCCTCGGCAACCAGGGGGCACAGCAAGCACGACAACACTATGCCTGGACGGCGGTCGCTCAGCGCATCCTGCGTCGGGTCAAAGTCAGGCCTGATCGACACAGTTGATTCCGCATCGGCACGAATGGGAGGTTGTGCGATGACAGATACTCGCGCCCCGCGCGAATGGCTACGCACCTCCATACGCAGCTTCGCCCGCTTGTGGAACGTTCCCATCCGCTCGCGCCTGTTCATGGGATTCGTCGCGCTCACGCTCTTGACGGGTACTATCTGCGTCATCGCCATCCGCGATTCGCAAGCGTTGTCACACACCGCGGCCGATCTGAACAGTCGGGATATTCCCGAAGTCGTAACCCTCGGCACTATCGAGGTGGCGCTCTTGCAAGAGCACAACGTCGCACTTGAGCTATCAGATCAGGCAATACCTGGAATCATCCAACAAATGATCCGGATGCGCGCGCCTCTCGCGACGCAGACACACATCTTCATGCGTGATGAGAGCGTCCAGGGAAATCACTCGCCGGCGGCGGACACGGCACAGGTGAGTGCGCTCATCGCGGAGCTGACGGCGCTGGATTCGCAGATGGGTCATCTTGCCAGCCTATACCAGGCCGGGCAGGACGCTGAGGCGGCGACGCTCATCAAGACCCAGATCGACCCTCAGGCTCAGCACAGCATGACAGGCATTGTCGCACTGAGCGTGAGCGAGCAGCAAGAAGCGCTCGTCGCCAGTCAACAGATGCAACGTGATAGCACCAGCGAACAGTGGCTGCTCATCCTCATCTTGGCGCTGGCGGCGGTGGTCGCCGGCGCCTTCGCGCTCGTCGTCGCGCGCTCGCTGACCCGTCCGCTGGCGCAATTGCTGGAAGCGACTGAGACGATGACGCGGGGCAATCTGTCAACACCCATGCGTATGGCGCGTGGGGACGAAATCGGCCAACTGGCCAATGCGTTTGAGACCATGCGCCAGCATTTGCGCGCGACCATGACCGAGCTGGCGGCCTCCCAAAGACAGACGCAGGCAATCATTGACGCGACCGCTGATGGAGTTTTAGTGGTGGATGCTCGTCTGCGGGTCATCGAGATGAACCCCGCCGCGCAGCAGCTGTGCGGCTGGCAAGCGGAGGAAGCGCGTGGGGAGCTGTTCGAGCGTATCTTGGGATGTCGCCACCCCGCCTTCGACGATCTGGCGGGCCGCGAGCCGGCGGCGATCTGCCCTGGCCAGGTGCAGCCTGAAATGGCCGCACTCGCGCCGCAGGTCTATCAGGCGCGGCTGCGCGATGGACGCACGCGATGGTTCCGCGTCAGTTGCGCCACCATCTCGCGAGCACTGCCCGAGGCAGGGAAGGGATATGTTGTCGGCATACAGGACATCACGCGGGTCATGGCGGTCGAGCAGATGCAAACCGACTTTGTGGCCATGATCTCACACGAGCTGCGTGCCCCCTTGACGACGGTCTCCAGTGCGGTGGAATTGTTGGGCCAATTGAGTCCGGACAGTGATCCTGAAACCTATCATGAAGTCGCGCACATTCTGGCGCAACAGACCGCGCGCTTGCGTCACGTGATCGAAGCGGTGCTGCAATTGACCCGCTTTCAGGCCGGCAAATTTACGATCCACGCACACCCGGTCGCCCTGGCGGAAGTCGTCGGCAACATCGTGGCGCGTGTTCACAGCCAGTGGGTTGGCGATGATCACACATTGGAGCTGAGAATGGATGATCCGCACCTGGCCGCTCAGGCAGATCCGGCATTGCTTGAGATTATCCTCCTCAATCTGCTGGATAACGCGCACAACTATGCCGATGCGGGCGCCGCCATCGAAGTCGAGCTGAGCCAGGTCGATGCGGCGGCGCGGATCGCGGTCAGTGATCACGGACCACAGATTCCGCCCGACCAGCGCGAGGCAATCTTTGAGCGCTTCGCCAGAGGCGGATCGCCTGCGGTGCAGGCCAGACACGGCTATGGCTTGGGCTTGTTTCTGGCCCGTGAGCTGGCGCGAGCACAGGGCGGCGACGTGCGGCTGGACGCGGATTATACCGCTGGCGCGCGTTTTCTGATTGAATTGCCGTTGGCGCCGATTGCCGTGACCGCGACCACGATGGTCAGAATGGATGAGTCCGATGAGCGCGACAATCTTAATGATTGATGATGATCCGGCGCTGGTGCGACTGACCGAGCTGAACTTGACGAAAGCGGGATACCGATTTGTCTCAGCGCGGCACGGCGTCGATGGCCTGGTGACGTTGGGGCGCGAGCGGCCGGCGTTGGTCCTGCTGGACATCAGCATGCCTAAGCTCGATGGGTGGGAGACCTGCCGCATGATCCGCGAGATCTCGACGGTGCCGATCATCATTTTGACCGCGCGAGATGACGAGCAAGACAAAGCGCGCGGGCTTGATCTGGGAGCGGATGACTATCTTACCAAGCCATTCAGTTTTATCGAATTACAAGCGCGTATCCGGGCGGGCCTCCGCCGGGCAGAGATGTCCGGACCGGACCACGCCACTGAACAGGGGCCGGCTGTTTTGCGCGCGGGATCGCTCGAAGTCAACATACAGGCCCATCAGGTATCGCTGGCTGGCCAGCCGGTGGCGCTGACCCCAACGGAGTTTCGGCTGCTGGTGGTGTTGCTGGAGCACCCAAATATCGTGCTCTCGCATGGTCAATTGCTCGACGTGGTGTGGGGGCAGGCATATCGCGACGCGACCGAGCTGCTGAAGCCGGCCATCAGCCGGCTGCGCCAAAAGGTCGAGCACGATCCGGCCCATCCCACTCTCATCCAGACCGTTCACGGAGTGGGGTACCGTTTGGTGGTCCCGATCCCATCCGCATAATCACGATGGAGGCGGTATCAGAGCATGCGAATCTATCTTGTCCGGCATGGCGCCACGCTGGCGAATGATGAGCAACGCTTCACCGGCCACCTGGATGTTCCCTTGAGCGAGGCCGGTGAGCAGCAAGCCGCCGCGACCGCCGAGTGGTTTCGCGCGCGCGCATTGTCGCTCATCGTCTCGTCGGATCTGCGACGAGCCGAGCGGACCGCACACATCATTGCGCACCATCACGGCATGCCCGTGGTGAAAGATGCCGACCTGCGCGAGTTATCCATGGGTGACTGGGAAGGATGGGAACGGGCGGCTATCCAAGCGAGCGATCCTACTCGTTATTCGAGCTGGCGCCGCGATCCGGTGGCACATGCCGCGCCAGGCGGCGAAACCCTCAGCGACCTTTCAAGCAGGGTTGGGCGGGCTTTGCTGCGCTATCGCCAATCGCACGCGGAGCACCGCATTCTCTGGGTCACGCACAGCGGTGTGATCCGGGCGTTTCTCTGCAAGGCCCTGGGCTTGCATCTCACTCATTGGGAACAGTTCCGAATCTCGAATGGCTCGATTACCGCCGTCGATATCACGGATGATAAGACTACATTCCGCCAGGTCAATGCGACGGATCACCTCGTCTCATCAAAGTGACGCCTGAATTCGCGAGGCAGACCATGACACCCGCCCCCCTCGCGCGGCTCAATGAATCACGCAAGCTCATCAGTGTACACTGGCGGCGGGAATTGCCCGGCCTGGTCAGCTACCAGCGATGTGTCGTCCTCCTGCTTCCCCCGGCGATACGCTTCCATCCTCTGCCGCTCTGGCGGGGTCCGCTGGAGCATAGCTCGCGTGGGGGTCCGCCTCAGAGCGGCGCGGTGCTCTGACCGGCGCTGGAGCCGGAAGAGCCGCCCGCTGGCACATTGGCGCTGACGGCGAGGATCTCGTCGTGGGGGGCCGGCGGCATCGACCGGCAGGGCCGCGCCAAAGCGCCAGACAAAGGTGGCCCTGGCGCCCGCACTCGTCGTGATCACGACCGCGCAGCCCGCCGCGCCCTCGTCTTGCTCGACGCGATACGTGCTATTCGGTGCGTCGAGGCCGGGCCAGATCCAGCGCGTCGATGCGCGCGCGCAATGCCCCGACCAGCGGACCGGTGCCTATCAGCCGGCCCGCCAGAAGTGGCGCAGGCCGGCATGCTTGCTCGGCGGTTGAGCAACAAAATCCGATGCTGGATGAGAGCGGCCTCAGACGCTCAGCCTATCATGGCCCTCAATAAGGGCAAAAATCCTAGAAGGGCCTAAGCTGGCGCGCCCGACAGGAATCGAACCTGCGACCAACCGCTTAGAAGGCGGCTGCTCTTTCCGCTGAGCTACGGGCGCATCTGATGGCGCGTGCCACATCTGTAGTGTATCATCCGCGGCGTCTCGTCCGCCAGGCAGGCACGGATGCGCCCCCCATGTGCTATACTAAGCCATGCGTCGCGCACCGCCAGCGAGAGGAACCAGCCTGCCATGTCGAAAAGCTTGCAGCGTATCTTCATCCTGATGCTCATGGGCGTGGGCTTTGCCGTTTTCGCGCTCTATCAAATCACCAAGGGGCCTGATAGCGACCACGTCTGGCTGGGCGTCGCCTACCTTGTTCCCAGCGTCGCCGCCTTTGTGGCGCTGCTCAAGCTCCCCACCAAAAGCACGACGGAATAACCGCCTATGTCAGAAGCCCCCGCTGTGCCGACACCCACCTTCACCATCCGCGTCGCCGACGTGGATGACGTCCCCGCCATCGACTGGCTCGATACGTTCGGCTCTTCACCGACTCGCGACATCCACCGCATGGTCTCGCAATATTTCGGCTCTGTGGACCCCACCGTGCACGAGCACAATATCATTTATCTGGCCGAGATGGCCGGCCCAGAGCCAACCGATCTGCCATTTCGCGCGGTCGGCAAGGCTGAGCTGCTGCTCGCGCCCAGCGCCGTGCAATCCGACGTCGGCTATATCAAGCGTATCGTCGTGCACCCGCTGTGGCGGAGCCGGGGGATCGCGCGCGCGCTCCTCGACTATGTGCGCGCCGAAGCCAGCGAGCGCGGGCTGCGCTCGCTCGACCTGCACGTCTGGGATGGCAATCGTTCCGCCATCGCGCTCTATGAGTCAATGGGCTTCCACGAGCGCCACCGCGAAGTCTATATGCGCTTGTCGCTTGACGCGCCCGCTGACCGCTCTGCCCCCGCGAAAGGATCGCCTCCCCATGACCCCGCCTGATGCGCGCTTTCCCGCCGTGCGCCCGCGCCGCCTGCGCCAGAGCGACACGCTGCGCCGCATGGTGCGTGAGCACAGACTGCGCGCGGAGCAATTCATCTTTCCGCTCTTCGTCTCGGAAAAGATCAGCCGGCCGCAGCCCATCGCCGCCATGCCCGGCCAGTCTCAATGGCCCGTCGCCGCCATCGCCGACGAGGCTGCCCGCGTCGCGGATCTCGGCATTCCCGCCGTCTTGCTCTTCGGCATTCCCGCCGCCAAAGACGCCGTGGGCAGTGGCGCGTGGAATGACGAAGGAGGCGTGCAACAGGCGATCCGCGCGATCAAAGCCGCCGTGCCGGGGATGCTGGTCATCACCGACGTCTGCCTGTGCGAATATACCGACCACGGCCATTGCGGCGCGCTGCGCGTGGCCCCCGACGGCACGACCGCGACGGTCGAGAACGATCCGACGCTCGCCTTGCTGGCGCGCGAGGCCGTCTCGCACGCCGCCGCCGGCGCCGACATCGTCGCCCCCTCCGACATGATGGATGGTCGGGTCGGCGCCATTCGCTCGGCACTTGATGCTGATGGCTTCACAGGCACCGCGATCATGGCCTATTCCGCCAAGTATGCCTCAGCGCTGTACGGACCGTTTCGCGACGCCGCCGAATCCGCCCCTCAGGTCGGCGACCGCCGCTCGTACCAGATGGACCCCGCCAATGGTCGCGAGGCGCTGCGCGAGGTCGATCTGGATGTCGCGGAGGGCGCCGACATCGTGATGGTCAAGCCGGCGACGCTCTATCTCGACGTGCTGGCCGCCGTGCGCGCCCGCGTCACCGTGCCGGTCGCGGCCTATCACGTCAGCGGCGAATATTCCATGATCAAAGCCGCCGCGCGCAATGGCTGGCTCGACGAGCGCCGCACCGCGCTCGAAGCCCTCACAAGCATCACCCGCGCTGGCGCCGATCTCATCATTACCTATTACGCGCCAGAGGCGGCACGCTGGTTGCGCGAGGGGTGACGCGCATCGCGCCGATCCAGCCCCCTCAGCCGTTCTTACACTATGAGAGGAAGGCGACGGAGCCGGCGGCTGGAAGCCGCGCCTGGGTTCACGAAGGCCGCCTTCGCGGCCTGATCGCGGCGGCGCACCCACGTCCGGCGGCAGCCCGGAGCGGCTTTGTTTTTCGAGCCGGGGGGTTCATCTCCCGGCGGTCTTTCTCACTCATTCCGTGAGAAAGAGCATTACGTAGGAGAAATCAGAGTGCGTATGCGGCGGAGTTTTTGGCGACAATCGTGGCGATGGATGGCCTGGGGGCTGGCTCTGGCCGGCCTGGCGCAGTTCAGCGGATGCGCGTCCTCAAGCGGTGGCAGCGCGACCGTCCCCCCGGCTGACGCGACGGTGACCGCGATCGTGCAGACACTGCCCAGTCAAAATTGCTCGCCCAGCCTGGCCGCCGCGCCCCTGCCCGCCACCATCGGCAGCCCGCTGACGCTGGCGGGGGCTTGCTGGAAGCCGGGCGAGACCGTCACGATTGGCGTGATCCCTCGCAGCGGCGACACCTTCGGCGCGATCGATGCGCTGGGCGCTACGGCCACCGTCGGCAAAAACGGCTCCTTCGCCGTGTCGATCACGCTGACGACCGGCCAGCTCGTCGATGTCTGGGATGCCCACCTGCCAATCGTCGCCTATGGCCCCAGCTTCGTGCAATTCGCCGCCCTCTCAGTCGTCGTATCAAGTTAGGGCCCGTCGCGTTTCGCGCCCGCCGATCCGACATCGAGCGCGCGACGCGGATCGTCCGCCGCCTCGAACGTGATCAAGCGGGCGCCGCGCTGATAGGTGAAGTAGGCCCAGGCCCATTGTGTCATCACCAGCAGCCGGTTGCGAAAATCGATCAAAAAGAAGATGTGGATGCTGAGCCAGGCCAGCCACGCCGGCAACCCGCTCAGCTTCATGCGACCGAGATCGGCAATGGCGCTGGCGCGACCGATCGTCGCCAGGCTGCCTTTGTCGCGATACACGAACGGCTCCGGCCCGGGCGCGCCCGCGAGGCGTGCCGCGATCGCCCGCGCGACGTAGCGTCCCTGTTGCATCGCCACCGGCGCCACGCCGGGCAGCGGCTTGCCGTTTTGCGTCAGGCCGGCGGTGTCGCCAATGACGAAGATCTCATCGTGATCGGGCACGGTCAGCCCCGGCGTGACCAGCACGCGCCCCGCGCGATCCGTCGGCGCGCCGACCCATGCGCCCGCCGGTGACGCTTGCACGCCCGCCGCCCAGATCACTGTGTGCGTCGCCAGCGGCTCGCCCGCGATGTTGACGGCATCCGGCGACACGCCTTGCACCGCCGCGCCGGTCATCACCTCGATGCCCAGCCTGACCAGCGACCGCCGCGCCTTTTCCGCCATCGCCGGCTCGAATGCCGGCAAGATGCGCGGCCCCGCCTCGACCAGCAACACGCGCGTCGTCGCGGGATCGAAATGGCGAAAGTCCGAGACGATGGTCTTGTGGGCGAGCTGCGCGATGGCACCGGCCATCTCGACACCCGTCGGGCCGCCGCCCACGACGACGAAAGTCAGCCACGCCCGGCGTGGCGCGGGGGCCCCCCCCCGCGGCGGCGCCCGGCCCCCCCACCCGAGCCTGAGGCGGCGCGCGGGGGGGGGGGGGGTGGGGGTGT
>VFSW01004364.1_pt1 | contig 21138 bp, 17 predicted proteins | sample 5358111 | NCBI WGS metagenome assembly VFSW01 (sample SAMN11554181, study PRJNA540505) | mine drainage metagenome | isolation source: sediment from site ElyBrook_90M | place: USA: Ely Copper Mine, Vershire, VT | collected 2017
CGACGTCGGCTCCACCTGATAGCAGTATGGGTCTCGGATTCGACTTGGGCTGACGCTCTCCGAACGCATGGCGGGGCTGGGCGGGCTCAGATGACTCAGAAGCGGAAATCTCCACCTCTTCGCCTTCCGCCTCGGCCGGAGACGACTGCACCAGCTTGGCGCGCTGCTCCTTGATGAGCGCCTTGCGGCTGAGCTTGATGCGATTTCCTTCGATGGCCAGTACCTTGACCATGATCTGATCGCCCTCGTTCAGCTCGTCCTTCACTTCCTTGACGCGATGCTCGGCAATCTCGGAGATGTGCAGCAGTCCGTCGGTGCCGGGGAAAAGCTCGACAAACGCGCCGAACTCGGCCAGGCGAACCACCTTGCCCAGATAAACCTTGCCGATCTCCGGCACTGCGGTCAGGTTGCCGATCATCTCCAATGCACGCTTGAGCCCGTCGGCGTCACAGGAGGCAACGTTCACCCGGCCCGTGTCGTCCACATCGATCTTGGCGCCGGTCTGCTCGATGATGCCGCGGATGGTGGCGCCGCCCTTGCCGATCAGGTCGCGGATCTTGTCGGTGGGAATCATCACGGTCTCGATGCGGGGCGCATAGGCCGAGCGCTCCGTGCGCGGCCCGTCGAGCACCGCGTCCATCTTGTCCAGCAGGAACAACCGGCCCTTGCGCGCCTGCTCCATGGCCTTCTCAAGAATCTCGCGGGTCAAGCCGCCAATCTTGATGTCCATTTGCAACGCGGTAATGCCCTTGCGGGTTCCCGCCACCTTGAAGTCCATGTCGCCGTAGTGATCTTCAGCGCCGGCAATGTCAGTGAGGATGGCGTAGTCGTCGCCCTCCTTGACCAGTCCCATGGCCACGCCGGCCACTGCGCCCTTGAGCTTGATGCCGGAGTCAAACAGCGCCAGACTCGCGCCGCAGACCGAGGCCATCGACGAAGAGCCGTTGGACTCCAGAATGTCGCTGACAATGCGGATGGCGTAGGGAGATTCCTCGATGCTGGGCAGAACCGCGGCAATTGCCCGCTCCGCCAATGCACCGTGGCCGATCTCACGCCGGCCGGTGCCACCCATGCGGCCCGTCTCTCCCACGCAGAAGGGCGGGAAGTTGTAGTGCAGCATGAAGGGCTTTTTCTTGTCGCCTTCATAGTTCTCCATGCGCTGGCCTTCGTCGGCGGTGCCCAGCGTGGCGGTTACCAGAGCCTGCGTCTCGCCGCGGGTAAAGAGCGCCGAGCCGTGAGTGCGGGGCAGGACGCTGGTCTCGATGGTGATCTGGCGAATCTCGTCAAAGGCGCGGCGATCAGGCCGGATGCGGTCCTTGGTGACCTGGGCGCGGAAGATCCGCTCGCGCAGATGCTCGTAGTAGGTTCCGAGCTTCTTCTTGGCGCCTGAATCGTCGCCAGGCAGCGCGGCCGCCAGCTCGTCCTTGATGGCTTTGACAAGACCCTGGCTTTCCAGCTTCTCGTGCGCCTTGGTGTCCAGCGCGTCCTTCAGACGATCGCCAACCTTGGCGTATAGCTCGTCGTAGTAGGCCTGATCGAACTCCGGCGCGGTGAAGGCCCGCTTGGGCTTGCCGGCGACCGCAACCAGTTCGTCGATAGCGGCGACAATCTTCTTGATCTCCGTGTGCGCGAACTCGATGGCCGCCAGGATGACCTCTTCGGTCTCTTCCTTGGCGCCCGACTCGATCATCACGATACCGTCCTTGTGGCCGACGACCATGATATTGACGGTCGTGGCAGCGCGCTCCGAGTAGGTCGGGTTGATGACGAACTGACCATCCACGCGGCCCACGCGCACCGCGCCCACCGTAGCGCTGAAAGGAATGTCGGAGAGAGCCAGGGCGCAGGCGGCGGCGTTGATGCCCACCACGTCGGGATCGTTCTCCTTGTCGGCGGAAAAGACCAGGGCGATCACCTGGGTCTCATTGCGGAAGCCGTCGGGAAACAGCGGACGGATGGGGCGGTCGATCTGGCGGCAGGTCAGCACTTCCTTTTCGCTGGGCCGGCCTTCGCGCTTGATGAAGCCGCCAGGAATGCGTCCGCCGGCGTAGGTGTACTCGCGGTAATCCACGGTCAACGGGAAAAAATCGATACCTTCCCTGGGATCGGGAGAGGCTACGGCAGTGGCCAGAACCACGGTTTCGCCCGTGGTCACCAGTGCGGCGCCGGAGGCCTGCTTGGCCATGCGCCCGGTCTCAAAGACCAACCGCTTGCCACCGGCAAGCTCGACAGCTACTTCATGCTTAGACATACGAGTCCTCGTTTCATTGTGTTCGCTTGGGAAACTTGTAATGGGAAGGCGCCGGAGGGCGGAACAAAGCTGGCAACAGTCGCGGGAAGGGGCAGGACACGCGCAAAAGAGTGGGATGTGCGCGGGGGAGCGGATTCTCCCGGCCTGCGGGCCGGCGGTTGTGTCAGCGCCCGCGGCGGGGACGCGCAAAGCACAAAGCTCCGCTCCGTCCCTGGCTGCGGGTCGAGTTCGCCAGGTTTACCACGGCCCCTGGTCCTGAATGGATTGGAGCCCGTGTCCAACGTCCGGTCTGAGCGCTTCCGGGGCAATGTTGGGATCAAGGTCAGAATCAAGGTTGGCTTTCTGGCTACTTGCGGATACCGAGTTTGCCAATCACGTCGCGGTAGCGATCGGTATCGTGAGTCTTCAGGTAATCCAGAAGGCGGCGGCGCTTGCTGACCAGTTGCAACAATCCACGCCGGGAAGCGTGATCCTTCTTGTGGGTCTTGAAGTGTTCGGTCAGTTCGCTGATGCGCGCACTCAGAATCGCGATCTGGACTTCGGGCGAGCCGGTGTCCGTATCATGGGTGCGAAAGGTTTCAATCAGGGTAGTTTTCTTAGCAGTCGCCAGCACGGCGTTTGTTACTCCTCTTGCGTTCTCAGTCCACTCTCAAGTGTCTAGTGAGAGATTACCACGAATGCGCTGCCCAGCGCCATTCTCCAGACCGGCAAATCCGCTCGGAAGGCCAATCCCCTCAGCGCGCGCCGGAACGGAACAGCCATTGTCTAACCGCTCCTTGATCGCCTCGGCCGCCGGCAACTGACAGGCCTCGGGATGTTCTGGATTCAGCAGGTAGTTCCAGGTGCGCGGCACAATCGCGGAGGGCACCCGCGCCAGCGCCGTCTTCCGCCCCGCCAGCCACGCGTCGCCGATGTTCCTGGTAAATTCGGCGCTCTCTCCCGCCTCGGTGCGCAACATCGCCAGCGGAGAGCGGAGAGCGGCCCTGAAAACGGTCCTTGGGTCCAACCATCCACCCAATGCCGTCCTCGCGCCCCTTGCGAGCGATCAGCGAGTTCAAGGCCCCACCGCAGGTGGGGCAGCCATCCAGTAATTTGCCCGCGCCACGATCTTCGCCTTGTAGTCTTGCGCCAGCCGCACGCGGATGGTGTGCAGCCCCGGCGTCGGATTCGAGGGGCTGAAGGTGATCAGGTAGCGGTTGCGCGTGTCCCTCGCGGCGTGGATGATGCGCTGCTCGAAGTGTTTGTCGCCAGTGAAGGGGCTGTACTCGCCGCCGCTCATCAGCGCCACCTGCTTGGCCACGTTCTTCTTGAAGGCCTGCACCGCCATCCAAAGCGTCGAGACCATGTTCATGGTGCGGTCGTCGCCGTTGTCCTTGATGTCGTGCGCCAACTCGGCGCGCGACGGCGAGAAGGAAACGCTCAGCACCAGCACGTCCGAGCGGCCGATCTTCCGGATCAACTGCGCGATCTTGATATGCTTGCTGCCGTGGTCGCGCTCTTCGGAGATCAGCAGCAGCACGCGGCGATACTGCTTCGGTTGCGATTCCAGCAGATCGACGGCGTAGCTGACCGTATCCAGAATCGCGTCGCCGCCATCGCCCGGATCGAGTTGCTCGAGGTCGTGATTGATTGCATCGCCCGAGTGGGTGAAATCGCGGATCAGGTGCGGCTCGGAGTCGAAGCCCACCAGCGCGACACGGCTCCTGGAGTCGGCCAGGTACAGATCGAGCAGCGGGCCCATCTTGGCCAGCTTGTCGAATTCCAGCACGCTGGCGCCCCCCTCTTCGACCGCGACCACCAGCGCCACCGGAGCGGTATCCATCTCCGGCTGCACGCGAATCTTCTGCGCCACGCCGTCGTCCTCCAGGATAAAATCAGCCGGTTTGAGGCCGTAAAGAATCCCGTCGCCTCGCTTCTCGACCAGCGTCGGCACCAGCACTTCGTTGGTGGTCACGTGCAGGGTCAGCGCGCTGCCATGTGCGCCGGGCATGGGCAGCGGAGGCTCGGCCGGCGGCATCGGCTGCGCAGCTGCGGCGACAGCAACGGTTGCGAGAAGGATCGCAACTGCAAGACGATCAAAGCGAAACAAGCTGAATCTCAATTCCCTTTTCCCTGTCCCTTGTTCCTAGTTCGCCGCAAATAGGGTCATTTACCGATGTCCGCGAATGAAATGAATTCGTGGAAGAGGCTTCCTTCAGGGGCTAAAGCCGGTGGTCATCGTTGAGCCTTTTACGGCACGGCTAAGGCCGTTCCCTTTCAAAACCGGACTATGAGACAGCTTCAAGCCGTCACACCCGCTTGCGCGCTTCGCGGTCCATCTGGCCCACCCAGCGCAGGAACGTCAGCAGCTCCCAGCGCGAGGTCCAGAAAAAAGCCAGAATCTGCAGGGCTGTCAGCGTCTCGGCGCGCTTGCCGCTGTAGGTCTCCACGCGCCAGCGCAGATACTCGCTGCGACACGGCGTCAGACGGTGGCCGCGGGTTGCATCCCACACAAAACGGAAGGGAGCGAGCATGGCTAGTCCTTTTACTCAAGTATAGACGTCGGGGGCTATGCCGGAGGCGCGCCGAGGGCCGCTTTGCTCCCTGCGCGTAAGACAGAAACGCGCATCAACATCGAGCTCTAGCAGCGGCTCGCCGCGATCATCTGCGCGGCGTGCTGGAGGCTGGTATCGGTGACCTTTGCTCCCGATAGCATACGGGCGACTTCGTGGGTGCGGGCGCGGTCGTCGAGGAGACTGACCTTGGTTTTGGTGCGGCCGTCGGCTTCTCGCTTGTCGATCAGGAAATGCTGATCGGCGAAGGCTGCGATCTGCGGCAGATGCGTGACGCACAGAACCTGCTGGCCGCGGCTGAGGGATTTCAGTTTTTGGCCGACGGCTTCCGCGGCGCGACCGCCGATGCCGATGTCGATCTCATCGAAAACCAATGTCCGCGGAGTGGGCTGCTTCTTCCTAGGCTTGACGGCGCCCTCTTCGACGCTGACTTTGAGGGCCAGCATGACGCGAGACATTTCTCCGCCGGAGGCGATCTCGTGAAGGGATTTCAGAGGCTCGCCGGGGTTGGTGGAGATGCGGTATTCGACAACGTCCCAGCCGGTTGAGGTCCAGTGGGAAACCGCTTCGGCTGCGTGGACGTCGACCTCGAAGCGGACCTTCATGGCCAGGGAGTTGATCTGGGCCTCGGCGAGCCGGGCCAGCTTGGCGGCGGCGGCCTTGCGCTCTGCGCTGAGAGCAACTGCGGCTGTGCGATAGGCTGCGGCGCTGATCTCCAGCCCGGCGCGAAGTGCTTTGAGAATCTCATCGCGGTCTTCGACTTCGGCCAGCTTGCAGGCGACTTCTTCGCCAAAAGCGATGACTTCGCCAACGGTCTGGCCGTACTTGCGTTTGAGGCGGTCGAGCAGGGCCAGGCGGTCTTCGATCTCGGCCAGGCGATCGGGCGAGGCGTTGATGCCCTCGGCGTAGTCGCGCAGACTGGAAGCCAGATCGCCGACAGTGGCGCGGGCCGAGGCAAGCTGCTGCGCGGGCTCGGTGAAGCGGGCGTCATAGCGGGCCAGCTCCTCCACGTTGCGCAGAGCGGCGCGCAGGGCGGTCTCAGCCGAGGCGCCACCTTCGTAAAGCTCGTCGAATGCGCCCATGGCGGCAGCGTAGAGTTTTTCGGCGTTAGCCAGGACGCGCTTCTCGGTTGCCAAGGCTTCGTCTTCTTCGGCAACCAGATGGGCGGCCTCAATCTCCTTGCTCTGGTAGCTCCACAGATCGACCATGCGCAGGCGGTCCTGCTCGCCTTGCAGGAGCTCATCGAGCTTTTCCTGGGCGGTGCGCCAGGCGGCGTAAGTCGCGGCCACGGCGTCGGTGGAAAGGCCGCCGAAGCGGTCGAGGAGAATGCGCTGCTGGGTCTGGTCAAAGCTGGAGAGGCTCTCGCTCTGGGCGTGGACCAGGGCCAGCTCCGGGGCCAACTGGCGCAGGACGGCGACAGTGGCCGGCTGGTTGTTGACGAAGACGCGTCCCTTGCCCGTGGAAAGAATCTCGCGACGCAGGATGACGTCATTTCCACCGGAGTCGATGCCGTTTTCTTCCAGAATGATTTCGGCGTTGTGCGTGGATTCAAAGACGCAGGAGACGACGGCTTTGTCGGCGCCGTGGCGTACCACTTCAGCCGAGGATTTGCCGCCCATCAAGAGAGCCAGCGCGTCGACCAGGATGGATTTGCCCGCGCCGGTTTCGCCGGTCAGCAGGTTGAGCCCAGGGCCGAAGACGGCGATGGCGTGATCGATCACGGCGTAGTTTTCAGCGCGCAGTTCAACAAGCATGGTAGAGTCCGTATTCCGGTTTTATCAGGCTCCGAAGAGCGGGACTGCTGTGGCTGCGATTTTAACAAAAGCAGCAAGTTAGCCCCCGCTGCGTGGGGATCGCAAGTTGGCGTGCCGGCACGTTGCTCCTCCACGGCCCGGTCAGCGCCGGACTAAATCCGCAACAGGAATCCGTGCGCAGCATAGCATGAATGGCTGCACTCCTGGCTTGACGATGATGGGTAAAAGCGCGCGAGGGCGCCAGATGGTAGTGGGTCAGTTTGATTGAAACGTCCCTCAGGGCTAAAGCCCGCGGTCATTTTGCAAGATTTATGTACGGGCTGAAGCCCGTACCCTTCAATCTGACCCACTGCCCACCAGATCAATAACTTGGAGGCGCGCACTGCGTCTGATACGTTAAAAGGTGAGGTGAACGCCGATTTTGATTGCTGCTTTCCTCTTTCAATTGCCGCCGGACGGCGGCGCCGCACCGGGAACACTGCCGCTGAGCCAGGGACCGAGCGAACTGGTTGAAATGTTCACCAAGAGCGGCCCGGTGGCGGTGGCTGTTCTGGCCGTGCTGTTATTCGCCAGCCTGTATTCATGGACCGCGATTCTGGGCAAGATGTCCAGCTTTCGCAAGGCGACCAAGGAGAGCCGCCGGTTTATTCAGGGTTTTCGCAAGGCGACGCGCTTGCAGGAGATTTCCCTGCTGGCCGGGGAGTGCGCGGCAAGCCCGTTGGCGCAGGTCTGCCAGGATGTGTACGAACCCTACAGGCGGCAGACGGGCGGATCGGGGCCACCGCGCAGCCTGGCGCCGCTGGAACGGTCGGCGCAGACGGCGGCCAGCGAAGCGGTGACTGCTCTGGAGCGGCGCATGACCTGGCTGGCGACGATCGCCTCGGTAAGCCCCTTTGTAGGACTCTTCGGCACGGTGATGGGCATTGTGGACGCCTTTCACGGGCTGGGCACGGAAGGCGCGGCCACGCTGCGCGCCGTGGCGCCGGGCATCAGCGAAGCGCTGATCACGACCGCGGCCGGCTTGTTTGTGGCCATTCCGGCGTTGGTGGCCTACAACCAGTTCTCCGCGCGGATCAGGGTCTTTGCCTCGGCCATCGACGATTTTTGCCGTGAGCTGATGAACTCGCTGGATGAGATTCCACCGCGCGGCCCGCAGGCTCAGAACCCGCCGGGGAGGTAGAGCGTGGCTTTTACAACAAGCAATGGGCAGACGCGCAGTTCCCTGGCGGAGATCAATATCACTCCGCTGGTGGACGTGGTGCTGGTGCTCTTGGTGATCTTCATGATCTCCGTTCCGGTGCTGCAATCGGGGATTGAAGTTTCAGTGCCCAAAACGCGGACGGTGCAGGAGATTACCCAGCAGCGGATGGTGCTGACCATCAACCGCGAGCAGCAGATTTTTGTAAACGATCAGCCGGTGAACATTCATGATCTGGGCGCAAAGCTGCGCGAGGCAGGAAGCGATCCGTCTCAACAGGTGATTTATCTTCGCGCCGACGAGCGGGTTCCCTTCGGAGTCTTCGCCACGGTGATGGACGCGGTGAAGCAGGCGGGCATCACCAACATTTCGATTGTGACGCAGCCGCTGGAGACCAAGGCGGCAGGCGGGTTCTGATGGACACTCTGCTGGAAGGCGGCGAGCAACTGGAGCGGGAACTGACGCCGGAGCCGGTGGCTGCTCCGGCGGCTGGGGCACTCGTGCTGCACGGCGCGCTGGCCGTCCTCCTGCTGACCTGGGGGCTGTTGAGCGGGCTGTTTCCTCACAATCAGTGGGGCGCCCCGGCCAATGGCGGAGCGATTCAGGTGAACCTGGTCACCAGTGCCCTTCCCCTGCCCTCCGATCAGCCGGTGAATCAGAACGTTCTGGCCACTGAAACGCCCAGCCAGGCGCCGGAAGCGCCTCAGCCCAAGGCCAAGCAGGCGGAGGATGAGACGGACCTCCCCATCCTGGGCAAGCACGCCAAGCCTGATCGCCAGACTGAGCACAAGACGGCGCAGCATCAGCCTCCGCCCAAACCGGACAACCTGGCCCGCTACGGCGAGCAGTCCGGATCGTCGATGCCGCGCACCGTCCAGACGCAGGGCTTTACCAGTGGCCAGACGACGGTGACCGACACCAGCTTCGGCTCGCTCTTCGCCTGGTACGTGGAGGGGATCGACCGCAAGATGGCCGCCCATTGGAACCGGTATGAGGTGGACCAGCAAACGCCCAAGGGCGCCAAGGCTTACATCCAGTTTGCCGTTCACCGCGACGGCAGCGTGAGCAATGTGCAGATGGAGCAGAGCAGCGGAAGTTCGACGCTGGACAACTCTTGCCTGCGGGCGGCGCAGCGGGTTGACACTTTCGGTTCTCTGCCCGCCGCGTATAACAAAAACACAGTCATGACGTCGTACTATTGCCAGTACTGAATTGCTCAGAACGATGGATGGCGTGGACCTGGAACGGACCGATGGACGAAACGGACGTTCTTCTGCTGCGAGGACGTCCACATTTTCCCCGAGGCACATTATTCCGAGGAAGGATTGCACGACATGAAGTTACATTTCCGGATTTTCTCTCTCTTAGTTCTTCTCATTACAGCACTGGAAGTCATGCCCGCGACGGCGCAGGACTGGATTCATACCGGCTCCAACCTGGGCAATAGCCGCATTCGCATCGCAGCGGCGGATTTCAAGCTCGTGGCCCCCGGCGATGGGTCTTCATCGCCGGGGCTGAAGCCGGTGGGCGCCGAACCGCAGACGCCGGCATTGAAGGCGGTCTTCGACGCCACGCTGTACACCGATCTTTCCAACGCAGGCATCTTCGATGTGGTGTCGAAGAGCATTATTCCGCAGGCCATGCCCGGTTCGCCGCAGGAGATCAGTTTGCCGCAGTGGTCGGCTGCGCCAGCGAACGCGGCCATGGTGGCCTTTGGCGCGCTCTCGTCGGACAATGGGCGGATCATCGTCTATGGCTGGCTCGACGACACGAATAATCCGGCCAATCCGATGGTGCTGAGCCAGCAATACAACGAAGCCGCCAGCGAGGATATGGCGCGGACCATCGCGCACCGCTTCGCAGACCTCATCATCATGCGGCTGGGCGGAGGCATCAATGGCATCGCCGAGACAAAGATTTATTTTGTCAGCTCCCGCTCCGGCACTAAAGAGATCTGGTCGATGGACTACGATGGACAGAATCAGCGCCAGGTAACACACCTGGGCACGATCTCGATATCTCCGCGCGTCTCACCGGACAACTCGCGGATTGCCTTCGCTTCACTGAGCCACAATGGTTGGGATGTGCGCATGTACTCGATGGATCTAGGCCGCATGGTGGGTTTTCCGGCGGGCACAGCCGGGGGAAGCAACCAGTCACCGGCCTGGAGCGGCGACGGATCCAGAATCGCGTTTTCCTCCTCGCGCGGCGGTGAGCCGGACATCTGGGTGGCGGACGTGAGCGGAGACCATCTGCACAGCATCACCTTTCTGCAGGGGCCGAATGTTTCGCCCGCCTGGAATCCGCGCACCAACACGCAAATTGCCTGGGTGAGCGGACGCACCGGAGAGCCGCAGATTTACATCATGGATCAGGACGGCTCGAATGTGCAGCGCATGACCGACTCCGGCTATGCGGTTTCGCCCTCGTGGTCGCCCAATGGGCAGTTCCTGACCTTCAGTTGGAATCGCAAATACGGCCCCGGCGACCCCGGCGGCCAGGACATTTATGTGATGGACATCGCCAGCAAGCGCTGGCTGCAGGTGACCCACGAGTCAGGCAACAACGACTTCCCTTCCTGGGCGCCGGACACGCGGCATATTGTCTTTCAGCGGAAGATGGGCGACCACACCGAGATCTGGTCCATGCTGGCCGACGGCACCGATCAGCAGCAACTGACCCACACGGGCAATAACTTCATGCCCAACTGGAGCTGGAAATGAGTACCGGACGGGAAAATTTTGACGGCTTCATGTTTCGTTGCGCGGCTGACGCTTCAGACTTCGCCAAATTTTTGAGTTCAGAAAAGGAGCAATACAGTGAACCGACCTAATCGCATAGTCTTTCCCGTTGTCCTGATGGCCGCCTTGATTGCTGTTGCGGGCTGCAAGAAGAAACTTCCTCCCCCGCCAGCAGAGACCGCTCCCCCGGGGGCCGCCGCCGCGCCGACTGCGCAGCGTTCGGCCACCCCCAGCCAGATTTCCGCCGGCGACCAGGTTCAGTTGAGTTGGAGCACGACCAACGCGACCTCGGTGTCCATTGATGGCATCGGCGCGGTGCCCACCTCTGGCGTCAAGACCGTGACCCCGGCGGTATCGGCCACCTACCACCTGGTGGCCAAGGGCGACGGCGGCGTGATCGAGGCATCCGCCAGCGTGACGGTGAACGCTCCGCCGGCGGTTGCCGTGCCCAGCAACACCATGACCGCGGAAGAGGAGTTCAAGGCCAATGTGCAGGACATCTTCTTCGATTACGACGGGTACACGATCCGCGCCGACGCCGAGGCAACGCTTTCCAAAGACGCCTCCTACCTGGCGAGCCATCCGGAGATCAAAATCCTGATCGGCGGCTACTGCGACGAGCGCGGCTCCGACGAGTACAACCTGGCGCTGGGCCAGAAGCGCGCCGACGCCGCCAAGAGCGCTCTGGTGACGGCAGGCGTTGCGGCTGATCGCATCCGCGTGGTCAGCTACGGCAAGGAGAAGCCCTTCTGCTCCGAGTCGACCGAGGCTTGCTGGCAGTTGAACCGCCGCGATGGCTTCTCGATCGACCAGTAGCATTGCCGTGGCCAGTAGATCAACCGGCATCGAATTGCTCTTCTCTTTTGAGCAGTCCGGCCGGTTGATCCACTGTACACTGTGACTATTCTCGTTTTTCCGCAGGTGAATCATGCAGAGACCACGCACTCTTCGCAATCGCCTTCTGACAGGCGCCGTTGCTGCTCTTTTTGTGTCCTTGACGCCCGCGCCGGCGCACGCTGGGTCGAAAGAGATTATCCAGTTGCAGACCCAGGTGCAGCAGTTGCTGGACATGGTGCAGCGCCTCCAGTCCACGCTGGACACGCGTTTCGCGGTGATGCAGAACCTGGCCCAGCAAACCTCCGACAACGCCACCCAGATGAGCGCCGCAGTGAACGCGCTGCAGAAAACCATCGCCAGCCAGAGCGACGCGACCAACGGAAAGCTGGACGCCACCTCCGGCCAGATCCAGTCGCTGAACGACTCAGTGGATGAGTTGAAGACGCGCATCAACAAGCTGGATAAATCCATCCAGGATCTGCAGACGCAGGTGCAGAGCATTCAGACGCCGCCGCCAACCGCGCCCGCAGCTACTACGACGATGCGGACTGGAACACCTGCTGGAGTTGCGCCCGGTAATACTGCCGGCGCAGACGCCGCTCCCGGCCTGCCCGGCGCAACCGCCCCGGCCGCCAATCAGACGCCGCCGCTGAAAGACACTTTTCAGGCCGCGCTCGGCGACTACAACGCCGCCAAGTACGCTGTCGCCAGCGGCGAATTTCAGGACGTGATTCAGTACTATCCGTTGGATAATCTGGCCGGCGAGGCGCAGTTCTATCTGGGCGAGATCGCCTATCGCAAACACGATTACGACACCGCGATCAAGGCCTACAACGATGTGCTGGAAGGCTTCCCTGGAAACCCCAAGGCCCCGGCCGCGCAACTGCACAAGGGGATGGCGCTATTGAAGATGGACAAGAAGGACGCGGCCATTCACGAACTGCGGTTGCTTGTCCAGCGCCACCCGCGAACTCCCGAGGCCGCGCAGGCGCGCACCAGGCTGAAGGAGATGGGCGCCAAAGTATCGTCAGCGCGCTGAGACCCCATGCAATGCGCCCCTCAGGTTCCGAAGCCCGCAGTTGTCATTGAGCCTTTTGCGGCACGGCTACCGCCGTGCCCTCTCAAAAACCGGTTTCTGAGATAGCTTCTAGCCCTCTTCGGCTTCGCGCAGCTTGGCGATGATGGTGAAGTCTTCGAGGGTGGTGGTGTCGCCTTTGATCTCGCCGTGGGTGGCCAGATCGCGCAAGAGACGCCGCATGATCTTGCCGCTGCGGGTCTTGGGCAGGGACTCGGTGAAGCGGATGTCGTCGGGGCGGGCCAGCGAGCCGATCTCCTTGGAAACCCACTTGCGCAGCTCATCCTTCAACTCTTCGCTGGGCTGGTAGCCGCTTTCGAGCGTGATGAAAGCGGAGATGGCCTGGCCCTTCAACTCGTGGGGACGGCCAACGACGGCTGCCTCGGCCACTTTGGGATGCGCCACCAGCGCCGATTCGACTTCCATGGTGCCCAGCCGGTGGCCGCTGACGTTGATCACGTCGTCCACGCGGCCCATCAGCCAGAAGTAGCCATCGGCGTCCTGGCGCGCGCCGTCGCCGGTAAAGTAGCAACCTTCCACGTCACTCCCGTAAGGCTTCAGGTAGCGCTCGGGAGCGCCGTAGCTCGGGCGGGCCATCGCCGGCCATGGCTTCCGAACCACCAGCAGCCCGCCAGAACCCGGAGGCACGGGGTGCCCTTCTATGGTGACCACCTCCGGCTGAATGCCGAAAAACGGCCGCGTGGCCGAACCTGGCTTGGCGGGAACTGCGCCAGGAATCGGCGCGATCATGATGGCCCCGGTCTCGGTCTGCCACCAGGTATCGACGATGGGACAGCGGTTATGGCCGATCTTCTCGCGATACCACATCCAGGCCTCGGGGTTGATAGGTTCTCCAACAGTTCCAAGAAGTCGAAGCGATCGGAGATCGTGCTTTTCCACGTGCTCATTGCCCCACTTCATGAAAGCGCGGATGGCCGTGGGCGCGGTGTAAAAAACGGAGACCTGATGGTTGTCAACGATCTTCCAGAAGCGGGAAAAATCCGGCCAGTTGGGCGCGCCTTCGTACATCAGCACGGTGGCGCCGTTCATCAGCGGACCATAGACGACATAGGAGTGGCCGGTGACCCAGCCGATGTCGGCAGTGCACCAGTAGATGTCCTCGTCGCGCAGGTCAAAGATGTACTTGGTTGTGAGGTAAGTCTGCACCGCGTAGCCGCCGGTGGTGTGGACCAGGCCCTTGGGCTTGCCGGTTGTGCCGGAGGTATACAAAATGTAAAGCGGGTCTTCCGAGTCCAGGTGAGCCGCGGGACAATCGGCGCTGGCTGCGGCCACCAGCTCATGCCACCAGTGGTCGCGGCCCTCGACCATCGTGACCGGCGAGCCGCTGCGGCGCAGGACCACGACGTGGCGGACGGTGGGACACGCGTTCACGGCCTCGTCGACAGTGCGCTTGAGCTGAATTTCGCCGCCGCGGCGGTAGCTCGAGTCCTGGGTGAGGATGGCCACGCACTGCGAATCGTTGACGCGGTCGGCGATGGCGTTGGCGGCAAATCCGCCGAAGATGACCGAGTGTACCGCGCCGATGCGCGCGCAGGCCAAGAGAGCGATGGCCAGCTCCGGCGTCATGCCCATGTAGACGGCTACGCGGTCGCCTTTTTGAATGCCCAGAGATTTCAGAGCGTTGGCAAACTTCTGCACTTCGACGTGCAGCTCGGCGTAGGTCAGCCGCCGCACCTCGCCTGGCTCGCCCTCCCAGATCAGCGCCGTTTTGTCGCTGCGCGCGCCCTGGGCGTGGCGATCCACGCAGTTATAACTGAGGTTCAACTTTCCCCCCACAAACCATTGAGCGGAGGGAAGATTCCACTCCAGGACCTTGTCCCAGGGTTTGAACCAATGCAGATCCTGGGCGACGCCTGCCCAGAAAGTCTCGGGATCGTCGATGGACTGCTTGTAGAGGACCTCATACTGCTCCAGGCTCTTGATGTGCGCCTTGGCGCTGAACTCCGGCGAGGGAGGAAAGACGCGATTTTCGCGCAGCGTGGAGTCCAGATCTTGATTGATTGCAGCGGAAATGGGCAACGAAGACATGAAAGATATCCTTTGGGGAAGAAATCAGACCGCACACGGCAGGCCGGCGGGAGTGCATTCCCGCAAAAACTGCGCGTGGGAGACACTTTACCGAGTCCGGCGCACAATCGGCAAGCGGAGGAGAAGGATGGGCGGAGGAACGCAAAGGCAGGGGCGAATGAGCCAGGGGAAGAGGCGGGTACGCAGCCGATTTTGATCGAGTGAAAAAGGACAATCTTCGCAGGCGATTCTGCCGCACTGCGGCCAATCAGCGTTGCCATCCCTGCCGGCTCTGGCTTACTCCCAACTACGCTGCGGCGGCGCAGCGGTTGAATCTGCGCCATAAGGGGCATTCTCCCATTGCCGGACCAGGGCGGCTGCCTCGCGCGCCGCGCCACGGCCGCTGGCTTGCAGGCTTTCCATCGCGAAGCTGCTTGAACTGGCGGCCAACTCCGCACTGGGGTTCGCGCTGGCGGTGCTGCGCCGTCGGCGGCGGCGACACTCGCGCTGGAGAGCCCGGCGGCAAGCACGCTGACGCCGCTTGAGCCTGTTGACTCAGAGAGTGTGGAGAAGGCAGAGGTTTCGGCGATGACTGCGGCTCCATTCGCTGTTCCGGTGCTGGCGGCGACATCCGCGGTCGAGTATTCGAGAGCGAACAGGGAATTGCCGACGCCGGAAGCGGAACCGCTGGACGGATTGGAACTGGTGAGCTGAATTTTGAGCGCGCTGGCGCTGGCGACGGCGCTATCCCCTGCAGCGCCGCTGGCCAGCCGATTCAAGCTGGCGTCGGAGATGGACAGGGTGTAATCGCCGGACCCGGAACTGCCGTTGATGCTGGCCGCGATGGCCTGCGTCAAGGCGCTTTCCATCGACGAGGCCGCGCCAGACTGTCCGGATCCGCCTGTGGACGGATTGGCGTCCGAGCCCAGAGCCGCCAGATCGCTGACGAACTGGGCGGCCAGTGCTTCGCCGGAACTGGTCGAACTGGCGATTGCCGATGGATCGCTCTGCGAAGAGCCGCCGAAAGTGGCCTGCGCTATCATCCACTGCACCAGTTGTACGCCGTCCTGTTCGGCGGCATTGAAGCCGGCGGCGATTGTACCGCTGGCGCCGCCGGGCGGAGTGACGCCGGACGAGGCGCCCATGGAAGGAGTGTATGTGTCAACCCCAGGCTGCGTGGGGACGGAAGGCGCGGCGGCGGCGCTCTGCGCAGGCGCGCTCGACAGGCTCTGCGGATTCATCCAGGGGAGAATCGCCGGTGTAGACCAGATCGGCGCCTGTGATCCGGGCGGTTGCGCCAGAGAACCCATGCTCAACAGAGCGGAAATGGACATGATGCGCCTCGCCGTGAATCAGAGGAAGATTCACCTTCACTGGCTCATCGGCTGAGAAATTGAGGACAGGAGATTGATTCCTGATTCAGTGCGACGCAGGGGAAATTTCCTCGCAGAGATCCCGTTTTGGGACTGGTGGCTCTTGCATGGCCGGCGCCCGGCGCACGGAGCTTACGCGGCGTTGAAAACTTCGATCTCGCGTTCGATGGTCTTTTTCAGCGCCAGGCGCGCCTTGGAGAGGTCGTGCATCTGCTGAAGACTAAGCCAGAACTCCGGGCTGTTGCCGAAGAAACGGGCCAGGCGTAGCGCAGTGTCGGGGGTGATGGCGCGTTTGCCTTTGACGATCTCGCCGATGCGCGTGGCGGGCACGCGGAGCTTGAGCGCCAGCGCGTTCTGCGAGAGGCCCAGGGGGACTAGGAACTCCTCGCGCAGCATCTCGCCGGGATGCGTGGTGACCCGTTGCAGCTTCCATCCTGTGGCCGGCCGGTCGATGCTCATGCTTGTTCCTCTTTCGATTGCTCGCTAGTGATAGTCCGCAATCTCCACTTCGTAAGCTCCATCCACCTTCCAGACAAAGCAGATACGGTATTGATCGTTGACACGGACGCTGTGCTGTCCAGCGCGATCTCCTCGCAACTCTTCCAGGCGGTTACCGGGCGGAAGGCGCAGATCGGTCAGGTTGATGGCAGTCTCCAACTGGTCGAGCTTGCGGCTGGCAACCACGCGGATCGCCGTCCAGCGCTTGCTTAGACCCGTTTCAAAGAGCTTTCTGGTGTCATCGTCCTTGAAGCTCTGGATCATCCGCGCTCAGATTATAACGTCTCGCGTTCCACGTCAAGCAGCACCTGCGGTGGGGCCAGCGGCTCGCTGGGCGCTCGCGTGGGCTTCGTGGTTTCCCACCCGCCCGCTCATCGCGATAAAACTGCGATGGGCACAGTTCCTCGCGACTCAGAGCAATCTTCAGGGCCGATGACCGGGCCACCTGTCCCGCCACAATCGCGCATTGGACGCGATGAGAAATGTACCGGCTTTTCCTCAAGAGTATGGGTACCGGCGGCGAATCGGAGGCAATGCTCTGTGCGCCCGGCGGCTAGAATCTAGAGTAGCCATGAGTGAATTTACGCATTTGCATTTGCATACGGAGTACTCGCTGCTGGATGGGGCTTGTGATGTGACCAAGCTGGTGGAGCGGGTGGCGGCGGTGGGGCAGAAGTCTGTCGCGATGACCGACCACGGGAATATCTATGGGGCGGTTCACTTTTTCAACGCGGCCAAAGCCAAGGGAATCAAGCCGATTCTGGGCTGCGAGCTTTATATCTGCAAGAACGAGGATCATCGCGCGCCGGCGCAGGGGGACGAGAACAATCACCTGCTGGTGCTGGCGCAGGATGAAGAGGGCTACCGGAATCTGATCCGGATTACCTCCGAGGCATCGCTGCATGGGTTCTATCGCAAGCCGCGGGTGAGCAAGCGGTACCTGGCGGAGCACGCGAAGGGGCTGATCGGATTTTCCGGCTGCCTGAGCGGCGAGCTGTGCGAGGAGCTGGTGGCGGGGCGGTACGAGAAGGCCAAGAGCGTGGCCCAGCAGTACGAGGACATCTTTGGCAAGGGGAATTTTTATTTAGAGATTCAGGACCAGGGGCTGGAAGACGAGAAGCGAATTCACGAGGCGCTCTTCCGGCTGGAAAAAGAGTTGAACATTCCGCTGGTGGCGACCAACGACTCGCACTATCTGTGCGGCGAGGACAGCCATGCGCATGACGTGATGCTGTGCGTGCAGACGGGCGCGAAGATGCACGACAAGGAACGGTTCCGCTTTGACAGCGACCAGTTTTTTGTGAAGAGCGCGGACGAGATGGGGCAGGTCTTCCGGGATTCGCCCGCGGTCCTGCAGCGGACCATGGAGATTGCCGAGCGGTGCGAGCTGAAGCTGAAGCCGGTGGAGAATCCCTTTCCTGAGTTTGCGGTTCCCGATGGGCACACGATCGACAGCTACTTTGAGCAGGTGTGCCGCGAGGGCTTCAAGAAGCGGATGGAGACGGCGGTGCGGGCTCTGGAAAACCGCGGGGTTTTGCACTCGCCGCGGCACGCCTACGAGGCGCGGCTGCAATACGAGATCGACGTGATCAAGCAGATGAAGTACGCGGGGTACTTCCTGATTGTGTGGGACTTTATCAAGTACGCGCGGGACCACGGGATTCCGGTGGGGCCGGGGCGCGGCTCGGCGGCCGGCTCGTTGGTGGCGTATGCGATGGAGATCATCAACGTGGACCCGCTGCAGAATGGGCTGCTCTTCGAGCGCTTTCTGAATCCGGAGCGGGTGTCGATGCCCGACGTGGACGTGGATTTCTGCCAGAATCGGCGCGGCGAGGTGATCGAGTATGTGACGCGCAAGTACGGGCGCGAGCAGGTGGCGCAGATCATCACCTTCAACACCATGGCGGCCAAGGCGTCCATCAAGGACTGCGGGCGGGCGATGGATATGCCCTACGGCGACGTTGACCGCATCGCCAAGCTGGTTCCGGCGACGGTGGGCATGACGCTGGACAAGGCTCTGGAAGACGTGCCGGAGCTGCGCAAGGCGTATGAGACGGACGCGCAGATTCGCGAGCTGCTAGATACGGCGAAGAAGCTGGAGGGGCTGGTGCGCGGATCGGGCGTTCATGCCTCGGCGGTGGTGATTGCGCCGCGCCCCTTGACCGAGCTGGTGCCGCTGAACAAAACCAAGAACGACGAAATTGTGACTGCGTACGATATGAAGTCCGTGGAGAAGATGGGCCTGTTGAAGATGGACTTTCTGGGCCTGACGACGCTGACGGTGATTGACGATTGCCTGAAGCTGATCGAGCGGACGCGCGACGAGAAGGTGGACATCGACATGATTCCGCTGGACGACGAGGCGACGTACAAGAAGGTCTTCCACGCGGCGCTGACCTCGGGGGTGTTTCAGTTTGAGTCGAGCGGGATGCGGGACATGCTGCGGCGCTACAAGCCGGACCGGATTGAGGACCTGACGGCGCTGACGGCGCTCTACCGGCCGGGGCCGATCCAGGGCGGCATGACGGACGACTTCATCGAGCGCAAATGGGGACGGCGCAAGGTGGAGTACATGCTGCCGGAGATGGAGGCGATGCTCAAGGAGACACTGGGAGTGATCGTCTACCAGGAGCAGGTGATGCAGATCGCGAACGTGCTGGCCAGCTACTCGCTGGGCGAAGCCGACCTGCTGCGCCGCGCCATGGGCAAGAAGAATGCCGAGGAGATGGCCAAGCAGCGCGACCGCTTTATGAGCGGCGCGGCGGCGCTGGGACATCCCAAGACAACCGCCGGCGAGGTCTTCGACCAGATGGAGAAGTTTGCCGGCTACGGCTTCAACAAGTCGCACTCGGCGGCTTACGGGCTGGTGTCGTATCAGACGGCTTACTTGAAGACGCATTATCCGGTCGAGTTCATGGCCGCGCTGCTGACTTCGGAAACCTCGAAGCCGGAAAATGTTGTCAAATACATCAGCGAGTGCAAGGAGATGGGCATCAACGTGGAGCCGCCGGATGTGCAGGTCTCCGGCAGCCAGTTTACGCCGCACGTGACGGCCGAGGGACAGGCGATCCGCTTTGGCCTGGCGGCGGTGAAGAACGTGGGCGGCAACGCGATTGAATCGATCCTGAAGGCGCGGGCGGAGGCGGGCGGGCGCTTCAAAAGCCTCTGGGAGTTCTGTGAGAAGGTCGATCTCAGAGTGATGAACAAGCGGGTGATTGAGTCGCTGATCAAAGCCGGGGCGCTGGATGCGCTGGGCAAGCGCGGACCGCTGATGGCTGTGGTGGACAAGGCGATGGAGCGCGCGCAGAAGGCGCAGAAGGACGCGGCGCAGGGTCAGAGCGGGCTGTTCGGAATCTTCGACGAAGGGCCGCGCGCGGGACACGGCAACGACGACCTGCCCAAGGTGGCCGATTGGGAAGAGGGCGAGCGGCTGGCGAATGAAAAAGAAGTGCTTGGGTTTTTCGTGTCGGGGCATCCACTGGACAAATACGCGGAGAAGCTGCGGAATTTATCGGGCGTGATCTCCGTGGCCGAGGCGCTGGAGCGCAAGCCGCCGGAGAAGCGCTGGGGCACGCAGTCGGACCCGGCCGATGAGCTGCAAGTGGCGGGCATGATTCTTGGTCTTCGTGTGCAGAAGAGCAAGCGGGACCAAAAACAATATGCGCAGGCGGCGCTGGAAGACGCGACCGGGAAGATTGATCTGATCTGTTTTTCGCGGGATTACGAGCGGCTTTCCGAGCAGTTGAAGATGGAGGCTCCGGTGGTGGTGCGCGGCGTGCTGATGGGCGAGGAAGACGCCGCGCCGAAGATCGCCGTCAGCTCGATACAGGCGCTGGAAGAGGTGCAGGTGAAGCTGCCGTCCGGGCTGCGAATCCGCATCAATCTGGACGTTGCGAGCGAAGCGATGTTCGCGGGGCTGAAGAGCGCGGCCGAGGCTGCGCCGGGGCCGGGCAAGGTGATGCTGCAACTGGAGAAGAAAGGCGAGTACGCCGTGATTCTGGAACCGGAGACGATGAGCGTGGCGGCGGATCGCGGATGGGTGGAGCGAATAGAAGAGTTGGTCGGCAAGGGGACGGTGCAGATGGTGGGGTAGCGAACTTTGCGGCATGAAGGTTCCTACGGAAACGCCAGGCTGGGGTTCGTGGTTTTCTACCCTTGAACATTGTCTTTTCTATGACCAAAATGATTGGATAACCAACGAAAGCTGTCAGAAAGGTTGCCCAGGCGCCGTAGACAAGGAAAGATCGAAAGTTGGATTTTGAGTGAAAGTAGGTCTGTTTCCAGGTCTTCCAGAAATAGGCGATTACAGCGAACATGGTGCCGGTGTGAAGCATGACAAGCAGCAGCGTCATCGGCGGCGACGAGGGGTCAAGGCCCATCACCTTTTCTGCGACAACTACATGAGCTGAGCTGGAGACGGGGAGTAATTCTGTGAGTCCCTGCGGAGCACAGCCGGCTTGAGTCTTCGCTAAGCGCACGAGAGAAGGCTGTTTTGAAAGGCGTTCTTGAGGGCGCCAGCAATAAAAGAATCGGAGTCACGTTGCACATGTCAGAGAGTTCCGTAAAAGCTGCATTGCAGCAACTCTAGGGCAAAACGGGAGTGCGCACACGAAGCCAGTTGGTGCGCCTGGCGTTTGAACGGCATTCCCATGATTGGCTCGCCGACGATACCGAAATCGAGTGAGTTCGATTTTTCTCTGCCTTCCATTTTGCGATCATTGCTTCGCATGGGTGTTTAGAGCATATCTCTCATAGATCTACACCATAACCATCCAACCCACCACGTAGCGGCTGAAGATGTCCAGGATGACGTAGAGGTGGAAGTAGGTCC
>VFSW01004365.1_pt1 | contig 21137 bp, 17 predicted proteins | sample 5358111 | NCBI WGS metagenome assembly VFSW01 (sample SAMN11554181, study PRJNA540505) | mine drainage metagenome | isolation source: sediment from site ElyBrook_90M | place: USA: Ely Copper Mine, Vershire, VT | collected 2017
GCTTCTTTCATCAATCATCTGGAGCGGATTCAGAAAAATTGGGGATGACTCATATACGATGCCTATCACTCCAGCAGCCAGCCTCCATCGACCACACAGTTTTGGCCGGTCGATGGAGGCTGACGTTGCTCAGATAGAAGAGAATATGGGTGGCGATATCCATCGGCTGAATGTGCAGCGGCAATGCCTGCACCTCGGTCAGCATGGCGAGATGCTTCTGTGCATCCTCGGAGGCGAAGTATTCCGCTACCTGCCGCTCGGTGAAGACCCAGCGCAGACACGAGTCGAAAGGCTACCGGCACGAACGGGAAGGCTCATATCCGCCCGCAAGTACGAAACGCGAAAAATCGATGCCTGCGAACCAGTTTTTGCTTTCAGATAGCTCATTCGTCCCGCTGCTTATTCCAACTTCCTATTCCTACTGCGCTCAAAGCCCTATAAATACAAATTTGTTCCTTCTATCGCACGATGTACCCTTTGGTCAGAAAAACGCTTAAGGGCCAACTGTGCCGAAAAGAGAGATTATCGGCACAGTTTCTCCTTCCTTGTGGTATATTATCGGCAGAGTTGACTGAGTTATCTTGCCAAAAACTGCGCCGATAATGGAACTGTGCCGATAACAAGGAGGAGCTATGTGGAGTGAGATTGCCACCTGGCAGGAGCAATTGAACCAGCGCCCAGATCTCTCTGCCAAAACCATCGCGCTCTATACCCAGGATGCGCGACGCTTTGCTACCTGGTTGCAGCAGGAACACCCTGGCCTCAAAGCGACCGAGGTCACATCTACCGATGCCAAAGCTTATCGGGACCACTTGCTTGCCAAACGCTATGCTCCGACGACGATCAATCGGGCGCTGATTAGCCTCATGCTCTTTTTCGATACCATTGAGGGGACCAATCCCTTTCGCAACCTGACCATGATTGATATCATGGAACCGGCTCCTGTCGCCTTATCCAAGACCGAATGGAATGCGGTGCGACGATGCGCGGAAGTAGCCGCAAGGCGAGATCACGGACTCGCCTTGGCACTAGCAACCCTCTTTCGCTATGCCGGTCCACGTGTCTCAGAAGTTGCCGCCCTCCAGATCCCCGATGTGCAGATCTCTGTTCGTCGGGGGCTGCTGATTATTCGCCGAGGCAAAGGACTCAAGCACCGCGAGATCCCACTCGTCCAGGAAGCACGAGACCCGCTTGAGGGGTATTTCACCTATCGTAAACGTCTGGCGGAACACTGGCGCGAGCGGGCAGCCGTCCGGGGAGAAACGGTTGCTTCCTGGAGCCGCTGGCCTGATGGGCATCTCTTTCTGGGTCAGCGTGGGCCTCTGGCAGAACGTGGCATTCGGGAGATCATTGCCAAACTTGGTCAGGCGGCAAAGCTAGCTTCCCCTCTCGGTCCTCATGATCTGCGTCATACGTTCGCCAAAGCACTGCTTGATCCTGCTGCCTACGGACTGGACCGTCCTCCGATGCCTCTTCCGGCTATCCAGCAACTGCTTGGCCATGCTGATATTGCAACCACAACGATTTACACACGGGTGTCTGCTGATGACTTGGCACGCATGATGGGGACATCGGAAGCACTCTAAACAAAAACTGTGCCGCACTTATCTACTTTGCGGTTAAAGAGGGTCTTCCTTAACGCAGGGCCAACAATTCAAGGATAATCACCGTTACTCATGCTCCCATTTTCTTTCCCAGGCTTTGAGATTCAGGAGGTCAGTGTGGATGGGGCCCGATTGTGCATATCAGCCCGTTCAAGCAGCCCAACGGCTGCCTGCCCTGCCTGCCCTCAGATTTCTCAACGTCTGCATAGTTACTACCTTCGTTCTCCTGCTGACCTACCGGTGAGTGGACAAACTGTTCACCTGAAGTTGCGAGTGCGCCGCTTTCGCTGTCTGAATCCGCAGTGCAACCAGCAAACCTTTGTGGAGCGCTTTCCCGAGACGCTCTCTGTTCATGCTCAACGCATCCATCGTCTGACCGGCATCTTGACCCTGTTTGCGCTGGCTCTGAGTGGGCGAGCAGGAGCACGTCTGCTTGCCCAGGTCGGGATGTCCACCAGTGCTGATACGCTCGTACGACTGGCGAAAGGAGCCGAATCTCCACCCATCGATGTGCCGGAAGTCTTAGGGGTGGATGATTTTGCTTTTCGTCGCGGCAAGACCTATGGCACGCTACTGGTCGAGTAAGATAATGCTAGTGACACTGTTCAGTGTAAAAACCCTGAACAGTAGCCATTTTAGAGATTCTTACCACCTCTGTTTACAACAGTAGCAGCGTGTTCGTTAAAACAGATGGTAAAGTGGAGGATGTATGACAAAGATCCAAAGAATCAAAGGCCAGCCAGGCGCTCCTTACGAAATGCTGTTTGTCGATCAGCATGGTCACCTCATCGTTGCTCTGACAGAGTGGTATCGGCTCCGTTCTACATATGGTCCAGCAAGTACGCGTGATACATACCTGTCCTGTTTACTGCCTTTTTTCGCGTTCTTGAGTGAAAAAGGATGCGCCTGGAATGCATCACCTGAGCAGTTACGACCTCTCCTTATCAATTTTTACCGAGAACGCTTCTGTTGTCTCGTTCGGCAGGAGAGAGAGCCGAAGCGTATCGCCGTTCTGCCCACACGCGATACTCCCCTGCAAGAGAGCACGCTTCAGGTCTTTCGGTCGGCACTGCGCGATTTTTACCTCATCATGAGAGATGAGCGCCTGTATGCTTTTTCCAATCCGTTGACCTCCGATACCCTACTTTCCCTCAAACGCCTGCATGATCAAACCATTGTGAATAGCGGCGCGCCTGATCAAGCGGGCATCCGTGGAGAAACCCATGAGCGTTCACGACGACAACCGACGGCTTTCATTCGCTATCCTAAGGCGCAGGAATGGAAACCGGATCTGCGCAAGGAACTGGCTGATGTGCGGGTGGGTATCCACAGCGTGCTCGATGCGATGATCGAGTGCCGGGAGATCTCTTGCCGAGAAAAGATCGTTCTCGAACTGCTCAGAAACACTGGGGCGAGGCTCCATGAAATTGTCGGGCTTTCAGTGGGAGGATACCAGAATGAAGGGATTGCTGGTCAGGCGCAGGTAGTGAGTAAGGGCAGTCTGGGACGTGAGATCAAAACCATTTACTTTACTCACAATCCGGGCGTGGTGCGGCTCTTTACCCAGTACCTCAACCAACATCGCCCTCAAGCGAGTCGATGTCCACCATTACCGCTTGCTAAAGCAGATCCCACTTTGCCATTGTTTCTCACCGAGCGGGGAACTCCCTACTCAGTGGAATGTTTTTACTACCATTGGTACAAGTACTATCCAAAATTCCGCCCACTCTGTCCGGTGACATTTTCCCCTCATGATGTTCGGCATTTGTTCATTAGTGAGTTTCTCATCCTGTTACGCCAGGAATGTGGAGCGGGGACAGAGCATTTTGACGCAGAGCGCTATCAACGCGAACGGGAAGCCTTCGGGAGTACCATTATGGGCTGGCGGAGTACTCATACCATTGATGTATATGATCATTCTCGCGATGGAGAACACACGCTGCATGTGCTTGCTTTAATGCAACAACGACTTGCTGAACACCACACTCTTCCTACACGGGTTCCAGGGATTCAGATGTCGCCCTTGCCTCAAGCAGAGGCGATTCCAGGTGTTCCCCAACCTCTGCCCTTGGTGGAAGAAGAGGCCGTCTGGTTGCACGATGCGGAAACGCTGGCCTGGATCAAAAAGATGCAGCAGCAAAATCACTGATGATGAAAGGAAGGATCAGATCGCTATGGAACTTTTGACTTCTCCCCCTGAAACTCTCCAGGAGGAACTGCAACAGGCACGACAAAATCGGCGATCCTTCAGCAATCGTGCTGAACGAACAAAACATATTCGTCTCTTTTTGGCCTGGTTAGGCTCATCCCCAAATTAAGTGAGCCTGCTTGCTGCAAATTGCTTGGGTTTCTGATAGAATAGGAGTATTCATTTCTATCTATCAGGAGTATTTTCGCAATGGACCTCAGAGAGTTGACTCTCTTTTCTTCTGTCTTTCACCTGCCAGCCGGAATCGCCATTACCTCGGTTCATCCCAGTGCTACGGAACTGGTTCTGTGCGCGGCCTGTCAATTGGCAAGCATGCCATGTCCCGAGTGTCATCAGCTCTCAGTTCGCATCCATGGATACTATCGACGAACGATCGCCGATCTACCGTGTGCGGGCCGCAATGTGATCCTGGCCCTCACGGTGCGCAAATTTGTCTGTACCACGCCTACCTGCCCGCGCAGGATTTTCACCGAACGCCTTCCAGGGCTCGTGCAGTCGTATGCACGGATGACGGGAAGACTCATCGCCCTGCTACAAGCTCATGGGTTGGCGGCAGGTGGACAGATGGGGACACGCTTGGCTGACCGAGGAGCGATCGCCACCGCCCCGACAACCCTCTTACGCCATCTGATGCAGTTGCCACCTCCCGTGGCAAGAACAGTACGCGTGCTGGGTGTGGATGACTTCGCGTGGAAAAAGTGCCACCGCTATGGCACGCTACTCGTCGACCTGGAGCGGCACAAGATCATCGAGGTGCTGGCTGATCGAGAAAGTGCCACCCTGGAACGGTGGCTCCGAGCGCATCCCGAGGTGGAAGTGGTCAGCCGAGATCGTGGCAAAGAGTACACCAAAGCGGCTACTCGTGCCGCACCGCAAGCACAACAGGTCGTGGACCGCTTTCATTTGGTTCGCAACTTGGCAGAAACCCTTCAGAAGGTTCTTGCGCACTGCCGGGCAGAGATTCGCCAAGGTGCATCTGATCCGCTCGTCTTGGAGAAGGGAGCCGAGCCAGCCACGCGTCCTCTTCCTACAACCGCCACTTGGCAACAACGCACCCCAGTCCATATTGAGCACGCTCATCAGGCACGTCAAGCCAGCCGCGATGATCGCTTTCGTCAGATGAGGGAGCTTCGCGCCCACGGTCTCACCCAAGCAGCGATTGCCAAGCGCATGGGTATGTCCGAGAAAGCGGTCCGAAGGTGGCTGCAACGAGAAACCGCTCCCACCTGGAAGCGCCACTTCCGCCGTCGCAGCGTCTTTGACCCCTATGGCGAGTATGTATTACAACGCTGGCAAGCGGGGATTCACGAGGGCAAACAACTCTACGAAGAAATTCGGGCGCAAGGGTTTCCCGGGAGCTTACGCATCGTGCAACGATTTGTACAGGCCCTTGCCGAGGAGCCGGAGGCGACCGCTCTTCCTGCAGCCACCGCAGCAGAACACTTCTCTGCCAACAATGTGACTTGGCTGTTCATTCGTGATCCCAAAGAACTCACGACCGAGGAACAAGCGGAACTCGAATTGGTTTGCCAGCAGAGTACGACCGTGAGCGTGTCATACCAGTTGACGCAGCAGTTTCTGACGATGCTTCGTCAGCGTCGGGGTCAGGAATTTGAGACCTGGCTCTCCGCTGTCGAAGCCAGCAACATCTCGGAACTGGGTCGTTTTGCACACAGCTTGCTCAAAGACCAGAATGCCGTTGTCGCAGGGCTGACCCTCTCCTACAGCAATGGGCCAGTGGAAGCGCAGGTCCACAAGCTCAAATTGGTCAAGCGCTCGATGTTTGGTCGTGCGAAACTCCCCCTCCTACGCCAACGCTTGCTCCATGCTGTCTAGTTCCCTGGTCCCGTGGATTTCTTCTGAGTGGATCACCACAGACAAAGCAGACTGAGCCATCCTTTGCATAGTTTCTTGACGACATCCGGTGATCTCCAGTGGCTTTCACCGCATCTCGCTTCGTCGTGGTTGCCCATGGCTGGTGCTCCTCTCACGGAACATCCTCTTTAGGAGGAAACGGCAAACCTTTCTCTCAAACAAGCAAGCAGGCTCACTTAATTTGGGGATGAGCCCTTCTAATTATCGCTTAACACTTCGGTGCAAAATCGGTCAGCCCTTCACTTAATTTACCACCAGAGCTATGTAAGCTATCATAAAGTGCAACGTAGGATGCTTGAAAAAACGTCTTCTCCCTGAGAGGACGTTTTGTTACATTTCTAATCCAGCTTTTCTCTTCAGAAGATGCCCATTTTTGGAAAAAGAGTCCGAAGGGGAAAGGGAAGCATCTTTGTCTCAATCAATTCTCATCCATATGGATGAGAGCATGTGGGCGTTGGCGCGAATGCGTTTCTCGTACAAATGGTTAAAAGGCTTATGTAGCACCACACCTAGAAGCCATAGCTACCTCTACGTTTCATCCTCTGGATAGAAGTCTTCTCCATCTTCACTCGAGATGGCCTTCTCAAGAGGCAGGATATATTGTCCAAGCTGGACTGCAAGATGGAGCGGAAAAGGAAAAACCGTTGGATGCGCAAAATGCGAGGCAAAGTGGTGCCGTAATTCGTTAGCAACAATTGCACATGCCAGGGCATCACTAGGATCAGCACATGCGACGGTTATCTCCACCAGCCCAGGATTCCAAGCCATAATACTAGGATCTGGTTCAACTATTTTCTCTTCCTTAGTTTTTCTATTTGTCGCCACTCGCGAGAGAACCATTGAGAGGTCTTTGCTGAGATTTTTGGCAGATGGCGGCTTTTCCTGCACACTTGCAAACACATGCCCGCTTTCCCCTATAGCGAAGAGTCCGCCTGATAAACCATAAGCATTTTTTTCACTTTGCGCATACCATTCAGGCGTTTCGTGAACACCATTGCGAATGCGGACAATGCGCAACTGAGGATAACGTTCGAGTTCCCTTGGAAGCATCTTCGTCATCAACTCGTTCTGAAGCCATATCCATGCACCGCGCATATTCTGCGCCTGACAGAACAGTAGAGTGTCTCCAAAGGCCGGTAGGCAACGCCCCAGCGTATCCAAAATGAACTGGTATGCCTCCCGCGGTCGGCGCACTCCCAATGCCTGCCCTCCCGCGAGGGCTAGGAGGGCATTAGGATACTCGAGCCACGTCCTAAAGCCGGGAGCCATAACCTGAATGCCTGAGGCCTTCGAGGTCATGTGTACAAAAATTGGAAGTGTTTGTGATATGTGTGTGGGGCTACTCTCTGCGTTTTGCTTGACTAGGTATACTCCAAGGTAATGAAGCGATTCAGGGATGCGGAGTCCCTTTTCAGTTCTATAAGGGACGATGCGAGGGAGTAGTCCCTGGGTACCAGTTTGGCGGAGCAAGTCGCGGACGGCACTCAATGCTCGTTGTTCAAGTTTTGTTTGCTCTTTACGCTTCTGCGCATCAGTGAGATTTTTTCTCTCTGCTTGAGGGGTAATAAACTGGGTCAGACGTCCATGCTGTGCGAACGCAAGACGTAGTGCTGACTTGGGATCATCCTCACCGAACATTTGAGCATCGTCCAGTTCGATAAGGGCACCGATATATCCCTTGGTGGCTGGGAGGGGAGCCATCGTATCAATGCGCTGTCGAATCGCATCGCGAACCCGATTGTAGAGGGTCTCCGGGCTGCCGGGCTTGATATTGAGTACATCACCTCGGTTGCCGAGGGGAGCCGTGTAGATAGAGAGTTCCAACTCCGGTGTTGTCCAGGTATAGTCGGCCTGTCCCGAGTTCGGGTGCTCCCCAAAAAGTGTCTGTATGGCGTGCAGGAGTGCCTGGAGAATGATGGTTGACTGGTACCAAATTTCGAGGGTGAACTTCCTTTGAACCGCACGTGAAAGTGCCGTTCGACGCTCGGCATGCGTTCCAGCCAGCGGCTCTTCCCTTTCATCTTCGCTGCTAGTATCGGCTCCTTCCCTTGCTTTTGTAAAGAACGGGTTGGGGGGAACGATCACGCGGTAGGACTTGCGGGTAAGCGGATGAATAAACTCCAGATCTGGCTTGAGATACCGCTCAAGCTGCTCGGCAAAAAGAAAGCGATCCCTCGGCATCAAGCCTGTCCCTATTTCATGCGCTGGTTCGATCCCATTGCGATAAACCAACGCTGCCGATGAGCCAAAGTCCTGAATATACGCGTTGGGGTTTGCGCATAAGAGCTGGGGATCAGGGAAGACAGACTTGGGATGGAGATCGTCGAGCAGCCGCACTAAAGCCGTGTCCCAGCCCAACTGGTAGCTCGATTCACCTTCTTTCCTCTCGGCAATCGGCTTGCTCCGCCAAGAAATTGGAGCGACTTGAAAGCTGTTCGAGTAATGCATACCCTCAATCCAGGGAACAGTGTCGAGCAAGTAGACGCTTGTTTGCCTGCGTCCACCTGATAACCATTGGATCGGGGGACCAGCCCAGCGCCGGACCCCGATTGCACAATGAACTTGAGGAAATACCTGGAACGGGATGGTTTGCAGGGTTAGGGTGATTACAATCGAGTACGGCCAAGCCTGCTCATCGCGGAGTGGCGGCCAGGAAATGAGTTCGGTTCCCGATGATCCTGGAGCCATTGGTGCCCGTCTGAAATGCAATCGATGAACGCCCCATTCAAAAACCACATTAGGAGCAGAAAGCCTTGCTGCTAAAAAATCAGGGAGGAGTACAAAACTGTTCTGCGGGCCATCTTTGGTATAAGGAATAGCCGTTTCATTGTCTGCTTTTTTCCAGTGTGCTAGGTCGACAGTTTCCGGCTGCCACTTCAAGGTGTCGGGAGATATGCGTTGCCTGATCTCTTGCTTAATCGCTACAGACACCCTCTTGTCAAGAGCAGTCCATATCCAAGAGCGCAGGATCTGCTGCATGGCAAAGGGGCTGGCTGGTACCGACCCGTATCCATAGAGCCAAGTCTGCTTCTCCTCCTTATCCGCGTCGCGCACGATAGAAATCAGATCGGGAACGAGCATCCGCACCGCCCTATTGAGGACACGGATAGGTAAGCGAACCTTCCTTGGGTCGCGGTTGGTGGCAGAGGCGATAGCGTCTCTCGTCGCAGACTTCATCTCAGCTGGAAGATTCAGCGTGACAAAGGTGTGAGGAAGTGCTTCGGTAGTGGAAGTCACCCGAAACACTAGAGGACGAAGTTCATTAAAGCCCATTATTCACTCATCCCTTCCATCCTTACAAGACCCTGGTAGAATGGCCCGTAGAGGATGCGTACCAGATCTTTCTTTCGTCGTGTAATGATTTCGCCGTTCTCGTCTTGTGAGTCATGTTCGTCAAAGTAGGGAGTGAGAACCTCTTTCATACCCATGATCAAACTTGTTGTCTCATCGTCGTCGCTCAGATTAGCAGTGCGAGGAGCGAATTTCGCGTCACAGAAGAACACCTCCGCGGGGCATCCACCACGAACCAGTCGCCCTATAACCTGCCAGATGGAGACCAACTGATTCCATACGAGGGCTTTACGGGCATATGGATTGAGTGTACTGTATTTGAGCGGTTGACGCAAGAGCTGACGCCATCTCCCAAACGCCGCACGGCGAAAGGCGTGCCCGATCTGGTTTAATGGTAGCGGTTTCTCCTGGTATTTACTTAATAACCAAGAGCGGTCTTGCATTTTTTCAAGGGCCCAGCGATTGATGCTGTGAATAACGTAGTTGATGTCATCTGGCCGCGGATGGGGCCGGACTAAGAAGTAGGCTGCACCAATCGCAGCCATTTTCTCGTCGTTTAGAATGTTGTGCCCCCGTTCAATAGCAAGCAAAGGCGCGATGAGGAGCCAAGCTCCCGTACGAGCAAACTGGTCGACCAGGCCGCGGTGCAGGAGGTCACCGTTGCCGTGCCACTCGCTTTCAAACTCTGCATCATCTGGGACTAGATAGGCCGTCTGACCCTCCCAGTCGGGCCGCTGTTTAAGGAGGAAGCGGTGGGCGTGCTCGGCCTCGACATAGCTTCCCACTAGCAGGAGAACGCGCTGGCGTCCTTCTGGTAGCATACTTTTTTTCTCTTCAAGGACGCTGGGAAGCCTCGTTTCCCCTACTTTATCTTCCCGGGACAGTTCATGGAGCATTTCTTCAAGGGCATGCGTACGCGCAAGCCCCTGTTTTCCAGAAATGGAAATGGGCTGACGCTGGCGATTCCACTGGAGGGAAAGCTGAAACGAACTGGTATTAATTGCTTTAACCTCCTGATCTGGTGCCAGCAGGACACCTGTGACAGGGAGCTGGACGTGATAGCCTGGTGCTGTTCCTGCCCAGCTGGTCCCTGAGAGCAAGAGCGCATGAGGACCAGCGATGTTGTCCGCTGCAAAGATATCATGCAGGTGCAACAGTAGCCAACGCCCCACTCCCATGCAACGAAAGAAACGGAGTTCACCTGGGTCCTTGAGATTTTGGGTGGAGCGAAGGTATTGGAAGCCGAGGATATTACCCATTGGCGCATCCGGTAGCAAGGGAGCATAGTCTTCCGGTGGGCTATAGAAGAGGGCCGAGCTTCTTCCCTCTAGCCCCAGAATGACTTCTACTTCTTTCCAATCACGCATGAGGGCATCAAGCCGATTAGAAAGCACTTCAAGCATGAGCGCGAAGCCAAGACGAATCGCGTAATCCTGCACCTCATACGCTTCTAATGGGATTATTGGCTGTTTTTGTATCCACTCACTCAGTCGTTGCTCAACGCGCCGATCATGAACAGCAACAATTTGCCGGGCAAGGTCGGCGAGTTCGTGGTTGTTATCCTTCTTTTCTCCGAGGGGATCATCAAGAAACGTACTGAAGGGGTGCCAGAACTCTTGAAAGAGGTGGTGGTCAAATGGGGACTTTCCCTGCTCGATGGGAACCCCGCTTAGGTCGATGGTGAGCTTTTCTAGGAGTGTCAGACCGCTAAAGTAGTCGCGTTCTTTCTCAATCCAGGTCTGCAAGGCGGGTTTTGTGAGGAGGAAGGCGTAGACATTGTGAAGGGCCCCGTCAGCGTAGCGCAGTGCTTTATCCCAATTGTTCACCTGCTCATATTGGAACTGCGCAAGCCCTTCCCTTGAGACTTCCGCGGCCACTTTCTCCTGAAGGCTCCCTAACCATGACTCCCTTCCACGGCTCATCAAGGTCAGACTTGGGCTGAAGAGGTGATCGAACTGAACCTGTACGCGATCGGCTTCGTCCACGACGATCAAATCGCTTCGTCGGTAAACCAGTTCGATAAAACGGAGACGATCAGGATTGAGTTGTGAATCAATATACGTGTACACGAGGCTGGCTGGCGTGCCCACCCAGATGGATGCATCGACAAGGTCTCGTTGGGCCTGATGGTATGGGCAGACGTTGTAGAATGGGCACGCAAACGTGTTTCGTTTGTCACCTCCGCCATCTACGGTGCCTCTTGTAGATTCTTCTGCTTCCTCTTCCTCAGAGGGAAGTGCCAGATGAAGGCAAGGTTGCGGATCCATCTGAAAGGGTCGTCGCGCCCCCTCCCGCAGTCCGTCAAGGAGGCAGGCCGAACTGGTATAGTCAAATCCGACGTGTTGTTGCAAGAGCGGGTGGGTCGTACGTTGTGCGAAGAGGACGCGGTGAAGACGATTTCGATGTTTTCTCCGGTTCGAGCTTCCAACAAGGGGAGCGACTTTGAGGCCAAGGTGAATAAAAAGCTGCACGCGGTCGAAGACAGCCATGACATCGCCTACCACTAGGGTAATGTGACGACCATTACGCGCTGCCCATACCGCGAGTACGTCCATGAGGGTGGACTTTCCGGAACTGACCATACCAACGAAATGTTTGGTCTGCTCAAAGTGGACTCCTTCCGTTGGGAGAAATGGGGAGTTCTCGTCGGATGAAACGCGCAAGCGAACGCGATGAAGCGTTGCTCGCCAATGGCGCGGGGACAACTGCCGCCTCTCACTTTCCTCATCCATCCATTGTGCGGTTGACAGCAACTCACCCCACGGGACGATGAGGGGTGGATGAGATACTCGCCCATGCAAAAGATGCCCCGAAGGTGGTAAGGGCAAGGGTAAATCGGCAGGAATTGCTACCTGGGTTTGTTTGTGCCGATCAAAGCACAGGTATGTTTGACCAACAATAGCCCATTGGATCGTGTGTGTAGTATGAGGAAGTGCGTGATGCATAAGACGCTCGTATAGTTCTTCCCGATCCGAACACACACTTGGTGTACGGTGCGTGCAATGCTCCAATGCCTCGTCGATTTCGTATAATCGGAAGCGCTCGTCAACATTGCGATACTGTTCGAGTGCATCTTGCCACCGGCGAGCACTTTTAAAGTGCAAAAGGATATGACGTACGGTGCCTATGCATCGGCGCTGGTCTGCAGAAAGTGACTGAAGGTCTGCGAGCGGGAAATCGTATCCGGCCATCAATACCCATAGAGATTGAACTGGTACGTCGGGGAGCACATAGGAGAGAAGGTAGAGGCCAAGTTCAACCTCGCAAATGGCTTCACCGTCGAGTTGCCTCTCTCTTCCTCTCTTCGCTTTTTCGTGGGGTGGTCGGTTCAGGTGTGTGCTGAGTGTGGAGCTGATACTTCCCCAAAGTTTCCTTTTAGTGCGCATCACTCCTCCCTTGCAGCCGCTTGCTCACCTCGCGCAGAAAGTCTCCTTCGAAGGCTGCACGCAACCTCCCAGAAATTTTGACGCGTCCTTTATTACTGTTACACGTGTTGGCAAAAGCCGTGACATAGTCAGGGCACTCGTCTTTTCGTTCCTTGGGGAAGACATAGTACGCCCGCTCCCATGGCTGACTGGAGGCAATACCTTTCACGTGACATCCAAGGAGATATGCATTGGCCCAATCCTTGACATCGACGATCCAAGCGGTGCCGTCTGGGAAAACCACTCGCAGGTCGTAGCGATCGAACTCAGGCCACATCTCGACGATCAGTCTTTTGGCAAGAAGACGCTGCTCCAGGCGAATTTCAGCGCGACCGGGTGAGGTGATAAAGCGTCGTAGTCCCCACTTGAGCCAATAGACACGTTCTCGCGCTGAGAGGCGACGTTCGTTCTGCATGACGCGCTTGGTCTCGATGATCCGCCGACACCGCTCATCCTCACAGAGAAAACGATCCTGGTTCATCGTTGGCTGGCGGAGATTACCACAGATTGGACAACAAGAGAAATGGCCTTTGACCATATACTCAAGTGGCGCATGTTCGTATGCCTCGTTTATGTGTTCAGTTAGAATATCCAAGGAGGGGTACTGGTTCCGACGTTGGAGAAGCTCAAGCTCTGTCAGTGCCGGGTGCTCAATAAGTAGTCGGCGAAAATCTACGTACGCCTGGGGAGCATTTGCGCCACGGCAGGTATCGAATACCTTACTCATAAAGTGTCGTTCGGTAATGTCAGCCTCGACATCATCGGTGGCGCAAGCCAACGAGGTACACACATCCGTAGGAAACTGACCAGCGAGAAGAACATCGTCAGGATCGAGTTGAGCCGATCGAAAGTCGAGGGGCCATTCTCGCAATGGGCGCTGACACCAGAGGAGAAGGGCAGGGACACTCTGCACCAAAGGTAAACTTTGGCGATAGCAAATGACGTTGAGTCGATCGAGACCACGTTGTAAGGGAATGGGATAGTCTGAATCAATTGCTTTTCCCTTGGTGATCTGTTGGGCGAGTCGAATAACGCCGGTCGCTATCAAATGAAGAATGAGAATGTCGGTTGCCAAGCCCGAGCTATTTCCATGAGTAGTCGAAGTAGAATCTGTTATCGTCATATATATCTCCCTAAGAAGTGAGGGGCGAACGAAATATGGCCCTTCCTCATACCATCTATTTGACGGGGTCAAAAGTGGAAAGTCTAGCCAATAAGGATGATCATATCCAAATATCTCAGACAAATCTTTTCCTTAAACATCATAGTTGACCATTGTCAAGATAATTTAGTGTGGGCATCCTATCAAAATAGCGTTGTCTCGGCAAGAGGCACAAAAGTGGACTTGACCCAAAAAGAGGATGACCAGTACTTCATCGTCGAAGTGAAAGCGGATAATCAGATCGATGCGCCTGTCGTCGTGGGGAAACGTGCCTTTGCAGAGAAGACGGCTGCGGCGAGCAACATGACCTCCTTCCTTCTTAAGGCTAGTGATGCTCAGCGAGGGCGTTACGGGATGATCTGGAGCCAAGAGTCAAGAGAGACCTATCTGGCAGAGGTGATTCAACAGCACCTGGACTCATCTGGAGCATAAACAACATGTGCTTTGCCATGTTTCCCTCTCAAGGGTTGGAGTCATTTCGTAGGCTGGAAGCCACTAAAGCACAAGAAATCTATCAGTGATACCTTCACTGATAGATTTCTCTGATCAATTGTTCTATAATAGCCCCGATGTGTTCTGTTGCTAGTCCCGGAAGGTATCTGAATTGCCCAAACCAAGTGATGTCGCAAAATGGATGCGCGACAAAATCATAGAAGATAAAACGGTGTATCAGGAGCATGTCGTCTATGAGATCAGAGATGAGTTCGGCGAGGAATTCATCTACACGAACGATAACGGCAACCCGGCGATCTCAAGGGTCGTGTTGAAAGAATTTCGCAAGTTGACTGAGAACCTTGTCGTTTGGGAAAGAGGCGAGCGGTGCTGGCGCTTAAGAAGCGAATATGACACGCCTGGTAAACGCCAAGTGGATTATTAAATCAAGCATGAGCTAGCACCGCGGCGCATTTTTGTGAGGATTATTTATAATGAGCAACCCAGCAAACGAGCAACCGCCCAGTCCTGTCGTCCAAATCGCCTATCTCGATGATACCCTCAAACGAGTGAAAGAAATTCTTGAGGTTCCCGAATGGTCGCAGGAAATATACAACAGGGTGATGGACCTAGCAGGCGAGATCCGCGGAACGATTATAGCAATCATTTCCAACCCTATAGCCACAGGGAGTCAGCGCCAGCAGGCTCAGAACGCCCTCAAGGAATCAGACCTGTTGGCAACTGCAGCAAATAAAAGACACAAGCAGTATGCCTTTGCTCTCCTGAAACAACAGCGAGTACAGGAGAAAAGGCATCGTTCAGATGATTGAATGGTGCATTGTTTCACTCTATGCCCGTCAGCTTGATGGCAGGCTGTACCCTCCGTGCCGTCCCGACGTCTTGCTGCCGCCCGACCACCGAGCCGGGACGTGGGATGTGGTCCGCGCCGACTCTCCTGACGACTGCTTCGCGCATGTCCATCATATCGCAGCTGGGGAGCCGTGTGGCACTTGGGATTGTGCAGTTGAAGTGATCGCACACGGATTGTGGGCAGATGTTGCTGCCACTGTGAGGAACCTGGTTCTGGACCTGCACGCGGCAATCTATTCCGAGGCGCAGGTCCCTCAGCGCTGGCCGTTGGAGGCGCACCAGTGAGCCGTCCCAAACCGCGAATACGTGTACGACCCAAGAAACCACCAAAGCCGCGCGTCATCGCAGCGGAGCAGGACCTTGATGCGCTCTGGGCTGCTCGCCGAAGCGGAGCACACAACGTCGCAGGCGTCCGGTACCAGATTGTGGTGGGCCTGTACTTGTTGGTCGAGGGGTATGCCTGCACATTGCCGATCGTTGCCGTCATCCCCGAGGGGCTTGAGGATCTCGACTGTGAAGTCGACGGTGGAGGGGGCCTATTGATTCAGGCAAAGGAGCGTTCGGACACGGTCGGCTTCCCGCTGGTGGCCGACGTCATCCAGTACGCGTCAGGCCCCGCCCCCATAGGCAGTCACACGAGGATCGTTCTGGTCACCAACGCACCCATTCGCGCTGGCTGGGGGCCGACTGGCTGGGAGACTGCCCTTCTCGCCTCGCTCGGCGCTGAGGAGCATCAACAACTGGCAGCGGCCTTCCCAGCACTCCAGCCTTCGGAGCTCGACGATCTCCTCGCACGCACCCATGTGGTGGCCTTGCCCGACAGGCTCGATCATCACATAGCACTGCGTGTCGCAGGCCTCTTCGGCTTGCCTCCTCGTCACGCAGCCCTTGCCGTGGCGGACATGCTCAACGCCTTCCAGACTGACTCCGCCGCTCAGCGACACACGTCACGGCGTGACGCCGCTCGCTGGCTCGTCGACCGGGTCCGCGTCGCATGCGAGGAGATCAAGACAATGATGGACCCGACCCAGTTGGACGAGCTCGAGCGTGCGGGATCCATCTCCTCGATCGATTTCGGCCAGAGGAGCAATCTCGTTCCTGGGCAGTTCCTCGCAGGTGTTGACGTGAAGCCTCTCCATATCGCGGCGAGGCTTGACATTGCACGCCCAGGGGAAATGTCCGAGGTTCGCCAGGGCCTGGTTGATCACCGGTACGTACTCATCGTTGGGCCGAGCGGCTCCGGAAAATCTGGTTTGCTGTGGCGCACCGCGTACGACTTGACCGCGGAGCGTGTCCGCGCCTTCCGTGTGCGCTCCCTCTCCTCCGACCAGGTCGGGGCACTCCTCCGGTATGTGGATCTCCAGCGTCCCACTCGGGAGACGCCCGTGCTCATCTGCATCGACGACCTGGGGCGTCCGGGGACGGTGGGGTGGGAGGACGCTGCACAGGAACTCCTGGAGCGACCGGGCGTCGTTCTTCTGGGCGCGGCACGTGAGGAGGACTTCCGGCCCTCACTCGCCGTTCGCCAGGGTATCGTGATTCGGCCGCGCCTCGATGAGGCGCTCGCGATGGGAATCGCTGAGATGCTTGGCTGGCGGGGCGTACCGACACGCTTGGCGCCCGAGGAAGCCTTCCCCGCCAGTGAAGGGCTCCTGATGGAGTACCTCAGTCTCCTGCTCAGCGGTCAACGGCTGGCGGTCGTGGTCGGTGAGCAGGCCAATGCCCTCCTCCAAGCAGATCGAAGCGTCGAGCGCGAGGTGGTGCGAGTGGTCTGCGCAGCGGATGTCCTGGAGACCTCGCTCCCGCCTGAAGCGCTGGAGCGCGTCGTGTCTGATCTCCCGGCACTTCCCTCCGCGCTGGACCGGGCGCATCGGGAGCACCTCATCGTGCAAGACGACGACCGCCGTTGGGGAGGGCTGCACGAGCTGCGGTCGCAGGCGATCATCGATCGGCTGCACGAGCTTCCTCCGCCGACGCTGGAGAAGACATTTGCCATGGTGCTCGAGCTGCTCCCCGCCGCCGAGCGGGCCAAGACTCTCGAGATCGCGGCATCGACCGCTGCTGTCCACGGTAATGCTCTGGTTGCCACAGTGGCCTCGTTCATCCAACAGCGAGAGGCGACGGCCACTGTTGTGGAGGAGATCATGGTGGCGCTTGCTCGCGCTGATGCGACCCGACATGCCCGTCTCTGCCTCGACGTCCTTGACCAAGCACGCCCGACGGGGATCAGCTCAATCATGCTCTCCATGCTCGCGTTCCCTGCGCGGTTCGGTGGCGTGCAGTTCTCCATGCTCCCTGAGCAGTTTCAGCAGCTCGTCCGGGACTTGCCGGACGCCCCTGTGTCCCTGCGCGCCCTCGTCGCTCAATCAGTTGGCCCGCAACGGTTCGGCGAGCTTGCGGCCGGGTCGACCCCAGCGGCGGCCGTGGGACTCCTCGAGGCGCTCGAAGGTGCGGTAGAACTGCCCTTGCAGGTTATGCAGCAGGTCCTCATGGCGCATCAGGGCTTCGGTCCGGAGCGGCACAAGCTTGCGGAGACGCTCGGGCACCTGAGTCCGGGCGACGGGGCGTTGCTTCGCGACTGGCTCGGACCACCGGAGGAGCGACTGCAGCGGTTGTCAAAGTCGAATGCGTCACTGTTGGACTGGACCATCGAGGGCATCGGAGGTGGGGACACGCTCAGAGTGGGTGTCCGTGTCCAGAGCGCCGATCCGGGTTCGACCACCGACGACCATGAGCAGGCGCGGTCCATGGCCGACACGCTCCGGGACCTATTCCCCGAAGCACAAGCCATTGACGTCACGACCGCCAGCATGGACGGTGGTGACCTGATTGTCATGGGGATGCCGTTTGGTCGGATCTCCATGGAGCGTGCGAACATCACCCGCCATACGGCAGTCTCGCCGGTCCCGCTGCTGGTCCAAGCAGCGCAACGTCTCCGCGCCCTGACCTTCTGGACTGAGCGACTGCGCCTGCAAGCTCGACTGGTGGCCGCATTGATCCGCTTGTTGGCAGAAATGCCTGCGTTGTTGCTCAATCCCCATTGGAACGCTGGGCGTGAGCGAGACTGGAAAGCTGCCGTCGGGGAGTTCACCAGCGACGTCGCGCTGCTTCCGGCCGTTCAAACTGATCGAGGCTGGAAGGAGGCCGGTGCCGCACCTGAGAAGGCGGATCACGCAGCTCAGGCGCTCGAGTCCACCCGCTCGGCGCTTGGTCAGGTACGAGACGTCATGGACCAGCGGTCGACCAATACTGTCGGAGCTGGCGCGCAACTGCGCGAAGCGGCACGTTCCTGGTTGGCTGCGGTCGAAGACGGTGCTCCTCGCCTATCGGGAATTGGCGAGTCCGTGCCAGAAGCTCTGGTGACTTTGTTGGATGAAGCGGCAGATTTGCTGTACGCACTGTCAGTACGCCCGACACTCTGGCGAAACGTGCGACTGCAAGCAGGCGAGACCTGGGCGCTCGCTGCACGGCGGATCGTCGCCGAGGTCCGCGACGCAGTCGTCGACCATGAGCGGCACGCTGTTGACCAGATAGCTGCTCTAGCCCCTGGGCCCGCCGAGGCCGTTCGCGTTTCCCCGAAGGCGGACGGCAAGCGAAACCTCATGAGCGACCGCTGGGTGATCCTCGTGAGCATGGATAGCGGTGGGGACTGGGATTACGGCGCCTTCATGGCGACAGCCCCTCTCGCAGACGATGATGCCCTCCACCTCGCGCATCGCGTCCTTGCGCTGCCCACACTTGGTGACGCCATTGTGGCAGCGACGGGAGTCGTACTAGGGTATCCCGGCCTGTGGCCGCTAGCACCAGACGATGTACGAGGAATCGCCACAGAGTTGGGCCGTCTCGTGCTCGACGGGGGCACCATCGACACGGTCCGTAGGGCACTCGAAACACTGACGCACATCTCCTCACTCTTGGCGGCGATTCCCGTGGTCAGGAACCCAAGCAAGGCCGAGGAACGGCGTACCCAGGCGAAGGCGTTGGTGCCCGCCGCTAACGACCTCATCGGGACCCTGCCATCAGGGGAACTCCATGACGCCCTCACAGTGCTTGCCGCCGAAGTGGAGGCAGAGGTCAACGGGACGGACTCCGGGGCTTTTGCTCGCGCGCTCGGGGACGGCCTCCGTACTGGTAATGCGACCTCTGTAGCTCTACTGGTACTTCTGATCCGCTGGCGGGCGGTTCAGGCAGAGCATCGGCGGCAGGGCATCACTGAGTGAGTCTTCGACAACGGAGGACGCCCAATGTAAATCATTTTGCTTCGTGGGTCTGGTACGCTTTTTATGTTGTTGGCTAACCCTTGTGGTGTGCGTTCTGGAATATTTCCCTTTTATAATGGCCCTAGAAATCTGAACACGGAAGAGGGTGGAAATAAGATATACTCAAAACATGATGAGAAAACAGTACACATCCGCATTCAAGGCCAAAGTCGTGCAGGAACTCTTCAAAGAAGAAAAGACGATGGCGCAAATCGCCGCTGAGTATGAAGTTCACCCGACTCAATTGAAGGAATGGCGAGCACGAACACTCGAAGGCTTGCCTGGTCTCTTTGAAAAACAGGAGAGCACAGCACAGCTACGAGCGGCGCATGAAGAGCAGCTGACGGAACTCTCTGCCGAAATAGGCAAACTTACTACGCAGGTCGCTTGGCTGAAAAAAAGTTACAACTCTGACACGAGAGGAACGGATTGCTTTCATCGAACGAGGAGAGAGTGAACTGCCACTAACGATGCAAACTGAGTTACTTGATTTGAACCGGTCAAGTTTGTATTACCAGCCTCGTCCTGCGCGTGCCGAAGAGGTGAAGCTCAAACATCGGATTGATGAGATATATACACAGTCTCCTTTTTATTGGGCGCGTCGGATCGCTGCACAATTACAACGAGAAGGCATGAGAGTCAATCGGAAAACGGTGGGTCGGTCTATGCAGGAAATGGGCATCGCCGCTATCTCTCCTGGACCCAATTTGAGCAAACGTAATCAAAAGGAAGGAGTCTATCCGTACTTACTCCGTCACATCACAAGTGCGTACCCCAATCACATTTGGGGCATTGACATCACCTACATTCGCTTGTCAGGCGGCTGGATGTATCTAGTCGCTATTCTGGATTGGTACTCGCGCTCTGTCGTGAGCTGGGAACTTGATCAGACGCTAGAATTGCCTTTTGTCTTGTCTACAGTCGAACGTGCATGAGGACAAGCGGTTCCAGTCATCTGCAATAGTGATCAAGGAAGTCATTTTACCAGTCCGCAGTATCTCGCTCTATTGCAAGCAGCCAATGTCCAAATGAGCATGGATGGTAAAGGAAGGGCTTTAGACAACATTTTTACGGAACGGGTGCGCCGATGTGCCCTTATTCCCCTTGTTGGAGGAGTCCAACACCATTGGAGCAACGATGGTTAAAGCACTTCCTTATCTGGCGGGGAAACCCAAAGGGGACCGTAGCATGGAAGGAAAGCGCAGTGAGGGAAGCACTCTCTCCCAAGAGGCTGTGCGAGCTAGGCCGCATAAGGTCAGCCCTGGATTGGGCGAACGTCAGGCGACTCGTTGCAGGTGAACAACCAGAGGGTCATGGTGCTATTGCCTCTGCCTGAGATCACGATGATAAGTCGTTCGTCACCGTGAAAGCTCTTCTCAGGGAGACTCGAAATGATCGAGCGAACCGCCGAACAACGGACCTACGTGTGGATCAGGGGAACGAGTGAACTTCGGGATCGCCTACCGGACGCGAGTTCCACGGCGACGGAGTTCTCGTAGTACTCAAATGATCGGAGTAATGCCCGATACAAGGGGAAGGGGAACAGGGAGGCAGTACTCCAGAGGCAGGTACGCGAAACGCGTTTCGCCTCGTCTCAGCAGGGGTACTGCTTTCTGGAAAGCCGTGTGCGCGGAAACGTGCAAGCACGGTTTGGGGAGGGGCGGAGAGAAAAGGGCCGCAAGGTACCTCGCTCGCCGCCTACTCTACCTCTGGAGAACTGTGAAATATGAAGAAGTCTATTTGCATGACTATATCTCACCAAAAGAAGCTCGTCAGCAGTTAAATGCCTATTTCGAGTTTTATAATCATAAGCGACTTCATCAGGCACTTGATTACAGAACTCCTGCTGAAGTGTATTCGGCAAGCACTCCGATTATTTCACGCTAAAACGAAAAACACAGCGAAAGGAAAAGGAGGAAAGTAGCTCTTAAAACTGCCCTTCCTCCTGTCTTGACAAGATTCTGTTGGCGAAATCAGCTCGTATATGAGAAACTGAACAGGAAGCCATCA
>VFSW01004366.1_pt1 | contig 21126 bp, 21 predicted proteins | sample 5358111 | NCBI WGS metagenome assembly VFSW01 (sample SAMN11554181, study PRJNA540505) | mine drainage metagenome | isolation source: sediment from site ElyBrook_90M | place: USA: Ely Copper Mine, Vershire, VT | collected 2017
GAATAATTATACATGTAATGCTAAAAATATATTATGTACAGGAAAGATCTTAGCTGAAAAGTTCCTTTTTTATATAATTTTCAAACTCAATATCTGTTTTGTTCTTCTTGGCCTCTAGGAACATTATGGCATCATTACCTACTGGATACCTTGGCAATGGGTTATCGGAGCTTATTGCATTAATTATGGTCCTTGCTACCTCTTGGGCAGGAGTCCCCATCTCAGACATCATGATTAAACCCTGCATGACTTTCTCAGTAATATCCTTGTATATTGAATCAGGTTTTATGGATTTTTTCAGTGACGCAAAAAGATCGGTCTTGACAACGCCGGGTTCGATTATTACAGTCTTTATGTTAAATGGTGCAAGTTCATACCTCATGGATTCGCTGAGTCCCTCAAGTGCAAATTTTGAGCTGATATAGGCAGGAGTTACAGGAAACCCGATTCTTCCTGCTACTGAACTTATGTTTACTATTATTCCTGATTTTTGCATGCGCATTGTTGGTAAGACTTCTTGGATTGTTCTTATTGCGCCAAAGAAATTAGTCTCAAACTGAGCCTTTATGTCGTTTACTGACAGGTCTTCAAGGCATCCAACTAGGAAATATCCTGCATTATTTACCAGTACGTCTATCCTTTTTTTCTCACGAACTATCTTGCTTATGGCATTTTTAACTGTCTCTTCCTTGTCTACATCAAGTTCTAAAACCTCTATCTTCAGGTTCTCTTTTTCTGCTACCTCTAGTATTGCACTTTTTTTCCTTGTATCACGCATTGTTGCATATGTGTCATATCCATTTCTTGCTAGGGCAAGTGCAGTCTCAAAGCCTATACCGCTTGAGCTGCCGGTGACAATTGCAACTTTTTCCATAGTAGTTAGCATTCTAAAATCGTATTAATATTTTCGGTTCTGCCGCAAACTCGATTGATATGGATATCTTCTAATACAAATCATGGAATGAGTTACTTTGCTCTCTTAACAAATATCTTTTGATATCTTGTGCAAGAACTGCTGGACTCTCTTTTGATCTTCTGTTTCTTTTCTGCAAGTAAAACTTGCTCTTGACTCTTCTGCCATTTCTTCTAAATGCTGCAATAACATGCTCTTCTATTCTAGACTAGAGGCTTGTCTCCTTCCACAGGCTCTGAAACTTCTGTCACCTCGCCCTCTGTGATTCTTTGGAGAATCTCTGCAGATGCCGACTTGTGCAGGTATTCATTGTTGTTGCCGCATCTGTAGGAAAAGGTACAACGTGGACACCCGGATTCATTTTTGCAGGGACATTCTTTTACTATGTGCAGGCTACGATCAAATACCTTTTCAAGCCTGTCATACAAGGCCTTGCTTGCGCCATTTCCGCCAATTGCAGAATCATACACAAAAATTAACCCTGATGTGCCAAGCGAGATTCCACCCAAGTCTTGTGATACCCCGCCTGTAATCATGTTACTACCTTCTATGACGACATGTTCTGTCGCATGATATCCACTTGCCTCTGTATATTCCTCATTTTCAGATTTACCTATCTCGATTAGTGGCCTTGGAGCCTTGAAGACTATGCCCTTTGTGATAAAATCATAATCTAATGGCTTCTCAAGAATGACTTTTTGACCCTGTGTAACCTCTTGACCAATCTCGATATTGACATATCCATACACACGTTTTTGTATATGTAGTTTGCAAAATGCAACCTCAATCCCATTTGCTTGCCTCTTCTCGAAAATCGTCTCAATGGTTGGCCATTCTTCCGTAAGTGCCTTTGTATAATATGGGTGGTTTTTTGGAAGAAATTCTAATTTTGCAGACATGTTTTGTGGATATCCAAGCTCCCTGACGCGATATCTTGTTCCGGCAAGAAAATAAACAGCTGACGAGTGCAGTTCTTCTAGTGCTATGGGAAGAATCCTTTCTCCTACTTTTTTACCATTTAAGAAAATATCAACTGACTTGCCAATTCCCCTTATGCTATATTCATCTAGAAGTATTTTTATTTGATCAAAGTTTGGCACATATCTATTTTCAACTAGAACTAAATTTCCAACATCGACGTGCTTCTGAATTACCCCGCCGTGCTCTGGTAATTCATGTTTTGCAATAGGTTTATCACAGGCCATTGCAAGCACTTGAAATTCTTCCACAAACGGGTTTTTTGGATCTATGTAAATCTGTTCCATGTCTTCAAAGTAGTCGTCTGGATGATTTTTGTAATATTGTGATATTGGATCATTTCCAAGTACCAAGAATGCAAAACCGTCCTGGCCTTTTCTTGCAGCTCTTCCAATTCTCTGGACCAGGCGATTGACCGGAATAGTAGACGATATCACACCATCAACATTTCCAACATCTATCCCAAGCTCAAGAGTCGGAGTTGCAGATACCGCTAACAATTTGTCATTTTTGAACAGGTTTTCAATTGACCGCCTATAGTTTGCCATCAGGCCGGCTCTGTGAACCTTTATGTCTATTTTTTGTCGTCCCGCCTGCAGGGCCAAAAGCTCAGAATTTAGGTGTGAATTACTGAAAACTAATGTCTTGCGCTTTTTTGAGGCAAGTTTCTTTAGTATGTCAATCATCAAGGCACGTTGAGTAACAAGTGATGGAAACAACATACAAAACTCTATTCTCCCTTTCTTCCCAGATCCTGTAACATGAACCATCTTGACTCCAAACAGGCCTTGACAAAACCAGAGGGCATTTTCAAGGGTTGCAGATGATGCCACAAACTGTATTCTGGGACAGATTCTCTTTAATCTCTTGATGATATAATGAACATTGGAGCCGAAAATTCCAGAATATATGTGAGCCTCATCTACCGCCAAAAACTTTACTGTATTTAGTAATGTGGCAAACTTTGTCCTATGCCAGAGATGGTAATGTAGCACATCAAAGTTTGTTATTATTATCTCTGGAGGCGTATCTAAAATCTCTTTTCTTTCTATATGCTTTGTATCTCCATCAAAAACTGCGACACCCAGATCGAGCTTGTCTGCAATATCTTTTATCTTTGGATATTGATCACGCGAAAGAGACTTTGTTGGATATACAAAGAGGGCATGAATGCTGTGTCTTGGTGCATTTGAATCTGCTATTTTTTGCATTATTGGTACGACAAAGGCCTCTGTCTTGCCTGACGCTGTTGGTGCGGTTATTATGACATTTTTTCCAAATACGATGTCATGAATTGCATCTTCTTGAAATTTGTAAAATTTTACAATCCCTTTTGCTTTTAACCCCTCTATGATTCTCTCATCCAACCCAGAGTCATCAACGGTAGAGCCCATCTCTGGGTCTGGCTCTTCAATTGATTTAAAATATGACACGTAATGCTTTTTTGAGAATAATATTGAACTAGTCAACTCGTCAATCTTTGCCTCTCCTATCATTTTTTTGATCTCGTCTTCATTTTGAAGCAGGCCTTCTTTCTCCAGGGTATTTTGGGATTCTTTCTTGGTTGGGGTCAATCCAGTGTCAAATTTTAGCAGGAAATCAAGATATGCTTCATCTAAATTCTTCTTATAGTCTATCACATCTTCAATCTTGCAGCGTGCGCAGCCAAATAGAATTTTCTGATTAAATGTTCTTTGAATCTCCAGCTTGGATTTACATTTGGGACACAAGTGCACTATGTCATGGAGATATATGTCTGATTTAATTTTTGGTTACATGTGGAATTATACAAGGTCAAACATTTAAGTAAGAAAATTCTAGACTGATCCGTTGGCAGTGCTTGTAACGGGGGCTACGGGATTTATAGGAACAAAGTTGGTTGATAAACTGATTGGACGGGGAGATGCAGTAACTGCTCTTGTACGTACGGGGAAAATTCCAAACCCAAAGGTTAAGGTAGTTACAGGAGACCTCACTTATCCTGATTTTGACTTTGCAGATGATCAATATGATGTAGTGTACCATCTTGCTGCTGCATGGCCTGGCGAGAAGAACAAGAAACTGCAGAGAAAGATAAACTATGACGGATCAGTCAACCTGTTCAGCAAGATAAAGGACAAGGCAAGGTTCTTTGTATATGTCTCAGGTCTTGGTGTTTTTGGGGACCAGAAAGGAATTACAATAGATGAGAATACAAACCAAAATCCAAATACAGACTATGCCAAGGTTAGACTAGAAGCACAAAAATATCTTCAAGACAACTGTAAGCAAAACGGAATTCCACTTAGTGTTGTGTATCTTGGAGATGTATATGGTGACGGTGGTTGGTTCAAATCAGTGATGATTGACAGACTCAAGAATGGCTCATTTAAAATTCCAGGCTTTGGGAAATATTATCGGAGTTTTGTTCACGTGGATGATGTTGTATCTGCATTGATATCAATTGCAGAGAAAAATCAGACAAACCAGTCATTTGTCCTAACAGACTCTAACCCTGTCATGTTTTTAGAGTTTGTAAGCTTTGTATGCTCCAAACTAGGTGTAAAAACACCTGGAACAATTCCAATATTTCTTGCAAAAGCCATCCTGGGTTCAGACTTTGTGTCCTTGCTTACAACATCAGTCAAGGCATCAAACTCCAAAATATCTAAAATATGCAACCTTGCATATCCGTCATATCAAGAGGGCATAAACTCTGTTATCTCAGAAATAAAATCCTGATTGACATATAATATGTACCACAATTTAGGTTTGCGTGGGACTTGGAAGCAGTTGGGGACAGATACTGGATACTCTGGAACAAATAATTCCAGTCTATGACAGGGTAAATTCATTTATCTCTCTTGGAAAGGACCTAGAGTTTAGGGAACGTGGAATCCGCGGCAGGATAAACAAGGGAGATAATGTTCTTGATGCAGGTTCTGGATTTGGTAACATGTCAAAGACTGCCATGAAAATCTGTAACGATGATCTTCAGATCACGCTATATGATCCTCTCCGGCCCATGTTAAAGAACACAGGCAGGTTGTTTGTAAAAACCCCAACCCTTACTTGTGGTGTGTTTGAGCACATGCCATTTAGGGACGAGAATTTTGACGCAGTCATTTGTGGATACTCGTTACGTGATGCAATAAGTCTTCGTACGGCAATATCTGAAATACACCGTGTCTTAAAAAAGGGAGGACGATTTGTTATTGTTGATCTTGGCAAGCCTGACAACCTGTTGATTAGGATGGGTGTCTCATTTTATCTGCGTGCTTTTTTGCCTATTATTGCCATGACTGCAGGAGGAAAACTGGGATTAAAGTTTGCGGCGCTTTATGACACATACCGATTGTGGCCACAAAACAAAAAACTTGAATCATTGCTTCTTGAAAAGTTTACAAGAGTTGAATTTGATACGGGTATGATGGGCGGGGCAGTAATAGTTGCCGCTTACAAATAGTATAAAGCTTTAATTTTGGAAAGGACCAAGTCATTATGTGACAGATTTCTCCCTTGTCATAATGGGTAATGACTGGATAATGATAATATTTGTGGCACTAGTGATGATACTTGGAACAAAGCGCATGCCAGAGGCGTCAAAAAAGATCGGAAAAATCATGGGACAATTCAACAAAACGAAAAATATCGTTCAAGATGAGATTCAAAAGGCCAAGGGAGATTTTAGCATGCCAATACAGGGTCCGGTAACTTCGGAGAGGCAAAAACTCGAGGTCATGGCAAAAACTCTCGGAATAGATTCTAAAGATAAGACAGATGACGATCTGAGAAATCTGATATCTTCAAGGATTGGAGGTACCAATACCGGAAAGGGCTCTGAACAATCTGCCAATTGAGGCGCGATCTATTCTAAACAAATTTAAATACAATATCTATGAGAAAATCGGTGAGTTTGATTAAGATAGATCCATGGCAGAATGCACTAAAACAACTTGCGTCTGCCGCAAAGATTTTAAAACTTGATCCAGGCGTCCACGAGATGCTTGCATCACCAAAAAAAGTTTTGACCGTTTCACTTCCGATAAAAATGGATGATGGAAGAATCAAAGTTTTCACGGGGTTTCGATCTCAGCATAATGATTTTAGAGGACCGTTCAAAGGCGGAATAAGATATCATCCTGATGTAACAATAGAAGAAGTAAAAGCACTCTCAATGTGGATGACTTGGAAGTGCTCTATAGTTGACGTTCCTTTCGGAGGCGGAAAGGGTGGAATTATCTGTGATCCTAAAAGGCTCTCTGCTGGAGAAAAGGAGCGACTGACACGAAGATATGCATATGCTATTTCTGAAATCATAGGTCCTGGCAAGGATGTGCCTGCTCCTGATGTTTACACTACAGGAAAGGAGATGGCGCAGATAATGGATGTCTATAGTGTGATGCATGGACAAGGAGAACCTGCTGTAATTACTGGTAAACCGATTTCTATAGGAGGCTCTCAGGCAAGAAATGTTGCAACGGGTCTTGGAGTCTCTTACTGTGTAAGGGAAGCAGCCAAGAAATTTGGATTGAGACTAAAAGGCGCAAAGGTTGTAGTGCAAGGATACGGCAATGCTGCAACTTATGCTGCAGAGTATATAGAAAAAATGGGTGCAAAGATAATTGCAGTCAGTGACTCTAAAGGCTCTATAATAAACACAAAGGGGATAGATTCAAAGAAAGTATTGGAGTACAAGAGCAAGACGGGAAGTGTAGTGGGGTACCCAGGTAGCAAAAAGATCACTACAGAGCAGCTTCTTACCACTCCGTGTGACATACTGGTGCCGGCAGCTCTTGAAAATCAGATAACTCCACCAATTGCAAAAAATGTTGATTGCAAGATAGTTGCAGAAGCGGCAAATGGACCGACAACCCCGGAAGCTGATGAGATTTTATTTAAGAACAAGATAGCTGTTATTCCAGATATACTGGCAAATTCTGGAGGTGTATGCATTTCATATCTAGAGTGGGTACAGAACTTGCAGAGATACTACTGGCCATTTGACGAGGTAGCAGGCAAGATGGAACACCATATTGTAAAGGGATTCCATGATACACTTGACTTGTCAAAGAAACACAATGTAGACATGAGAAAAGCAAGCATGGTACTCGCTGTAGGGCGAGTCTTAGAGGCATACGACGCAAGAGGTCTCTGGCCGTAAACACCTTTTTTTAGATGATGTGATGACCAAGGCATTTGTAGCTATTCACTGTGAGACTGGAAAAGAGTCACAAGTAATCAGAAAACTCGATGAGATAAAGGGAATAAAAAAGGTCACAGGAGTTCTTGGCCTTTATGATGTCATTGTAGAAGTAGAATCTAATGATTCGATAACCTTGGAGCAGACCGTCACAAGATACATACGCAAAGTACCACATATACTTACTACTATGACATTGATTGTTGTCTAGATATTCTTTCCAGTAGGATGTAAAAAAATAAAAATTAAAAGATCTGAACTTAAGAGGTACTAAACGAATGACCACAAGAACACGACTTGGTCACGTTTGGATTGTTTATCTTAAATCCGGCGCCCATCAGACTCTCAATGTAGTCAATATTTGCACCTTTGAGGTATTCAGCACTATAACTATCAACGATCATCTTCACACCATTCTCTTCGATCAGGAGATCGTCTTCCTCGGCTTGCTTTTCAAAGCCCATTCCATAAGACAATCCAGAGCATCCCCCGCCCTGTACGTAAACTCTCAGAAATTCTGGTTTCTCTGCTTCCTCTTTCATGAAAGCAGTTACCTTTTCTGCAGCCTTTGGCGTGATTGTGATAATCTTCGTTGTCTGTGTATTGCTCATAAGTCAGATTTGACGTCTAAATTATAATAATCTTTTCATACCTGACATATTAGGAATCAAATGGCAAGAAAAGGCAGTTTTTCTACTTCTTTGACTTGTTTACAAAGGCAGTCATTCTCTCGGCTCTATCTGGATGTGTAAAGCACAGTCCCCACGTGTAAAGCTCAAGTGCAAGGCCTGTATCTATATCTGAGTTTCTACCCTTGTTTATAGCAACCTTTGACATCCTAACTGCCATGGGAGAGTTTTGTGCAATCATCCTGGCAATGTTTGTGGTCTCTTCCATTAATTTTGCAAGTTCAACAACCTTGTTTACCAGTCCCATCTCCCTTGCCTCGTCTGACTTTACCATTCTTCCAGTATAGATCAAATCCTTTGCCTGTGATATTCCGATAGTTCTCTGCAACCTCTGTGTGCCGCCCCATCCAGGACAGACTCCAATAGTAACCTCGGGCTGGCCAATCTTTGCAGTATCTGCAGCTATCCTCATGTCACATGCAAGCGCAAGTTCGCATCCGCCACCAAGTGCAAATCCGTTGATTGCAGCAATTGTTGGTCTACTACAATTTTCTACAGTAAAAGTCAAAAGATGACCAATCTTGGCATATGTCTCTGCCTCTATTGGAGTGATGGTTGACATGTATGCGATGTCTGCACCTGCAGAAAATGCTTTGTCTCCCTCACCTGTGATAATCACTACCTTTACTGAATCGTCTGTTTCTATTTCTTTGAATACTTTGATGATATCGTTTGCAACATCCATGTTCATGGCGTTGAGCTTATCCGGCCTGTTTATCTTGACAGTACAAATTCCATCTGATTTTGAAACAATGACAAGAGACATGCTGGGACTCTAAACTAGAGGAAATTAAACCTTATCTGCAGCCTGTCTTCCCCATTGGTACAACGCGGCGCCTGTTGCTACCCAGTTTCTAATATCGTCGTATACTGGAACATTTTGTTTCTCGATTAATGCTGATACCCTTTGCGTGTAAGGTCCACCATTTCCACCCACAAGTAAAGGCTTTTTTCTCTGTTTTGAAAACTCTCCAAGATAGTCAATTATTGTCTCCTCTAATGGATCATCTTGGAATACAAACCATGGCATCACGATGTCTATGTTTGGATCGTCCATGAATTTTTGAATTGCGTATCTGTAATCGTCTGCATTTGCTCCACCTGTAACATCAGCAGGATTACCATTTCCAATTACATATGTTTGAGGATAATGTTCTTTCATCTCTTTTAATGTGGATTCTGTGACCTTACCAAGTTCCAATCCAAACTTTTCAAACTGATCAATTGCTCCAATCATTGGGCCTGCTCCATTGCTTACCAGTGCAACTCTTGGGCCTTTGGCATGTGGCTGCCATGCAAGTCCCTTGACAACAGATGCGAGTTCTTGATAGCTTTCTACCGATATTATGCCAGCTTGTTTGAAGGTACCCATGATTACTGCGTTAGAGCCTCCAAGTGATCCTGTATGGGACGCTGCCTGTTTAGCGCCAAGCGCTGTTCTTCCGCTCTTCCAGATTACAATGGGTTTTTTCTTCTCTCGCATCACGCGTTTTGCAGTCTCGATGAATTTGCGCCCATCGCCAAACCCTTCTACGTAAAGTGCGATTACCTTGGTTTGTGGATCATTTGCCAAATACCAAATCATGTCTGCCTCGTCTACATCTGACCTGTTTCCGTAGCTTACCATTTTAGATAATCCAAAAGAATCTGCAGTCTCAAGGAAACTAATTCCCATCGTTCCACTCTGAGATAACAACGCGACTGGGCCTTGTTTTGCACGAATCATTCTTGCCTGACCTTGGAACGCGCAATCAAGTCTATTTGCTGCATTGAACATACCTATGCAGTTTGGACCGATTATTCTAATCTTGTTTTGCTCTGAGAGCCTCTTTATTTCAGCTTCATATGCAGCTCGCTCTCCACCAAGCTCCTTTCCTCCGCCTGACACTATGACAACATTATGTATTCCCTTCTTTGCGCATGTTTCAAGAACTGGAGGTGTGATGGAAAGATCCACGCATATGACAACAAGATCCACGGGATCCTGTATGGCATCAAGAGATGGATAACACTTGATCCCGAGTATTTCATCTGCCTTTGGATTTATTGGATAGACTTTTCCTTTGTAGTCATGTTTTGCAATACTGTCTAGCACAGAGTTGCCTATCTTTCCTGGAGTGGCAGAAGCACCAACCAGTGCTACTGACTGTGGTGTGAAAAATGTCTCCATAAACTCTATGTTGGGCTGGGCTTTTGAGATTGCGTCCTTTTGGACCTCTTTTTTTAGAATTATCTTTGCGTCTACAACAAAGTATGATTTTGGATATACTACAATTGGGTTAAAGTCAACGCTATCAAAATGCTCTGCATTATCAACTCCTATCTTTCCAATCTGGACAAGTGCTCTTGCAAGCATATTCATATCAATCGGTTTGCTGCCTCTGTATCCTTGAAGTATCTTGGAGCCTTTCAATTCTGCAAGCATTGACTTGGCATCGTCTATACTTATTGGAAGCATTCTAAATGCCACATCCTTGAATATCTCAGTCAATATTCCTCCCAGTCCAACCATTATGACAGGACCGAACTGGCTGTCATTTTGTAATCCTACAATGAGCTCGACTCCCTGCGGAACCATCTTCTCAAGCAAGATTCCTTTTAGATGCACCCCTTTCTTCTTGGAGAGTCTAGAATACATGTCAGTGAATGCCTTCTTTACCTCCTTCTCATTCTGTAAACCAACCTTGACTCCTCCGACATCTGTCTTGTGAAGAATTTGTGGTGATACTACTTTCATGACAAGCGGATAACCTAGTTTTTTGGCTGCCTTTGCTGCCTCTTTTACACTATTTACCAGTGCATATCCTGGAACCTTGATCTCATATTTTTTTAAAATTGCTTTTGAGAGATCTTCTGTGATAACTTTATGATCTGTCAATATTGTTTGTTCAAAAACTTTCTTGACTGCGCTCAAAATGAATACTCCTTTTTGTTTGTATAAGATCCACTCTGCAGTATATCTTGAGACATCATAACTAGATCCGAGTCTTAATGTCATTATATTAAACTTTTGTCAAAGCCTAAACTCCGACTTGAAATTTTTATAAAATATTTGCATGTTGTTTTGTATGGTGCTGATATTTTGAGTGATCTCTCTTATCATTTCTTCATATTTAATGTATGGTGCAGAATTTGGATCGTCTCTGGATCTGTCAAGCCATAGCTTGATGGTGGACTCGTCCACCTCAAGGTGAAACTGTATCCCTACTGCACTTCCAACCTTTAATGCTTGATTCTGATAGTCTTTTGAATGAGCAAGCCTTATGGCATTATCAGGAAGATCAAACGTGTCTCCATGCCAATGAAATACGGTGGCGGGGCTCTTTATGTCTTTGAAGAGTCTAGATTTTGAAGTGTTGTCAAATTCGATATCACTGTAGAACCCTATTTCTTTTTTCTTGCCTTGGTAGACCTTGGCACCAAACGCCTTGGCAATAAGCTGAGACCCAAGACATATTCCTAGAACTGGGGTCTCATTTTTGACTGCATTTTGTATTAATGCCAATTCGTCCTTTATGTAAGACAAGTCATCGTTAGCGCTCTCTGGTGCACCAAGTATTACTATGACACGGGGGGCTATTGGAGGAATTTTTTCTTTTTTTGCAAGAACCGTTGTAATGCCAAAACCGTCTTCTTCAAATAACTTACCTAGTGTGGAAATTCCTTCATTCTTTGTATTTTGTATTGCCAAGACGTCCGTCATGGATGATTTTTTGAGAATTGCCTAATATGTATAATTCTGTTAATCTGCAAATGTTTGGTGAGAGTTACTGTTACCTTGTTCATTGCTGACAAATTTCTGATCATGTATGATGATAATAATCATGGTAACGATAATACGTTGGGACGTTTTTACTGGCGTCTTATCTCTCCATTTAGAACCCATCCATAGAGATCAAATTAAGGAAACAGATTAACCCTGTAACCAAAATGAGTACTAGGTCGTCATGTAGACGGAGATGATTCCAATATGATAACGCATGGAAACAATCTTTGACAACAGACAAGATATAGAACAGTAGAACCATATGTTTAATTGCAAAGATCATGCATCTTGATGAATCTGAGATCTATGAAATACAACATTTCATAAAATCTCTTAATACAAAAAAATACTGTATCGTTGTAGTGGAGGGAAAGCGAGATGAAGAAGCACTCAGAAAACTCGGCTTTTCTGGAATGATCTGCCAGTTTCACCGCTTCAAGGGTCTGGTAAAGTTTGTAGACTCGATGCCAAAATACAAGAATCTGATTGTACTCCTTGATTACGACAGAAAAGGGGCATATCTTACTAAGAGGATAATCTTGCAGCTTGAACATCGTATGGCCGTAGATCTATCGTTTAGAAGAAAACTGGTCACAATAACAAAAGGCAAGACACGTCATATTGAGGATCTGTCTCTATATTCAATAATGGGTACTTGACAATAAGCACTTATATCTGTCCATAAAGAATGCTAATTGATAAAAAATTAAGAGGTTAATGATTTGCCATATAGTGGAATTGTCAAGTATCACGTTAAGCTTAGCTTTGACGTAGATGGACTCGTCGAAAAAGCTGATATCATAGGCGCGATTTTTGGCCAAACAGAAGGTCTGCTCGGTCCAGAGATGAACCTAAATGAACTTCAGAAAGTATCGAAAGTAGGGAGAATCGAGGTTAACGCTACGAGCACGACTAATCAAACAAAAGGCGATGCCTTGATTCCAATGAGTACTGATATTAACACTGCCGCACTAATTGCAGCTGCAATAGAAAGCATCGATAAAGTAGGTCCATTCCAAGCTAATTTTAAACTGGAAGCAATTGAAGATATCCGTTCTGCCAAAAAGAAAGAGATCGTCGATAGGGCAAAACAGATTGTTCAGAAATGGTCTACCAAAACAATTAGTGAAGGCGACGAGATGCTAAAAGACGTACAAGAAGTAACCTCCTCTGGAAAACTTGTTACCTTTGGAAAAGAAAAACTAGCATGCGGTTCGGGAGTTTCTGACTCTCCTTGGGTGATTCTAGTTGAGGGAAGAGCAGATGTGATAAATCTCCTAAGAGCGGGATTTGACAACGCACTTGCAATAGAGGGTGCAAGGATTGACGAGTCAATAAAATCGCTTTGCGAATCAAAGCAGAAAGTTGTGGCGTTTCTTGACGGGGACAGGGCAGGAGGTTTCATCTTGAAAGAATTAAAATCACTTGTAAATGTAGATGTGATCCACCGAGCACCAGATGGTGTAGAAGTAGAAGAGCTTACACCAATCCAGATTGCTGAGATCCTAAAGGATACTGCAGAAGAGATGAAAAAAGAGACTACCAAACCAAAACTTCAGGATCCAAAAGATGAACCAATAGCAAACATTGTAAAAAAAGTATACTCAGATCTAAATGAATCTCTAGAAGCGGTAGCACTAGATGAAGGGCTCAATAGCGTATTCAAAGTTCCTGTAAGCGAGATAGTGTCAAAACTCTCTCCTGGTTCTGGAATAAAGTATCTTGTATTAGATGGGATCATAACACAGAGACTCGTTGATTCCGCAAAACAAGCCGGAATAGAGTGCGTCGTAGGGCATAGGGCAGCAAATTTAAAATCAACTGATGGATTAACCCTTAAAACATTTACAGAGCTTGGTATTGCATAAAACTAATGCCGGAACTTAAGCTACAGCACATACTTACACTTGCAGAACTCTTTGCCAAAGGTGCACGATATAATTACATTCCAATCACAACTTCATCTCTTGGACAAAGCATACACAAATCTCAGCAAGCTGCCTCAAAACATCTCTTGGATCTAGAATCTGATGGGTACATTGAGCGACTAAGGACGGGACCCAGAGTCTCTATTAGAATTACAACCAAGGGACATGTAGAAATGTCAAAGATTTTCTCTGTCTTAAAATCAAGTCTTGAAACCTCACCACCATATGTGGAGTTTAAAGGAGTTATAATCTCAGGGATGGGGGAGGGAGCATATTATATGTCTATGAAAGGTTACACAAAACAGTTCAAGTCTAAGCTTGGCTATGTTCCATTTCCAGGAACACTCAATGTAAAACTCAAGGACAAAGAATTCATTGAGGCCAAACGATCACTTGATGCACACCCTGCAATAATGGTGAGCGGATTCTCGGATGGTAAGCGTACTTATGGGTGGGTAAAGTGTTATCCTGCCAGGGTCAACAACAGCGTGGACGCCGCACTAATTTTGCTAGAACGAACACATCATGATGATTCTGTAATAGAACTTGTCTCAAAGGATAATATCAAAAAGTTGACGAAACTTTCAACAGGTTCTCAGGTCACAATTAGGGTCAATGTAAAACCCAAGCTTTCATAATGGTTGTACTGTATGAATCTCAGATACCATAGATGGATTTCCCGTAATCGCTTTCTATCTTTGAACTCTTGATATCTGGTATTGGGGACTGGAGCCTTGCAATGGATACATCTACTCCAATTTTTTTACATCCATCTATGATGAACTTTTCTTGGTGTATCTGATCATAACCGAGAGCTACGATGTCTGGCTTTGTGTGCTCTACTGTCTTAAATATGTCTCCCTCGCGGCCAACTACGGCATAGTCTACCATTGATAGTGAACTGACAAGATCCCTTCGCAACTCCATGTTGTGCAACGGTATGCGTTTTTTCATCTTCTGTGCAGTGGCATCTGTTGCTACCACCACAACCAAGACATTTCCTAATGCTTTTGCACCCCTCAATGTATGTATGTGTCCTGGATGTATGATATCGAAGACTCCTCCTGCCAGTACGACTCTGACAGAACCTCTTCCAATTTCAGTTAATGTATTATCTTTTTCAATAAAGCCATTTTTTACAAGAGCATCCAGTCTGCTTGATATGTAATCATGACTGATAGGCAATTTTTTCCTTATCATCTCTACTGGATCTTCTTCAGAAAGTGAGCAAACATAACATGCTGAAACTATTTCCTTGTCAAATGCATCCAACTATATCATCAGATCTGAATCTTTACCACTTGATTAATCTATGTAAGTTCTGTATCTTCGGGGAGATAAATGGCATATTACTGAACTGGCTTTGAATGCATATGCTGAGTATTCATGACTGTATATGCTATCAACCTCATAGCTTCACATGTATCGCATTTAGAACCATCGCGCCTAAAGTCCCTGCAGGTACTGGTTGCTGTCTTGATAGAACCAGATGATGGATATGTTATAATCACCTTTGATATGATGGGGAATCTATGCCCATGGGTCTACCCCCTTGGAGAGTCGCAATGCATCAATTAGGCCCTCTGCGTACCCAATGCTAAGTATCGCAAGCTCTTCTTTTCCCTCGCTTTGAAATTTTTCAGCATCATCAATATACAAACATGCGTTTTCTATGACTGGTTGTACGCTCTTGTCGTCCTTGAATATCTTGATGACCTCATCTAGTGCATTTCTTGCCTTTGGAACATACTTTGAAATCATTTGGTCTGATATTTTTTGGATCTTAGATGAATTATCAAATGGCTCATCAAGACACTTGGCAAACACCTTGAGTGCATCGGTTTCTGTAAAATGCATCCTTCCTGGAATGATGATGGTATGCGGAGGTTTTCCAAAATTCATCTTGGCTAGATTTGAAAGTTTTCCAGCTGTTATGCTCTGGGTTCTTGAACCAATCCTTGAGGCTACTATTGTAAATGTTGATTCATCTATGATGTTTCTTTTCTGTTCATTTTCTGTAAGTGAGAGACTTGAGATTGCATCTCTTGGATCTAAAAAGAAATTCTCAATTCCACTGTATTCCAGTATCAAAATACTATGCATTCCTTTTACAAGGTTCTCATAAATTGTATTGTATACGGTACTCCAAGACTGTTGTTCTCTCATTATCGTGACAGGGCGACCAATCTTGTAGTACTGTAGCCCACACTCTCCAATAAGAGATGGGATTGCAGATGCGGCATGTACTGTCTTGGTCTTTATCTTTTCAATCTCTGCTCTAGTTCGCAACTCAATATGGGTGGTCGCAATGTAAGGATCACCATATACCAGAAGAACAACCATTCTCTTCTTTGCCTCGGAAAGAATTATCTTGCCATCCTCTACAATCCATCGTGGCGCCACCCTGAATTTTTTTTTGACAAGTTTTTTTATTTTGGACTGTTCTCTTTTTGGCATAGGACTTGTAAAGTTTTCAAAAAAAACCAGATCAGCTTTTTTTAAAATCTTTATTGTATCATTGCTTATTCCATCAATTCCTGATATGCCAAGACCGATAAACCACAACATAGCAAGAATCTCTTTTTTGTATATTTTGATGTTCTTTTTATGTTATTTGTCTGAACTTTGCTTATCATGCAATCTTTTCAAGTGGTCTAGCATTCGTTTGAAAACATCTATGCTTCTAAGATATTCATCGGCTGATACATGTTCGTCGATCGTATGTGATGCATGGGGGTCACCAGGTCCATATGTTACAACTGGGATATTAAGGGAGTTTCCGATGATGTTCATATCTCCTGTTCCTGTCTTTCTGATAAGTTGTGGTCTTGTCTTTTCAACATCTAGTATTCCCAATGTCAATGCCCTGACAAGCGGAGAACTATGCGGAGCCTCAAATGGCTCTGTCTCGTCTAGAATGGAATAAAATGCATTTACTCCTTGCTTTTTGGCAACCTCTTGAACCGTCGTTGCGATTTTCTCTCCAACCATTTTGCAATTCATGTCTACTGGAATTCTGATGTCCATGATGGCATCGCATTCCACTGCAGTTACGTTATGACTTGTGCCTCCTTTTATCTCTGTAAGTGCTACAGTCAACATCATGCTTTTTGGTTTGCCTTCCTGATTTCCTTCTAGCGTTTTCTTTATCGCGGTAGTGAAAACATATGATTCCTCAATTGCGTTTTTCGCAAGCCATGGAGCACTAGCGTGAGCACTGTCACCAACATTTATCTTCAAGTTTATGGCGATTCTTCCCTTGTATGCTATGGTGATATTTTTTATGCTGCTAGGTTCGCCAAAAATTGCGTAGTCAATGTCTAATTTTTGTTTGACCAAGCTTTTGATTCCTGTTGCGTTTCCTTCCTCATCTACTACCGCGGCAAAGACCACCGTTCCGTTGTTATTTTGAACAGATGCAGCTGCAAGCAACATTGACATCAATGGCGCCTTTGCATCAGAAGCCCCTCTGCCATAGATATATCCATTCTCATTTCTTACCTTGATCTTTCCTGGAACTGTATCCATGTGGCCGCAAAGAAGTATCTTGGGAGACCCAGAGCCCTTTGTTGCAATAAGGTTTCCTACCTCATCCACGCGAATATTCTCAAAACCCAAGTCGTCACACTTGTCTGCCAGAAATTCTACAAGAGGTTTTTCAGAAAGCGATGGCGTGTAAAGCCTTAGAGCCTTCTCTAGCATCTTTATTGCATATCTTGGTGTAATGGTGATTGAAGAGTCCAATTCTTATTTTCTCGATTTCAATGCGTAATCTATCATCAAGGCCGGTATATCTACGCCAGTAACTCTTACAGTATTTTTGTATTCCGTTGTGTTGTTGACCTCGTGAACCACTAGACCTTTTTCTTTGCTTTCCATGAGATCTATGCCTACTATCTGTCCCTGTACTACATTTTTTGCCTTTATGCAGATGTCTTCTAGTTCCTTTGTAACCTCCATTGGTTCAGCCTTTCCGCCTAGAGCCATGTTTGTCTTCCACTGCCCATCGCCAGAATAGCGATAAATTGCCGCAATCACCTGATCGCCTATCATGATGGCTCTGATGTCACGGGGAGGCCGGTTGACAAATTCTTCCAAATAATACACCTGATAAATTGGATACATCGTTTCCCTTGTATCCATTATTCCTTCTGCAGAATCTCGATCATTTAGTAAAGCAATCATCCTGCCCCAACTTCCGACAGTGGGTTTTAGAACCATCGGGTATCCTCTTTTTTCTAAAATCTCAAGTGCAGCTTCTTCTGAGAACGCAACTGCACTAAATGGAGTAGGAATTCCATTTTTTACCAAGAGCATGTGGGTAAAGAGCTTGTTTCCTGCAAATATACTGGTGTTCAGACTATTGATTACGTTAACTCCTTTTCCCTCAAGTGCGGCAGTAGAGTGCAGACTACGATAATAACCGACGCATCTCTGTATGGCAGTACCATATCTTTCCTCGGTCTTGTCTAAATCAATGGATAAACTCTTGCAATCCACCATCTTTGTATCGACGCCTTTTTTCTTTGCGGCATCAAACAGAGCTTTTTCTTCCCACCTGATGGTATCGTAGAGTATCGATAGACCTGGACTCACTGGCCCCAGTCCTCACCAACAGTTTGTGCTGGTTTTAACTCAAAGCCTGAGGATCCTTTGGATAACTCAAAACTTGCACCACAGTCTGGACAAGTCACAATCTCTCCTTCCATGGAGTCTTTTGGAGGGTTGATGTCGGCATCACATTCTAAACATTTCATATTACTTACCTGTCTTTACCTTAACTTTAGTGTCATTAATTATCTTTCTTTCAAGCTTGTCATCAAGAGGTATCTCAAGCAAGTCGCCCATCCTTAGATTCTTGAGGCCTGCTGCCACCTTCTTTGCATGCTCCTCATCCTGGTCAAGACCTAGTATTGACATGAGGTATGCTGCACCGTTCTTGCCTGCAAGTTCGCCAAATACTATTTTTCTCCTATTGCCTACCACCTTTGGCTCGATCGGCTCATAGGCTGCCGGGTTTCTAAGAATTGCAGCCAAGTGGGTTCCTGCCTTGTGCTTGTACGCAGTAGAGCCGACAATTGGTTTAGAGTCATATGGTACAATGCTTGTGTACTGCTCAATCAACCTTGATAGGTCCATCAGCATGTCCAGTCTGAAATTATTTGGAGACCTGTAAAGATATGTGAGTGCCACTGCAGTCTCTGCAAGGGCAGGTATGCCAGTTCTTTCGCCTATGCCGTCTATTGTAGTGTGAATCTGGTCGGCTCCTGCATCACATCCTGCAAGTGCATTAGATAACGCAAGTCCAATGTCATTGTGGCAGTGCACATCAAGTGGAGTCTTGACTTTATCACGGACTGTCTTTACTAGATTGTACATGCCGTTTGGCCTCATTATTCCAACCGTATCTGGTATGCTGATTCTGTCAACACCTACGTCTGAAATTTCTTTGCAAACCTTGATGAGAAATTCTGGGTCTGCTCTGCTGCCATCTTCAACTGTGAAACGCATTTTGAATCCATGTGATTTGGCATACTCGACAGTATCTACTGCTCTTCGCAGTGCCTCCTCTCTTGTTATTCTTAATTTGTCTTTCATGTGGATGTCAGATATTCCAAGATATGTTGCCATCCATGTGGCCTCGCACTCTAGCGCAACATCAACATCTTCCTTTAGGGCACGCACATGAGCTACGATATCTGCCTTGAGTCCTTGCTTGATTATTGTCTTGGTAGCTTCTTTATGATCTGGTGACACCACTGGTGAAATCTCAATTTGGTCAACACCAAAATAGTCTAGCATCCATGCAATCTGGATTCTCTGCTTGTTGGAAAACGTAACACCTGGGTGCTGTTCTCCCTCCCTCAGAGTACTATCCAAGATGTGAATCTTCTTTGGTTTTACTCCCATCTCGTTATATTTGTAAGCATAATAATTCGGATCGTCCATTACTGATCTAGTATCAAAATTTTGGAAATATAAACATATTCGTACAGATTTCGGCTAGTTTTGCATCTTTTGTAACTGTTTTCGCTAATGATTATAATTTAGAGTCGAATTTCGTTTTATGATACGGTTCTCAGTATTATGACAGTATTTGTGTCAAAAACACCAGGAACCTTGCGCAACGCATCTATGCATGCATTGATCTCTGTGATGTTTGGCGCTCTTATGATTGTAGCAATATCGTACTGTCCAGTTATCTCATACACTGTATTGACTCCTTGTAGTTTTGAGAGCCGTGCTGAAACCTTTGAAGTGTCAGTTGAAGAATCAACAGATATCAGAATTATTGCGCTAGTTGAATTGCCGTCTCCTGTCTCTATCGTGAATTTTTTTATTGTGCCACCCTCGAGTAGGTTTTTTACCCTCCTCCTAACGGCAGATTCAGAGAGCCCAAGCTGCCCGCCTATCTCTACAAAAGATTGTCTGGAATCCTTCTTTAACATCTCAATTATTATTTCATCTGTCTTGTCTCTAGACATTTCTTCTTTGTGCCTCTTTTGTTAGTAAAAGGTCAAGAGTTTCTAAAGCTTTGTTTATGTCATGCTCTGAAATCACAAGAGGAGGCAATAGTCTAAGTATGTTTTTTCCAGAATAGAGCAACAACAAATTATTTGCAATTCCATCAAACAAGATGTCTTTTACTTCAAACTTCATCTCCACCCCAATCATAAGCCCCTTTCCTCGTATTTCACGAATTATCTTGTGTTTTTCTTTTAGTCTATCGAGCCCTTCCCGGAAAATCTTACCCATCCTGGCTGCATTTTCAACTAGCTTATCTTCTGTCAAGGCTTGAATTACAGCAATTCCTGCAGCGCATGAAAGCGGGTTGCCACCAAAGGTTGACGATTGTTCGCCTTTTCCAATGCATGCTAGAATCTCTGGTTTTACAAGAGTTGCACCCATTGGTACACCTCCTGCAATTCCCTTTGCAAGACACATGATGTCAGGTGATGTCTCCCAATGTTGGCCCGCCCACATTTTACCAGTTCTTCCAAGACCTGATTGGATCTCATCAAATATCAAAACAATCCCTTTTTCATTGCATATCTTTCTTACTTCCTGCAAGAAACCATCTGGTGACACATGAATCCCACTCTCTCCCTGTATTGGCTCTAGTATGATGAGTGCAGTATCGGGAGTTATTGTGGATTTTAATGCCTCAATGTCTCCAAATGGAGTGAAGGACACATTACTTAGTAGTGGCTCAAACGCCTTGCGGTATTTTGGATTAAATGTGACGGATAGTGAACCTAATGATTTTCCATGGTAAGAACCATTCATTGCAATCATTCCCTTTTTACCTGTGAACTTGCGAGCAAATTTTATTGCAGCTTCTACTGCCTCTGTACCGCTATTATTGAGATATACATGACCAAGACCTGGAGGCGAAATCTTGATGAGATTTTCAAGAAACTCTTCTCTGGTCTTGTTGTAAAGTGAACTGTGGACAGTAATTATTTTATCAAGCTGAGTCTTTAGCGCTTTAACTACACGGGGATTGCAGTGTCCAACAAGGGCTACGCCATATCCTCCCATGCAATCTATGTATTCTTTTCCGTTCAGGTCCCAGACATGAGATCCAAGTCCTCGCTCTATTGTTACAGGAAACCTCTGGTAAATATTTCCCATGAATTGATCTTCTGTCATTTTGATATCACCGTACA
>VFSW01004367.1_pt1 | contig 21126 bp, 17 predicted proteins | sample 5358111 | NCBI WGS metagenome assembly VFSW01 (sample SAMN11554181, study PRJNA540505) | mine drainage metagenome | isolation source: sediment from site ElyBrook_90M | place: USA: Ely Copper Mine, Vershire, VT | collected 2017
CGCACCTATCCGCTCGACGATCAGAAATGAGGCGAGGCTGAATCCGCGGCGCCCGACCGGACCGGTGGCGACCGACGCGTCCGCGCCGAGCGTGAGCTTGCCGCCGGCGATGCCCTCGATCCCGGTCTTGGTGGTGAACACCAGGATGATATCGGAGGATTCCGCGCCGGCCTGCAGGCCCCAGCTTCCGCCGGTGAGGGCCACGAACACCGGATTGCTCCAGGGCGAGCTCAAGGTGTCGCGCACGACGACCACGCCGTTGCCGTGCCGGCCGCCGAAGATGAAGGCCACCTTGGTGACGTCCGGGATGATCGCGATGCCATAGGCCCGCTGCAGCAAGGCGTCCGGCACGCGCTGATCGGGCATGCCCTGGATGTCCTCGAGCACCTCGGTCGCCGTCAGCAGACGGCCTTCCTCGCGAGCGGAACCGGCGAGTGCGACGTCGAGCGGCGCCGCCGACGCCGCCAGCAGAGCGGCGAAGAGCATCTCGCGCAATATCTTCGTTCGTATGGCCATCGAGACACCTCGTCGTTCGTATGGATATCTTCCCTGGAAGGAGGGGACCTCGGCAGGGGTCTTTAGTTCCGCAAGCTTAAACCATGGGGGGCTCGAAGGGGTGGTTCGCGGCAGCCGCGTGCGGCCACGCCTGCGTTACAATGCGCGGCCTGCTACGCTCGAGGGGATTTTGGTGTCGGACGTCATCGTGATCGCGCATCGCGGCGCCAGCGGAGAGCGCCCGGAACACACTCTCGCGGGCTATCGGCTGGCGATCGAACAGGGCGCCGACTACATCGAACCGGACCTCGTGATGACGCGCGACGGCGTGCTGATCGCGCGTCATGAGAACGAGATCGGCGGCACCACCGACGTGGGCGGGCGGCCGGAGTTCGCCGGGCGGCGCCGCACCCAGGTGATCGACGGGGAATCCATGACCGGCTGGTTCACCGAGGATTTCACCCTCGCGGAGATCAAGACTCTGCGCGTACGCGAGCGGCTGCCCGGGCTGCGCCCCGGCAACACGGCCTTCGACGGGCAATTCGCCGTTCCGACCTTCGAGGAGATCATGCAGCTCGCCAAGGAGGCGAAGGTCGGCGTCTATCCCGAGACCAAGCATCCGGCGCATTTCGCGCGGCTCGGCCTCGCGCAGGAGCGTCCGGTGCTCGACACCCTGGAGCGCTTCGGCTACGGCGCCGCCGGATCCCCGGTGTTCATCCAGTCCTTCGATCCGCACAACCTGCGCGAGCTGCGTGCCATGACGCGGCTGCCGCTGGTGCAGCTGCTGGAGCACGACTTGGGCGATCCCGTTGCGGTCGCCCGCCATGCCGACGCCGTCGGCATCGCCAAGTCGCTCGCGACGGAGGAAGCGGTGCGGGCCGCGCACCGGGCGGGCCTCGCCGTGCACGTATGGACGTTTCGCGCGGAGAACGAGTTCCTGCCGGAGGAGTTCAAGCGCGGCGCCGACCCGGCCGGTCATGGCGATCTCGACGCGGAAATCCGCCGCTATCTGGCGCGCGGCATCGACGGCTTCTTCGTGGACTTTCCCGCGGCGGGCGTGCGTGCGCGCGACGGCGCCGCGGCGGATCGCGCGGGCTGACCGGCTACATCTCCGGGGTCCAGCTCATGCACCATCCCGCGGCGGCAACCAGCTTGCCCGGGAACACCGCGCAGGGCCGGTAGGCCTCGCCGGCCTTGCCCTGAAGCTGCATGCAGTTCGCGCAACTGGCGCCCGGCGAGAAGCTCGAGTATTTCTTCGCGTCCACCGCCGCCGCATCCTCGACGTACCCCAGGGCGACCGCGGTGGGATCGTGCACGTCCAGTAGTGGAAGTTCCGCGGCCCGTCCGCGGCGCGGCACGACCGCGGCGGCGCGCATGGCCGCCGCGCCCATGCCCGCGTGGCGCCGCAGGATTCGTCGGGAGATCGGGTTTTTCATGGCGGATACCGTCGTTGGGATGGGCTCGGGCCGATTCTGCGGAAAATCACGCCGCGAGTCACGGCGGCGGACTCGGCCGCTAATTTGCTATCCTAGCCCGTCTCATGCCCTCGTTGCCGCGAATGACGTCTCTGGTCCGCCTGGCGCAGATCGCCTTCACGGCGGCGCTCGTGTTCACCTTCTACAGCGCGGTCATCCCGCCGAGCCGGGCGCTGCAGCTCGTGCCCTGGGACAAGGCCGAGCATTTCATCGCCTTCTACGGGCTCACGGGCCTCGCCGCCGCCGCATTCCCGCGCCGCAATCTGCTGTGGATCGCCGCCGCGCTGTCGGCCTTCGGCGCGGCGATCGAGATCGTGCAGGGCCTGCCCATGGTGCGGCGGGATCGCGACTTCTGGGACTGGGTCGCCGATACGCTCGCGATCGGCGCGGCGCTCGCCCCGATGCTGCTGGTTTGGTGGCGGCGCACGGCTTCGCGCTAGTAGAACATCGACACGTAGATCTGGTAGATGTTGGCGCCGTAGCTGTATAGGGGCTCCGCGCCCGGCAGGTACGTGGGCAGCCTGAAGTCCTTGATGTCGCGGAAGTCCTTGTACTTGAACTCGATGTGGCTGTAATCCGCGGTCACGGTGCCGCGTTTGAACACCTTCCAGCCGTCGGGCAGGAATGCGTAGGTCGCCTTCACGCCGATCGTGTCGTTGGTCGATGCGGCCAGATTCCGGTCCCGTCCCATGAAGTTCTGGGCGTTCGCAAAGGGGAACAGGTCGCTGTAGAAGGACGCCTGGTTCTGATCGTAATAGCGGAACCGGCCCTCGAGGATCCAGAGGTTCGAAATCGGCTGCGTATAGTCGAGCTCCATCGTATTGGCGCGTATGCCCCAGGTGTCGCTGTAATAGCGATACGAGGCGGTGGCGGCCGCGCGGTACGGCAGGTAGTACTTCATCCTGCCTTCGAGCGCCGTGCTGGTATGGGTGTTCGGGTAGATCTGCGAGGCCAGCGAGTAGCCGAGGGCGTTGGTCGGATCGACGTAGCGGATGGAGCGGTAGGGATTGGCTAGATATCCCTGGTCGGTGATCACCTCGAGCGTCGCGCCGGCGATCAGGTTCTTGGTGAGGATCTGCGAGATGCCCGCTTCGTAGCTGCGGCTGGTCGCGTGGCCGAGCCAGGAGACGACCGGCCGGTATGCCGTCCCGTTGTTCTCGCCGACCTTGTCGCGGGTGTCGGTGAACCCCAGGGTGACCGTGGTCAGGTCGCCGAACATGTCCTGGCTCAGCGAGAAATGCGTCGTGTTCGAGATGTAATCGCGTTCCGTGCTGTTCGTGTACGACAGGTTGTAGAGGGTCTTGTCGTGGATGTACTCGACGGACAGCGTCTTCTGCTTGCGCTCGTCCTTGATGACGCTGGCATTGGACAGCACGTCCACCGACGCGCCGCTCACCTTGTCGACGAAGTAATTGGCCTCGACGGCGAACTGCTCGGAGAACTTCTTGCGCACCAGGACCGATTCCCCGGTGATGTCCATGCCGCCGCCCTTGTAGTCGCTGTAGAACATGTCGGCGCGATCGTCGGGCAGCACGGCCGCGGCGGCGATGCCGGCGAGCATCAGCGCGGCGGTCGCGAAGCGGCGCGCCAGGCGGAGGGGCGATGGTTGGCCGGGCCGGAACATCAGTTGCAGCCGCAGCCGCCGCCCGCCGTGCCGGTGGCGCCCCGGGCGCCTTCGCGCGAGTCGTACACGTGGTCGAGGTAGGCGCCGGAGATCGCGTCGCGCTGCCAGGACATGATCGGATCGGCCAGCCGGTCGCGCTCGTAGGGCTTCACCCAGGGCTGAATGCCGCAGGCGCAGAGCAGGGGGGCCGCGGCGATCATCGATACCAAGAGGCGTTTGCGCATGGCTTACTCGCGAATCAGTTGACGGATCCGGTCCTGATACTCGTTCTCGTCGCCGGGGCGGTAGCCGCGGTGCACGAAGCGGATGTTGCCCTTGCGATCGATGATGATCGAGCTCGGCATCTCGTCGACGTGGTAGGCCTTGCTCACCTGGTTCGCGGGGTCGAGCAGCACCGGAAAGCTCACGGGCTTGCGCGCCAGCAGCTCCTTCACCGGCGGCGCATCCTTGTCGATGTTCACGCCGAGCAAGGTGAAGCCGGCGGGCTTGTACTTCTTGTACATCTGGTCGAGCAGCGGCATCTCCTGCTGGCAGGGGCCGCACCAGGTCGCCCAGAAATTGATCATCACCACCTGGCCTTTGAACTCGCTCAACGCCTCCTGCCGGCCGTCGAGGGTGGCGAGCGTGAAGGCCGGCGCCGGGCCGCCCGCGTCGCCCGCCGCAAAGGCGGCGCCGGCGACCAGGGCCGCGGCGAGCGCGCCGCGCTTGAGGATGTTGGCCATGAAATCTCGCATGATCGTCTCCCGAGTCAAAAGAAGGTGGTCAAGCCGAGCACCGCTTCGAAGTTGTCCACGTTCTTGGTCCGTCCGGTCACGTTGGTCTCGAAGATGTGGTCCCGGACGTCCAAGTGCAGCGCCAGCCAGTCGGTGATCAACAGGCGTTCGCCCACTCCGAGGTTCAGCGCGAAATGGTCCTGCGTGGCGAACTTCACGTCGCCCATGCCGACCGTCACGTACAGGGCCGAATTGAACGCGCGGCCCTTGCCGAGGAATATTTCCCCGGGCAGCACGTTGTAGCCCATGTCCAGATCGTAGTACGTGAAGTAGCGTCCGGATTCGCTCACCACCGTGATGTTCGGGAACACGTCCTCGAGGCTGGTGGTGCCGGCCTTGGAGCGCGCCGCGTAGGCCTCGAGGAAGATGTCCTCGGACACGTGATAGGCGGCGCGCACGCCATAGAGCGGGTTGGTGCCGAAGTCCTGGATGCTCAGCGCGCCGAAATAGGCGCCCACCTCGACGTCCTTGGCCTTGATCTTGGGCGTCTTGACCTCGCGGCGCTTGACCTGCGGCTCGACGATCGACGGATCGCCGGCCGGCTCCTCCGCGACGATTTGGCCGGGAGGCTGCTCGCCGCGATGGAACCAGCCGCAGCCGGTCAACAGCGCCGTGGCTAGAAGAACACCGCCAAGTCGAGTTTCCATTCTTCCGGTACCTCGTTCTGATTCTGGTTGGTGAACACGACGTACTTGCGCCAATCGGCGCGCCACATGAAGCGCCGCGTGATGAAGCCGCGCAATCCCGCGGAGACATACGCCATTTGATTGCGCGTCTGCAGGGGTTGAGGCGGCACCTTGTTCTCGATGTACTGGTAAGCCGTGCCGATGCCGGCGGTCGGCGAGAGCCATTTCCACTCCGGAATGAAGGTGTGACGCAGGCCGAGCGAGGCGATGTAGCGGTTGTCGATGGTCCCCAGGGCCTGCTGCAGGTCGAATTCGGCGTCCAGGCTGTCGGTGATGCCGTAATCGACGTAGCCGTTGATCAAGTTCTGATGGTTGAACACCCCGTAGCCGGCGCCCAGCTCCCAACGGTGGGTCGCGAAGTCCGGATAGGCCGGAATCGGCGCCGGCTCACCGTCCGGGAGCTTGGTGAGCGCAAGCTCCGAGCGCCGTGCCCAGCCTTCCTGGCCGCGCGGCGCGCGGACCTTGAACCAATCGGTGCGGCTGTACAGAACGGTCACGGTCTCGTCGCGGCCCACGACGTACACGACGGGAAAGCCGCGCCCGGGCCCGCTGTGCATCTCCAGATACGGCTCCGACACGACCACCTGCAGCAGCGGCTCCTTCGCGTAGCCTCCGTCCGCATAGAGCACCTGCAACAGCAGCGCGAGGAGCGGTAGCAGACGCCGCATCTAATCAGTTCGCCGTCGGTGCGACGAACGGGTCGTTGTAGAACTGCGCCCCTATGTCGAGCCACTCAGAAATCAAACGCAACTCCGCCGGCGTCAGGAATCGGGTGTGGTCCACCGTGGCCGCACTACCGTCGCAGGTACCGAACTTCATGAACACCGTAAAGAAACATCCCGAGCCATTCGCGCTGCCGGCGGTCGCCGGCGGTGCCAAGGACACCGGCACCATGATCGTGGTCGGCTGACCGGTCACCGGGTCCGGTGGGCCGGGCGCCGGCACGAGCACGTCCTGCAGCACCCCCATATTAAGCGCCTGCTCGTTGTGAGGGAACAGCAACTGTCGATACGAGGTGACCACCGTCGGGTCGTCGTTGGATGCGCCGCCGGTCAGGTCCAGCTGACCGGCCGGCAGCTGCACGGCTTTCTGGGCACTGACCGGACCGTGGCAATTGGTGCAGGTGTTGTCGGCCGTCACCGCGCCCGTGACCGGGTCGGTCACCTGGCGCGGGAAGTCCCAGAGGGACTGGATGTGGTACGGGGGCGTGGTGCCGTCGGGGTAGTGGATCACGCTGCGGCACAGCGCGTCCCAGGTCACGCAATGCGCGTTGCTCGGCTTCGGGGTCGACAGATCGCCATACAGATAGGCGAAGCTCGCGTCGGGCGCGCGCCCCGCCGTGGCCTGATCGGTCCAGACGTCGACGTAGCTCACGTCGATGCCCGGCACTTCGGCGCAGGGCGTCGCCGAGCCGCTCTGGCAGGTGTCCGCGACCCGGGTGTCCGCCATGGTGTCGCCGCCGTTGACCACCGGCAGGCTCGCGACGGTGTCGGGGAAGAACGGGCCCCCGGCCGCCGCCGCGCCCGGGTAGGCGGACAGGGTCAGGCCGGCGCGGCCGTGGGATTTCGGGAAGAGCGGGGCGGTCGCGTTGGCCGAATCGTGGCAGCCGGTGCACATCTTGGTTTCGCCCGGCATCAGCTGCAGCCAGCTCGTGTGCCGCGGACCGATCCGCCGGGCGTTCTTGTCGAGTATCTCGAGGGTGAACGGCACGTTCGCGGGCACCTCGATCTTCACCGAGCCGTCCGGTTCGATCGGCGCGTAGGCGAGGATCTCGCGCATGCCCATGCCGGCGGGCCCGAACGCCGAATTGTTGATCTTGCGCACGTCCTGGGAGGGGATTTCCACGGCCTTCTCGATGCGCACGAAGCGGGCCGGCCGTTGATCGGCCGTGGCCTGCGCCGGGTCCGCGAGCGCCGTGATGCTCGATGCCGCGGCCGGGGTCGTGGCGGAGATCTCCGACTTGGCGGCCACCGTGTCCGTGCCGTCGAAATCGTAGACGCTGCGGATCTCGAGGATGCCGAGCCCGCGATTGGCCAGATCGGTGGACGCGGTGGTGGGCGGGGTCGGCGGGAGCGCCGCCGGCGGCGGAGTGCGCGCCTGCAGGATCACCGGCTCGACGATCGTCAGGCCGGACTGTGCGCCGATGATCGGGCTCAAGGTGCCGTGATCGGCGTCGTACACCCAGATCGTGTACTGCGGCGGCGCCTCGGTGACGTTGGCGCCGCTCGTGTTGGCGGAGGTGCACAGCTGGGTCGCGCCCTGGACCAGGATCAGGCAGGGCGCCCAGCTCACCAACATCCGGTTGGTGCCGTCATAGAGCGGGTACACGGAGGCGAAGCGCCCGCCGAGGGAGGGTTTGTTCGCGTCGGTGGTGACCCCGAGCGAGGTCGCGCTGACCTGCGCGGTCCCGGACCCGCCGTTCGGCGTCGAGGGCTGATGAATCTCCACGAAACCGGCCGCGTCGATCGCGACGATGTCGCCGCCCTGCTGCGTGCCGAGGAAGGGGCGGACGATGGCGAGCAGCTCGCCGTCGGCGCGCTGCCGAGCATTCAGGAACTGGATCACGCTGTCGTTCGTGCCGGCGACGTTGGCGCCGGTCGCGTGGCTGTTCTCCCCGTACAGCAGCTCGAGGCCGGTGCCGTCCGGGTTCACGCGATACAGGCTGATCTCATCGCCGTTGATCGCCTCGTAGCGGGAGAACACGATCCGGCCATCGGCGAGCACCGAGGGCGCGAAATCGTGATTGGCGTTGAAGCTGATCTGCTGGATGTTGCTGCCGTCGGAATTCATCACGTGCAGCAGGAAGATGTCCTGCCGCGCATCGTGCGTGCCGTCCGTCTGTGCCGGGTACTGCGGCCGGCCCTCGTCGATGAGCACGGCCTGGGTGGCCGCCTGGCGCGTCGAGGCGAACACGATGCGCCCGTCCGGCAGATAGTGCGCGCCGATGTCGTGGCCGCGCGTCGTGTCGTCGTTGGTGAGCTGGGTCACCGTCTTGGTCGCGACGTCGTACTGATAGATCTTCCAGGTCGGCTGGTCGATTTCCTTGGCGTTCGGAATCAGCGGCAGGCGCAGGGAGAACAGCAGCTTCGTGCCATCGGGGGAGACGTCGAGGTCCTTCACGTCGCCCTTGCCCTGGGTGATCGAGCCGGTGACGTTGATCTCCGGACTGCCCGAGTTGGCCTGAGCGCGCACGTACAGATCGCCGCCCGCCGTGGAAGTGATCAAATCGCCCGCGTCGATGTCCTTGACGGGCGGCGGCCGCTTCACGTAGGCGATCGGGTAGGTGAAGGTGCCCGGATCCTGCGCCTGCACCCCCGCCAGCCCGGGCGCGTGGCCGCTGACCCCGCCGGCGCAGCCCGCGACCGCGAACAGGGCCGGAAGAAGCGCGAGATTGAACTTAATCGCTCTCATATTTGGAATCTTGGTTCGGTTGGCGTGCGCATTCTGTTAACGCACTCACGGAAGAACTTCGCCGCATCCGTTTCCCTTGTCAGTACTCGACGGGTGCCGCCGCTGTGAGACCCAGAATATAGGCCGCCCGAAGGGCGCAGATACTGTCGCGAAAAGCCGACGTCGGCCAATTGAGACATTACTTCAAGTGGGTCCGCGTGCCTATAGTCCGGCCGAGTCCGACATCACAACGCCAACAGTGGATGGGTCTATGAACGACGGGATGGCAAACACGGAATCGCGGTCGCTCGGCGCGGGTCGCATCCTGCGTTGCCTCCTCGCCACAGGCGCCGCGGCCGCGCTGCTCGCCGCCCAGGCGCAGGCGGCCGGCGCGCTCACCAAGGATCAGGCCAAGCGCATGTACGATCGCATCGCCGGCGTCGCGGCGCCGGATGCGACGCTCGCCTCCATGGTCGGCATGGATCCGACCCAGGCGGCGCTCAACATCGTCACGAAGGATCCGGCGTTCTACAACAACACCATCCGCAATCTGGCGATGCCGTGGACCAACCGCGACCAGACGGTGTTCGCGCCGTTGAACGACTACGTGGCCACCGTGGTCGGCATGGTGCGCGACGACGTGCCGTTCAACACCTTGCTCAGCGCGGACCTCGTGTACGTGGCAGATTCGGCCGCGATCAGCGCCGGCGTGCCCCCCTATTCCGCAGCCAACAACGACATGTACCAGGCCATGGACGACCTCGGCATCGATTTGAAGGCGCATCTGGTCCCGAGCACCCAGTCGGCGTTGACCGGAGTGCCCGCCGCGGCCACCGCCGGGGTGATGACCACCCGGGCGGCGGCGGCCGCGTTCTTCATCAACGGCACCAACCGGGCGATGTTCCGCTTCACGATGATGAATCACCTGTGCTCGGATCTGCAGACCATCATGGACACGACCCGTCCGCCGGACCGCATCCGTCAGGACGTGACCCGCAGCCCGGGCGGCGACAGCAGCCTGTTCCTCAATAATTGCATCGGCTGCCACAGCGGCATGGATCCGATGGCGCAGGCGTTCGCGCACTACAACTTCAGCAACACCGATCCGACCACCGCGGGCACCACCGGCCAGATCATCTACACGGCGGGCCAGGTCCAGCCGAAGTATTTCATCAACAACACCAATTTCCCGCAGGGCTACGTGACGCCGGACGATCATTGGGACAACCGCTGGCGAACCGGGGTGAACCAGCTGCTCGGCTGGGATCCGAGCCAGACGGGCAGCGGCCAGGGCGCCAAGTCCCTCGGCCAGGAACTCGCGGGCAGCCAGGCCTTCGCGAGCTGCCAGGTCACCCGGGTGTTCAAGTACGTGTGCTTTCGCGCGCCGAGCAACGCCGCGGACCGCACCCAGGTGGCCACGATGATCGCGTCCTTCAAGGCCAGCAATTACTCGTTGCGGCAGACCTTCGCCGACGCCGCCGTCTACTGCATGGGGAATTGACCATGAACCTCACACGCATCTTGGGCGCACTCGCCCTGGCGGCGGTCCTCGGGACGAGCGCCTGCAGCACCGGCGGCGCGCCGACCACGGCGACGCCGGGAGCGGGACCGACGGTCAGCAGCGCCAACGCCTACACGGGGCCGGCGCCCGCGACGGCGGACGTGCAGGCCTTCGCGGTGAGCTTCTGGAACAACGTGCGCGTGCAGAATCGATGCGGCCAGTGCCACAACGCAACCACGCCCGGACAGATGCCGAATTTCGCGCGCAGCGACGACGTGAATCTCGCCTACGCCCAGGCCGGACCGCTGGTGAACCTGCAGCAGCCGGCCGCCTCGATGGTCGTCACCAAGGTGAGCGGCGGGCACAACTGCTGGCTCGCGGACTCGAACGCCTGCGGCCAGATTCTGGCGACCTGGATCGGCAACTGGGCGAGCGCCTCGGGCAGCGGCGGCGTCACCCAGGTGCAGCTGCAGGCTCCGCCGATCCAGACCGTGGGGCAGAGCCGCAATTTTCCGGGATCGTCCAACGATTTCGCGCAGACCGTCTATCCGCTGCTTTCCCAGTACTGCTCGAAGTGCCATTCGCCGAACGCATCGACGCCCCAGTCGCCGTTCTTCGCGTCGAACGACGTCAATCAGGCGTATCAGAACGCCATTCCGAAGATCGACCTGAACGTGCCCGCGAACTCGCGCTTCGTCGAGCGGCTGGCCAACGAGAGCCACAATTGCTGGAGCAACTGCGCCCAGAACGCTGCCACCATGCTCGCCGCGATCCAGGCCTTCGCGAACATGGTCCCGCTGACCAGCATCGATCCGTCGCTGGTGGTCAGCAAGGCCCTGACCCTCGCGCAGGGCACGATCGCGAGCGGCGCCAACCGCTACGATACCAACGTGATCGCCAAGTACGAGTTCCAGACCGGGACGGGGCTCACCGCGTACGACACCAGCGGCGTCGATCCGTCGGCGGATCTGACCATCGCCGGCAGCGTGACCTGGGCCGGCGGCTGGGGCATCAACGTGGGCGCGGGCGGCAAGGCGCAGGCCTCGACTCTCGGCTCGAAGAAGATCCACGATCTGATCCAGGCCACGGGCGAGTGCCCGGTCGAGGCCTGGGTGGCCCCCGCGCTGGTCGCGGCCTACAAGTCCTACATGGTGAGCTACTCGGGCAGCGACACCACCCGGAATTTCACGCTCGGCCAGACCAATCAGCAGTACGACTTCATGATGCGCAGCTCCGGCTCGGACCTGAACGGCATGCCGCAGCTGCAGACTCCCGCCGGCGCCATGGTATTGCAGGCATCGCTGCAGCACGTCGTGCTCACCTACGATCCGGTGAACGGGCGCCAGATCTACGTCAACGGCGTCAACACGGGAGTGGTCGATCCGCAGAAGGGCGGCACGATCTCCAACTGGGACAGCACCTTCGCCCTGGTGCTCGGCAACGAAATTTCGGGCGACCGCTCGTGGCAGGGCCTCATCAAGTTCGCCGCCATCCACGATCGCGCGCTCACGGCCGCGCAGGTCCAGCAGAACTACAACGCCGGCGTGGGCGAGCGCTTCTATCTGCTGTTCAACGTGTCCTCGATCACCAACGTCGCACAGAGCTACGTGATGTTCACCGTCAGCCAGTACGACAGCTCGAGCTACCTGTTCACCAATCCGACGTTCATCTCCCTGGACCCGACGGTCACTCCGGACAACATTCCGGTGGCCGGCATCCGCATCGGCATCAACGGCACTATTCCGACCGTCGGGCAGGCGTACATACCGCTCAACACCATGGTGACGGCGGGCAATTACACGGCGCAGGGCGAGGTGCTCTCGAAGATCGGCACGGTGATCGCGCTGCAGAGCGGACCGCTCACCGATCAGTTCTTCCTGAGCTTCGACCGGCTGGGCTCGGCGACGCACGTGACGGTCGAGGCGACGCCGGTGGCCTCGACGCCGACCGACCTCGCGCCCGTCTCGGCCATCGGCGTGCGCACCTTCGCCCAGATCAATTCGAGCCTGTCGGCGCTCACCGGCGTCGCGACCACGCAAACCGACGTGTTCGGGACCTACCAGATGGTCGAGGAGCAGCTGCCGCCGGTGCCGACGCTCGAGAGCTTTTCCGCGGCCAATCAGGTCGGCATCGCGCAGCTCGCGATCCAGTACTGCAACGTGGCGGTCAACACGCCGACTCTGCAGGCGGCGCTGTTCCCGGGCGTGACCTTCACCAGCTCGCTGTTCGGGTCGCCGACCGGGGTCAACCAGGTCGCGAGCGCGCTCGCGGCGCGGGTGCTCGGCACGGGCTTGACGAGCCAGCCGGCTGCCTCGACCGTGACCGGGGAGCTCGGCAACCTGATCGGCGCGCTGTGCAGCTCGTCGGCCTGCAACACCCAGGCCCGGGTGCTGGCGGTGACCAGCGCAGCCTGCGCCGCCGCGCTCGGCAGCTCGGACATGTTGATCAACTAGCCGGACGATTCTTCAGAGGTCTACCGTATGAGCAAGTCGACCAAGGCCCACCGACCGGGGGAACCCTTCCGGCACGCCGATCACCCGCGACCGGTCACGCGCCGGCAATTCGTGGCGCAGGGCTTCCTGACGGGCGCCGCGACCGTGCTCGGCCCGACGCTCGCCGGCCTGATGGCGGATCCGCGGGTGGCGCGCGCGACGCTCGCGACCGACATCCAGCAGGCGGTGAGCGCCTGCGGCATCACGACCGGCGCCGGCAAGATCCCGTTCATCTGCTTCGATCTCGCCGGCGGCGGCAACATCGCCGGCTCCAACGTGCTGGTGGGCGGCCCCAAGGGGCAGCTCGATTTCCTGTCCGTGGCCGGCTACAACAAGCTCGGCCTGCCGGGCACGATGGCGCCGAACTCGAGCGCGACGGGCAGCTTCGTCGACAGCTCGCTCGGGCTGCGGTTCCACACGGACAGCGCGCACCTGCGCGGCATCAAGGCGCGGGTCAGCAACGCCGCCGTGTTCGCGAACACCAGCGGCACGGTGATCCCCGCCTTCTCGCAGAACGACACCAACGTGAATCCGCACAACCCGATGTACGGGATCTGGCAATTCGGCGCGCGCGGCGGGCTGCTCGATCTGATCGGCTCGGTGAGCTCGCCGTCCGGCGGCAACTCGATGGCGCCGCCCACGATGATGATCGCGAGCGCGGCGCCGGTGAAGATCTCGAGCTCGACGGACAGCAAGGGCCTGGTCAACACCGGCCAGCTGAGCACGCTGCTGCCGAACCCCTCGGACGTGACCAACGTGATGGAGTCGATGAAGCGCATCAGCGATGCGAAATACTCGGTCGTGACCGCCTACGCGGACGCGACGGCGGATGCCGCCGCCAAGCAGATCCAGGCCTGCAGCTACACCAAGGCGGCCTACGTGGTGGACAAGTATTCGAGTCCCGCCGCGGTGAATCCCGACGTCGATACGAACATCGTCGGGGCCGGCGGGATCTTCAACCAGACCGAATACTCCGCGAACCCCGACTATCAGAAGACCGCGGCCATCATGAAGCTGGTCATCGACGGCAATGCCGCCGCCGGCACCATCGAGCTGGGCGGCTTCGACTACCACACGGGCAACCGGGCGGACGGCGAGGCGAAGGATCTGAACGCCGGCAACTGCATCGGCGCCTGCCTGGAGTACGCCGCGCGGGTCGGCAAGCCGGTCATGATCTACGTGTTCAGCGACGGCTCGCTCGCGAGCAGCGGCATGCTGGACACCTCGGCCGGCGGGCGCGGCAAGGGCGTCTGGACGGCGGACAACCAGAACACCGCGGCGAGCTATTTCCTCGTATACAACCCCGCGGGCAAGCCGCAGCCCGCCCAGAGCAATCCGGAGTCGAGCCTGCAGCTCGGCTACTTCAACTCGGACGGCTCGCTGAACACCACCGGCAGCCCCGCGGCCAACAACGTGTTCAACCTGGCGCAGACGGTGGTGCTCAACTACATGGCGCTGCACGGCGCGCAGGCGCAATTCCCGACGTTGTACCCCGCCCCGAACCTCAACAACACGCTGGGTTCCGGCACCGCGCTCGATGCCCTGATCTCCTTCCAGCCGCTCGCGGGACTGGTCAACGGGCGACTGCCGGCGTGAGGCGCGGTGGCGCCTGTCTCAATCCGGAGACATGGTGATCCGGAGCGTTGACACTGCCGCTCGCAGTGTGCGATTTTGCATAAGACCCGACCAAGGCGAACCCACCGAAAGGCGGGGGCCCGGAGCTTCCGGTCTGCGGGTCGTTCCAGGGACAGCGGGGTTACCAGCGTGATGGGTGGTGTACGGCGTCGCGGCGCCGGCTCGGCGGCTTCGGGCTTGCGGCGCCTGTGGGTCGCGGCCTGCGCGCTCTGCCTCTGCGTGGCGTCTTCGGCGCCCGGAACCGCCGCGTTCGCCGCCGCACCGATGCCGCTGATCGGGCGCGAGGCGCCCGATTTCGTGCTGAAGGGCGTCGACGGGCGAAATCTGCGGCTGTCGGAGTTCCGCGGTCAGGTGGTGCTGCTGAACTTCTGGGCGAGATGGGCCGGGGATACGCGGCTCGCGATGGCGGCGCTCGATCGTATCGACTCGACCTATCGGCGTGCGGGACTCGTGGTTCTCGGCATCTCCGTGGACGACGATCGCGAGCGCTCGCGTGAATTCGCCGATGCGATGAAGGTGTCCTACCCGGTGCTGTTCGACACCGGAACGGAGCTCGGACGCGAATATCGCCTGCAGAAGATGCCCATGACGGTGCTCGTGGACCGCTCGGGAGTGATTCGGTATTCCAATGTCGGCTTCAAGCGCGGCGACGACCAGATCTACGTGGATCGCATCCGCGAACTGCTGCGCGAATGAGCCGGTCAATCAACGGATTTTCTATGAAGCCAACCGCTCGAGTTCTCGTTCTGCTGCTGAGTGCGCTGTCGTCCGGGCCGATGGCCGGCGCCTACCCGCAGCCGCCCGCGGGAGCACCCGCCGCCGCCCCCGCCGCGGCCGCTGCACCCCTGGCAAGGGCGGCGCCGGCGGTGCCGGCCACGCCGGCCGACGGCCAGTCGGGCGACGCCAGGACGCTCGACCAGGAGGTGCAGGGACTGAAGAAGGACGTGATCGACCTGAACAAGGACTTGTTCGTCCTGGAGGAGGAATTGCTGTTCCCGGCGAACACCCAGGTCGCCGTGTACGTCTCCATGGACGTGGGCTCCTTCTTCGCCCTGGATTCGGTCACCCTGAAGATCGACAACAAGGAAGTGAAGAATTACCTGTATACGTCCCGCGAGGCCGACGCATTGCTGAAGGGCGGCGTTCAGCAGCTGTATCTCGGCAACCTGAAGGTGGGCAAGCACGAGTTGGTGGCGTTCTTCACGGGCAAGGGGCCGATGGAGCGCGATTACAAGCGCGGCGCGTCGATCGACTTCCAGAAGGGCGTGGGCGCGAAATACCTCGAGCTGAAGATCACCGACCGCGTGCCGAAGCACCAGCCAGAGTTCTTGATCAAAGACTGGGAATGACGTGCCGGACCTGAAGCGCACGATTCGCCTGGTTTTGTTCGGCGGGCTGATCCTGGGGCTGTCGATCGCGCACGCCTCTCAGAAGTACGTCAAGCCGGACCCGAACGGACTCGAGCCGCAGGAGGTGCGCGACCTGCAGTACGGCGACGTGCTGTTCTATTTCTATCAGAACGACTATTTCGACGCGATCACCCGTCTGCTCGCCGCGCAGCAGCTCGATCGTCTGCCGCACACCGAGGGCGAGGCGCAGCTGCTGCTGGGAGGCCTGTACCTGTCGCTCGGCGAGCACGTGCAGGCCGGCCGGATCTTCGAGGCGCTGCTCGACGGCAAGGTCTCGGAGGCGGTGCGCAACAAGGCGTGGTTCTATCTGGGCAAGGTCTGGTATCAGCGCGGCTATCTCGAGGACTCGGAGCGGGCGCTGCGCCATGTGTCCGACAAGATCCAGCCGCGCGTCAGTGCGGAGCGCTACATGCTGCTCGCGCAGGTCATGTTGAAGCAGGGCCGCTACGATGACGCGATCGCGGCGCTCGGCAACTGGCGAGGACCGCCGGATTGGACCGCGTACGCCCAGTTCAATCTCGGGGTCGCGCTGGTGCGCGTCGGGCGCCTCGACGAGGCGATCACGCATCTCGACCCGATCGGGCGCATGGATGCGACCAGCGAGGAGATGCTGGCGCTCAGGGACAAGGCCAATCTCGCCCAGGGATTCGCGCTGCTGCAGGCCAAGCGAGCGGCCGACGCACGGCCGGTGCTCGAGCGGGTGCGCCTGGACGGACCCTACTCCAGCAAGGCGCTGCTCGGCGTCGGATGGGCCGACTCGGCGCTCGGCGAGTTCAAGCGTGCGCTGGTGCCCTGGCTCGCATTGCGCAAGCGCATGCTGCTCGACTCCGCCGTCCAGGAGTCGTATCTGACGGTGCCCTACGCCTACAATCAACTGGGCGCGGGGGGGCAGGCGGCCGAGTACTACAACTCCGCGATCGACGCCTTCGATGCGGAAATCCATCGCATAGACGCGTCGATCGAGCAGATCCGCTCCGGCAACATGCTCGACAGGCTGCTGACCGACGACAAGCAGCGCCACCTCACCTGGGTTTGGCAGCTGCAGAACCTGCCGGACGCGCCGGAGTCCCGCTATCTGTATCACCTGCTCGCGAGCAACGAGTTCCAGGAGGGCCTGCGCAACTACCGCGAGTTGAATTTCATGAGCCGAAACCTGGAGGACTGGCGGGCGAGCGTCGCGGCCTACGACGACATGCTCGACACCCGCCAGAAGGCCTACGACGAGCGGGTGCCGCGGGCCTCGGCGGTGCTTGCGGCGACCGATCTCGGCGCGCTCGTGCGCAAGCGCGTGGATCTCGAGTCGAGGATCAACGAGATCGAGAAGTCGAACGACGTGGCGGCGCTCGGGACCCCCGAGGAGCAGCGCACCTGGGCCCGGCTGAAGCACATCGAGGAAGGCCTCGCCGAGCATCCCGACGACCCCGATCTCGCCGAGATGCGCGAGAAGCTGCGCCTGATGAAGGGCGTGATGTATTGGCGCCTGTCCGAGGGCTTCAAGGCCAGGTTGTGGAACGAGCGCCGCTCGGTGAAGGAACTCGAGTCGGCGATGCTCGAGACACAGCGGCGCGCGGTCGCGGTTCGCCAGGCGCGCGCCACCGTGCCGCACGACAACGGCGATTACGCGTCGCGGATCACGGGCGTGAGGACCCGCATCGACACGCTGCAGGCCCGCCTTGCCGAGGTGGCGGGGCGGCAGAACCGATATCTGCAGGAGCTCGCCATCCGCGAGCTGGGGAACCAGAGGCGGCGGATCGAGACCTATCAGATTCAGGCCCGATACGAGCTCGCGGCGATCTACGACAAGGCGGTCAACGACAAGCCGGCCGGCGGCGCGCCGAAGGCGAACCCGTGAGAGGCGCCGGGTTCGCGTGGCCGATCCTGTTGCTCGCCGCGGCAGCGGCCGCGGCCGCACCGGCGGCCGCCGAGAAGCCGCCGACCATCAAGGATCTCGAGGGGCAGCAGGTCGAGGTGAACAGCGGTGCGCCGAAGGGCGTCGATGCGACCAAGACGATGGACAGCTATCGGCGTTTCCTCGACCTGAACGCCGGTGACGAGGCGCTGCGCGCCGAGGCGCTGCGCCGTCTCGGGGACCTGAACCTCGAGAGCTCGGAGATGGAGCGGATCGAGCGCGAGCTGGTCACCAACGAGGGGCTGCGGGCGACGGAGGCCATACATCTTTACTCCGCGCTGCTTGCGACCTACCCCAACTACGAGCGCAACGACGCGGTTCTCTACCAGCTGGCGCGCGCCTACGAGCTCAACGCCGAGCCGGACAAGGCGCTGGCCGCGCTCGATCAGCTGGTCTCGAGGTATCCGAACAGCCGATATTTCGACGAAGCCCAATTCCGCCGCGGCGAGCTGCTGTTCGCCGCGAAGCAATACCCGAAGGCGCAGGCCGCCTACGAGGCGGTCATCAAGCGGGGCGCAACCTCCCCGTTCTTCGAGCAGAGCCTGTACAAGAGCGGCTGGTCGCTGTTCAAGGAAGGCGAGAGCGAACGCAGCCTCGAGTATTTCGCGCGCGTCCTCGACTCGCTGCTGGTGTCGAAGCGCGATTCGTCGGAGCTGATCGAACCGGAGACCTTGAGCCGCGCCAATCGCGAGCTGGTCGACGACACCTTTCGCGTCATGGCGATCACGTTCTCCTACGCCGACGGCCCGAAGACCATCGACGAGTTCGTCCGGCACCGCAAGCCGCGGCCGTACTACTATCTTCTCTACTCGCGCCTCGGCGACCTGTACATCGAGAAGGAACGGTACACCGACGCCGCCGACGCGTATCGCGCCTTCGTGGCGCACGACCGGAACAACGAAAAGGCGCCGCTCCTCGAGATGCAGGCCATCGGCGCCTATGCCAAGGGCGGGTTCCCGCAGCTCGTGCTGCAGGGCAAGCGCGAGTTCGTGCAGAACTACAGCTACGGGACGCCGTACTGGCAGGGCCGTACGCCGCAGCAGGAACCGAAGGTGGTGGCGGAACTGAAGACCAACCTCAAGGACGTGGCGCAGTTCTACCACGCGCAGGCGCAGCGCACGAAGGATCCGGCCGACTTCCAGGAGGCGGCCAAGTGGTATCGCAGCTACCTCAAGTCCTTTCCCGACGATCCGGACTCGGCGGCGACCAATTTTCTGCTGGCCGACACGCTGTTCGAGAGCCGGCATTACCTGGAGGCGGGCCAGGAGTACGAGCGAACCGCGTACGGCTACGCGGGCTACGCCAAGGCCGCCGCGGCGGGCTATGCCGCCATCGTGGCCTACAGCAAGGAGGAGGAAGGCGCCTCCGGGGACGCCCGGCGCGACGTGCATGCGCGCGGGCTCGAGAGCGCGTTGCGATTCGCGCGGACCTTCCCGGCGGACCCGCAGACCCCGCAGGTCCTGACACGCGCCGCGACCGAGCTGTATGGCGCGAAGGACTATGCGCGCGCCCAGGCCGCGGCCGAGGCCCTGATCGCGCGTCAGCCGCCGGTCGATGCCGCGAAGCAGCGGATCGCCTGGACCGTGATCGGCAATTCGAATTTCGAGCAGGGGCGGTTCGCCCAGGCCGAGCAGGCCTACGAGAGCGCCCAGGCGTTGATGCCGGCGAACGATCCGGAGCGCCCGGCCATCGTCGAGCGGCTGGCGGCGTCCATCTACAAGCAGGGCGAATCGAAGAACAAGGCGGGCGATGCCTCGGGCGCGGTCGAGGACTTCCTGCGGGTCGCGAGCGTCGCCCCCGGTTCGCCGGTGCGCGCCAACGCGGACTTCGACGCCGCGGCGCTGCTGATCAGCCAGAAGCAGTGGAATCGCGCGATCACGGTTCTGGAGGGGTTTCGCCGCAGTTTTCCGCAGAGCCCGCTGCAGGCCGACGTCACGCGCAAGCTCGCGGTGGCCTACTCCGAATCGAACCGCCCGGCGCAGGCGGCGAGCGAGTTCGAGCGGATCGCGGCATCGCCGGGCGAGGCGCCGGAGGTGCAGCGCGAGGCCACGCTCGAGGCGGCCGACCTCTACGGGAAGGCGGGGGATGCCGCCAAGGCGCGCGCCATGCTCGAGGCCTTCGTCAAGCACTTCCCGCAGCCGCTCGATCCGGCGATGGAGGCGCGCAACAAGCTCAGCCTGCTCGCGGCGAAGACCGGCGATACGGCGGCGCGCGATCACTGGCTGAAGGAGATCATCGAGGCCGACCGCGCCGCGGGCGGCGCACGCACCGATCGCAGCCGCGCGCTGGCGGCGAAGGCGACCTTGACGCTCGCGGAGCCGGAGCGCGAGCAGTTCAGCAGGATCAAGCTGGTCGCACCGCTCAAGAAGTCGCTCGCGGAGAAGCGCAAGGCCATGGAGGCGGCGCTGGGCGCCTATACGCGGGCCGCCGACTATCAGGTGGCGGAGGTTACGACGGCCGCGACCTACCAGAGCGCCGAGCTGTACCGGCAGCTCGGCAAGGACCTGCTCGCCTCGGAGCGGCCGAAGAATCTGAACAAGGACGAGCTCGAGCAATACGGCGTACTGCTCGAGGAGCAGGCGTTCCCGTTCGAGGAGAAGGCGATCAAGTTGCATGAGGTCAACGCGGCGCGCGCGCCGCAGGGCGTGTACGACGAGTGGGTCCAGAAGAGCTTCGCGGCGCTGGCCCAGCTCAATCCAGGCAGATACGGCAAGGTGGAGATCGGTGAGCAAGCGGTCGATTCGATTCGTTAGCGCCGGCGCCTGCGCGCTGCTCGCGGCCTGCCAGTCCGGGGCGCGCAGCGAGCCGCCGCGCGCCGCCGTTGCGGTGGCGCCGGCCGCGGCTGCGGCGCCCGCCAGCACGACCTTGCCGCCGGCGCCCGGGACGCCGCCCGCGGTGTCCGGGACACCGCCTCCGGTGCCCGAGCGCGCCGCGGCGCAGTTCGCGGACGCGGTCGCGTCGATGAAGGCGGGACGGGCGACCGATGCGGAACTCGACTTCAAGCAGCTCACCGTCGCGTATCCCGATTTCGCGGGGCCGAACGTGAATCTCGGACTCTTGTACCTGCGCGGCGGGCGTCTCGGCGAGGCGGAGGCCGCCTTCCAGAAGGCACTCGAGCTCGCGCCGAACGATGCCGTCGCGGCGGACGAGCTGGGGATCGTCGAGCGCCGGCTGGGCAAATTCGCCGCGGCCGAGGCGGCGTACCAGCGCGCCATCGCCGCCGATTCGGCCTATGCGGCGGCGCATCTGAACCTCGGCGTGCTATACGACCTGTATCTTGACCAGCCGAAGAAGGCCCTCGATCAATACGAGCGGTATTTGGCCCTGGCGGGCGAGAACAAGCAGGTGAGCGGCTGGCTGGTCGAGGTGAGAAAACGGGCCGGGGTGGCCGCACCGGCCGCCAAGCCCGGTGACGTGGGCAATGCCGCGGTGGGCGCGGCCGTCCCCAAGCAGGAGCCATCGACATGAGAACGACCCTGACGCTGCCCCTGGCCGTGGTGCTGAGCTTGCTGAGCGGCGCATTTGCTGCGGCGCAGGAGCCCGCCAAGCCGCCCGCGGCACGCTCGGCTCAAGAGGAGGCCGGTGACCCTCGGGCCCAGGTGTCGCCGGCGCCTGCGCCTACGCCGGCGCCGGGCGCCGCGGGGCCCCGGCGGCCCGCCCCGGGGCGGGGGGGCCCCCCCCCGCCCCCCGGCGCACCGCCCCGGCCGGCCGGCAGGGGGGGGGGGCCCGGGCCGGGG
>VFSW01004368.1_pt1 | contig 21121 bp, 15 predicted proteins | sample 5358111 | NCBI WGS metagenome assembly VFSW01 (sample SAMN11554181, study PRJNA540505) | mine drainage metagenome | isolation source: sediment from site ElyBrook_90M | place: USA: Ely Copper Mine, Vershire, VT | collected 2017
GCATGATATCCTGCAAATCGTGATAGGGTGGCAAAATTCCCACCTGCACCAATTCATGATTGACGAGGAGGTTTACGGCGATCCGGCTGATGACGAGTTCGGCGAACTGGGCACTTTGAATGAAGCAAAATTTACCCTATCCAAGGTAATTCAGACCAAAGACCAAAAGTTTAAGTATGAATATGATTTTGGCGATAGCTGGCAACACACCTTGCTGGTAGAAAAAATCCTTCCTCCTGAAGAAGGCGTAAAATACCCGCTTTGCCTGAAGGGCAAGCGCGCCTGTCCACCGGAAGATGTGGGTGGCCCTTGGGGGTATATTGGATTTCTTGAGGCGATCCATGACCCGACACATAAAGAACACGAAATGTACCTGGAGTGGGTGGGGGGCAAATTCGATCCGGAAGCTTTTAGCCTGGAAGATATAAACGCCCGGCTGCACAACATGAGGCGCGGCAGCAGTTCAGAAATATTGAATTCTCAATCTGATGAAATGGCCGGACCCGATATGGATTGGTTCGATAAGGCTTCTTCCTGGATGGCAACCCTTTCGGATGACCAGAAGCTGGTGGCAGAAAACCTGCCGCTGCGCCGGGATATGATCAGCTTGCTCACCTACTTGCGCGAGAATAAAGTCATTGGTACCCAGTCTACCGGAAATTTTCCGCTGAAAGCTGTAAAAGAAATCTGCGCCCATTTTGTGAACCCGCCGGTATTAGAGCAAACGTCTGGAGAGCACATATATAAAGTTCACAGCGAAAGCGATGTTTGGCCGCTTTACTTCCTGCATGGGTTAGCGTTGGTTGGAGGATTAATCTCCGCCAACCTGGGCCGGCGTTGGGAGCTGACTCAAAACGGAGAAAATTTTTTGGATAAACCCGCACCATTTCAGGTATGGTTTTTAAGTGTTACATGGTGGACACAGGCTAATTGGGCGGTTGCTTCCCCGATTTATTACGACAATGGCTATTTACCGGCTGGATTTACCAAACTCATCCACAAACACTTGCTTGAAATCCCCATTGACGATGAGGTATCCTTTGAATCTTTTGCGGACCGCATAATTAAAGAAGCCGGTTTGGTTTGGCCAATCCAAGATCAAGATAACGCCCGGCGAATTCTGCACGGAGTAATCGAATTTGCAGTCCTTAAACCATTAGCTGACTATGGAATTCTGCAGGTTGCTTACGAGCCTGATAAAATACTGAACGGTGAATATCGCGATCCTGCCCGTTTCCGGGTCACAGCATTTGGCAAGGGGCTTCTGGAAGCGATAGAAACCATGTTAAGGTAGAGGCTGGCTTTAAATAAACCTGCCCCCACTTCCTCTTCTTCCCAATGGGGCGATGGGCAATCACCACCGGGAATAAGAGAAAGCAGGGGCAATAACTTTTTAGCGGCCGGTTACTGGTTATTCTTTCTTATCACCGGTAACAGGAATCGGCGCCTGGGCTGTGTTCGTGGGTACATCGGAGCGAACCTCAGCTGCGGTCACCATGTGTTTATACTCGATGCCTGGCGTGACAAAGGCGTCATAAAGAACAATCCCAAGCGGTCCCCCGATCAGAGGCATGATGATTGGGGCGATGATCCAATATCCACCCACAAATAGATTTTGCGTCCCTACCAAAGCGCCAAAGAGACGGGGGCCGAGGTCACGGGCAGGATTAATGGCATAACCGCTGGGGCCGCCCAACGAAAGGCCAATCGCCAGCACCACGCCGCCGACCAGCAGAAATCCCAGATTATTCTTCAGGCCGACGTTATGTTCATCGAAGGCCGCCATCACACCACCGAGCAGGATCATCGTTCCGAACAGCTCGGCAAAACTGGCAGTCAAGAGGGAATAATGAGTGGTGGAAGTAGGTGAAGTGACTGCCCCAAAGAAGGCCGTGGTAAAAACAGACCCGGGGCCCGTAGCCCATACGTTTGGCATCCCGGCGGCTACCAATCCATCCCGGTAGATCAGAAAAACAGCCGCAGCGCCGACGAAAGCTCCCACGATTTGCGCTACCCAATAAGGGATCACCTTCGACCATGGAAAGCCGCGTTTTACGGCCAGGGCTAATGTTACCGCCGGGTTAATGTGCGCGCCGGTCACACCGCCGGCGATATAGACCGCCACTACCACTGCAAATGCCCAACCGAATGCAATGGTGTCCCAACTGTAGCCTGAGGTTGCCACACGCGGCGCCAGCCCTACGTTGGCCACAACTCCATCGCCCAGTAGAATCAAGACGAAAGTCCCGAAGAACTCTGCCAATAATTCATACCACAAACCTTTTGTTTTCATCTTTACCTCTAAAATCACCAATATTAGTTTTTTTAAAGTGGATGGCCAGGCATTTGTGGGAAATGGTCCGGCATTTTTTCCAGATATAAGAGCCTGGCTTGAATGCAATCGAAGCCATAGGGTACAATACCATTTGCCAAATATCGGTACTTATTAGACCCGATTGCTCAAAATATAGGTTAGTAAGGTGCGAGTTGTTTATGAAGTCTGGGTTATCATCCCTTTCTGATGCTTTAGTTTATTCTATGGTTTATATAGGTTATTTATTATCCTAATAGTATTAATATAAACTATAGCGTAATTATTTTATCTCTCTACCCTGAGAAATACCTTAAAATTCTGCAAAGTATGTACAAGAAATGTGTTCTACCTGAAACTCCACACCAGGCCGGCCAACAGGCCGAGGTCGAGCACACCCCGTAGCCACAGCGGCGGGAATAAAAACGTCAATATGAGTAGAACGACAACGGACGCCAGACCAACCACCAGAAATTTTTTCCAGGCTTTTCGGGTGACGAACTGCACAGCGGCGATCAGACCCAGCGCCAGTGCAGCCAACCAGACAGAGATTTCGTAAGGGGTGGTCAAAAATGACTGAGAAAGACCCTCGACCCGACCTTTGACCGTATGCAAAGATTTCTGTTCCATCACCACATCCGGTATTTCGATTGCAGCAACAGCCGCACTTGGCATGCCCGCTTTGCTAAAACTTTCGCGCACGACCAGCCGCGTATGAGTTCCATCCACCGGGAAAAGTCCAAAAATAAAACTATACATGGGTAGCCCTTTATCATCGGCGGCTTGCCAGCCGAACCACTGGTACGGTTCAATCACGCTCACTTTAGGGCAAAAGCCAGGCGCCATACAAATCGGGTCACCGGCAACCGGGTTCTGGTATTCGGGCATGATCTGGTTTGCGGTATGGATATCAAACCCAAACAAATTTTCCAACCAGTCGTAGCTGTACCATCCGCCGCGACCCTGCCCCCATTGAACTAACCAGGGCCAGATCTTTTCGGGCGTGGCTGCCACGCTGATGGCGCGGGTCCAGCGCATTCCGTCCAAATCGCCGGGCATGGCCTGGGATGATTCAACAGCCGTCGCTCCCCAACGCAAGAGCGCCGGACGAATAACCAGGTAACCCAGAATCAGAACGAGCAGGGTAAGGCCAAGTCCGGAAAAAATTCGTTTGAGTTTTGCTTTCATGGTTGTTTCTCCATTATTGATTGCAGAAGAATAAAGAGTATGCGGTTGATTAAGATCAGCCGGAGGATGGGTCGTCTTCTGGAATTTTGGATAGCCTGGGTGATTAACGCAAATCTGGCTAAATTATTATAGTGCAGAACGTTTGGAGTAAGTAATATTATAAATACAAACGAAAATTATGGCAAAGGAGCAGCAGCAGGAGCTTCCTGCCGGTAAGCCCCGCTCACGTCCTCGGGATAAATACTGGCGCGGATGCGGTCTGAGAGCTGGGTATGCCCCAGGCGTTGGAGGAATCTGGCAATCAGTTCCGTCCCGGCAAAAATTGGCAGCGTGAAAAAGGAAAAGAAGATAAATTCAGTCGTCGTCATACGGTCAGACAGCATATCGATCACGCCTTGCGTGCTGAACGGATTAGGAGTGCCAAGGAATACAAACGGGTCAGGAATAAAGTAAAACAGGATCGAGAGCAGCAGGGTTAAGAGATGGTTCAACCCGATGGTCTGGTACACCGCTTTGGAATAGCCTTGCAGACGCCCGCTAAGGATCGCTTCAGCTGCCAGCCGCCCGCTCTTGATGGCAAAACGGATGCCCTCTCCCGAAAACGGATCGACCAACCCGGCTGCATCGCCGGCCAGCAGCGTCCTCGCAGACGTAACGCGTTCACGGCGGGTATAGATGGGTATTGGATGCCCGCGCAAGCGGGTATTGTTATCCACACAGATACCGTAGCGCCCCATTACTTTTTTCAAGGTATTTTGCAGCTCGCCGGGTTTCGGGTGCAGCGCCCCAATCCCTATCGTCAAATGGTCCGGTTTGGGAAATATCCACATATAACCACGGTTGATTTCACCCATAATGAAGACCAGCCGTTGTTCGAAGCAGCGCATCACTTCAGGGGTCACAGATATTTCGGCCTCGATCGCGGCTGCCATCAAACGCCTGGAGCGCAGGCCCAGCGAACGGGCAACCATCGAATTGGCTCCATCCGCGCCAACCAGGTAAGCCCCAATGTACTGCTGACCATCCTGCGTTTCAACCAGCACTCGATCGGCAAGTTCGTGTACTGAGCTTACGCCTGCGCCCTGGATTACCTCAACGCCAGTCTGGGAAAGCAAATAGTCGTCTAATTCATCACGCATCACCACGCCAATCGCGCCCGGTGAAAGTGGGATCGTGTTCACCTGGTTATGGTTTACGTAAGAAACCGAGGAAATAGACGTTTTTAAGACAGGGTCAAAAGAAAAAGGGAATTGATCGCGCAAGAAACGCACCGAAAGCCCACCCCCACAGGTCTTATAGCGGGGCAGGCGCTCTTTCTCCAGAACGAGGACACGTTTACCGGCCTTCCGGAGAAAATACGCCGCGCTGGCTCCGGCCGGACCCCCGCCAACCACAATTACATCATAGAAAGTATCTTTTATACTCGCCTCTGGCATATAGGTTTCCTCGATGGTATCCGATGATCTTATCGGAGAGGGGATCTGCCCTATACGATGATAAATCAGGTAATTTATATATTATTATAGACTCACCGTAGGCAAACATCAAGTAATATTCGGGGTCTCTGGGAATCCCAGTAATAACTCCCAGATTTGGAGGTATGCCTTTTCGGATTATGCTTATACTACAAGGTGAAATATTAGAGTTTATCAAACACGCGGGTTTATACTATGACAATCCGCCCTGAGTAAGGTGTTATGAACCAAAAGCGCTCATTCGCAGCAACCCACAACCATCTGAACAGGCAGTCCAATATATAGAGGTATTCATGTCGAAAAAACAGTCAAGCCCTTTCTTCGAACCGTCCTATAAGAGCGACCCTTATTCGTTTTATGCCCAAATCCGCAGTGAGACGCCCGTTCACCAGACAGTTCTGCCCAACGGAGTCGAAGTGTACCTGGTCACGCGCTACCAGGATGTTTTGGCCGGCCTGAAAGATGAGCGCCTGGTCAAGAATATCCATAATGCCCGTCCCCAGGGCCTGTTGGGGAACCTGGGGATCGGCCCTGACCTGTACAACACCAACATGCTGCGCGCTGACCCGCCGGAGCACACCCGCTTGCGGGCTCTGGCGCAGATGGCATTCACTCCTCGAAACATCAACCGGATGGCCAGTCATATCCAGGAAATCGCCGATAGCCTGCTGGATGCCGTGCAGCCGGCCGGAAAGATGGACCTGATCAACGATTTTGCTTTTCCCCTGCCGATCCGGGTGATCACCGAAATGCTGGGAGTGCCTGCCGCCGACGCCCATAAGTTCCGTAAATGGTCCACTACCCTGATTTCCTCAGGGGTTCTGTCCAGCGAAACCAGCCACCTGGTTCCGGAACTGCTACCTCTGTTGCAGTACGTGACCAACCTGGTGAACGAGCGGCGCAAGACACCCAAAGATGACCTGGTCAGCCAGTTGGTGCTGGCGCAGCAGGACGGTGACCGTTTCAGCGAGCACGAAGTGATCTCCACAATCATCCTGCTGTTGATCGCCGGACACGAGACGACCGTCAACCTGATCGGGAACGGCGCTCTGGCTCTGCTGCAGCGCCCGGATCAGCTCGAAGCGCTCAAACACAACCCGGCCCTGATCAAACCAGCTATCGAGGAAATATTACGCTTCGTCAACCCGGTGCAGACGGTCAACCGTTACGCGGCTGTCGATCTGGAAATTGGCGGGGTCAAGATTCCCAAAGGCAGTCATCTTATGCTGGTGCTGGCGGCCGCCAACCACGACCCAACCTTTGCCAGCGCGACGGATCAATTGGATGTGAGCCATAGCGACGCCAGGCACTTAGCCTTCGGGCATGGCATCCATTACTGCCTGGGGGCGCCCCTGGCGAGGCTGGAAGGTGAAATTGCCTTCACCACCCTGCTAAAACGCCTGCCAGATTTACGCCTGGCTAAACCGGACGATAAATTAGATTGGCGACCAGCGTTCGAGTTGCGTGGGTTGAGCTCCCTGCCGGTTGTGTTTCAGGCGGTAGAAGGAGATTGATCCCTTTGCTTAATCGTGCCGGTCAAAACCCTCCCGCGCCCCTTGTAGAAATTCGGCATCTTTCCATTTAACCGGCAGGGATAATTTACGCTCTTCCACGGGCTCACCGGCGCGTATCCGAAAATAGTGGACCTTCTTCTCGGGAACAAAGAACGATGCTTATACTCCCAGAAAAGAAAACCCCTCCAGGTTGAATAACCGCCCAGGGTACCTGCGAATTTGGGCCGGTCGAGCGAAAGCTTTCGCCGTGATGTTCCCAGTGCAGCAGGTCCGCTGACGAAAATACGTGATACTCGTAGCTGCAATAGGTCGTCCCGCCGCTGATGTCGTAAGACCTATACAGGTACAGGCGCCCATCCTGCCATTGGCGGGTTTTTACGTCAGGAATAAAATATTGGAGGGGAAGAATTGGATTCATAAACCCGGCCCTTTAGGCAATTAACTATTCACATTTGATTATACTCTTCGGGTTATCCTGTCACCAATCCTGTAGGATTTCTATACCCCGGCGCACCACCTCGCCTAAAACCGCCTGGACTGCCGGGCTGAGGTCTATCCCGGTCGATAGTTCTTCAGGCTGCACGCCAATCAAAACCAGGTGTTGCGGGAAGGTGCCGCGCAGCATCGCCAACCCTAAAACTTCCTGGAACCCAATCTGGTGTTCTGAAAGCTTGATATTTGCATACAGGGGTATTTCAACCCCGCTCATCTCGATCACCGTTCCGGGGAGTCTGCCGGCATCAATAGCATCAAAAACCAGCAGGTGGCTGCATTCATCTACCAGCGGGAGTAAGTTAAGCCCCAGAACCCCGCCATCCACCAGCTCGAATTCGTCTTTTTCACCGGCAGGCAGTGTCTCAGCTAACCTGTTGAGAGCGTGAACGCCAAACCCTTCATCTTTTTGGAGCAAATTCCCCAGGCCAAGCACCACTTTTCGTTTTTCAGGCATAATGATCTCTTTATATTCGTTGCCATAGATATTGGATATTTCGCGATAAATCCTACCCGCTGGGCCTGCAATCAGGCAGACCAACGGGCAGGATTCAATTCAGCAATCAGTCTGGATCAGTCAGCCAGGTTCCTAATCATCCCGGTGAAAGATTCCGGAAAACCATGAATAGAATGAATCGATCAGATTTTGATTCGAATTCGTTACAGTGGAACTGCTGCCAGCCGTGCGCAAGGTCTCACTTTCGATTTCGCCGCAATCGCTGGCGCCGGATCGAAGGTTTTCAGATTCGCGGATATCATCAAGCTCTTCGCCACTACGACACTGCAGGGTAGGCACATGAGTTGGAATTTTCGTGTGGGTTGGGCGCGGTGTGCGAGTGGGTGTGCGCGTTCGCGTAGGTCGCGGGGTACGGGTGGGTGTATGAGTTGGGCGCGGGGTACGCGTGATGGTTGGAACGTGCGTACTGGTTTTGCGCGGCGCCAGGGTTGAGGTTTTTGTCGATGTAGCTGCCCGCGTAGTAGTTGCGCTCGGCCGGAGGGTTGAAGCTCCTGTGGTAGGCGCAATGGTGCTTGTGGCGCCTGGCGGTACGGGTGTGTTGGGCACGGTAGGCGGCACGCTGGTGCGCGTGACGGTGGGCGGGACGGCTGTGTTGGTCACGGTAGGCGGCGCGCTGGTGCGCGTGGCGGTGGGTGGGACGGCTGTATTGGTCACTGTAGCCGGTGCTGCCGTATTGGTCGCTGTGGGAGGCACGTTGGTGCGAGTGGCGGTGGGCGGCAGCGCCGTGTTGGTCGCTGTAGGCGGCACATTGGTACGTGTGGCGGTGGGCGGCAGCGCCGTGTTAGTCGCCGAAGGCGGCACATTGGTACGTGTGGCGGTGGGTGGGACGGCTGTTTTGGTCGCCGTAGGTGGCACGTTAGTCCGCGTAGCCGTGGCTGTAAAGGTGCGTGTTGCCGTCGCGGTAGAAGTGCGCGTTGAGGTTGCCGTGGCAACTGCCGGTTTATCAGCCGCATCTCCGGGGAAAGACAGGCCATTGATCTCCTGCAGGTTGGTGAAACCATCGCTATCCGAATCCAGGTTTTCAACTGCTGCCAGCCCGGCCGTTGTCCGGCCTTTTGCCATATAGGCGGAGCCATAAGCATTCAGTGCTGGCGCAGACGTGTGACAAAGGGTGCACGTATCGATGCGTGACCCCACCATGCCAGGATACCTGGCGCGTACCAGGGCCAGGTCGCTGGGGGCTGCCGATACCAGGTTCACCTGGCGCAGGGTTGCTAAACCCACTGCGATCAGCAGACTGGCGACAACCAGCCCAACCTGTAATTTCATTTTGCTTCTATATTTGTAGCCATGACGGTATTTCATTAGTTTCTCCTTGTGGATTGCATAGTAAATTCAACGGTAGCTCACACCTTGGATTGGATGTAATAGCCTGTCCGTTGGCCTAGAAGAACTCGATGTGCGTCGATTCAGACGTATCGACATCGATGATGTGCACCGCGCACGACATGCACGGGTCAAAGGAATGCACCACCCGCAGCACTTCCACCGGGCGCGCCGGGTCTGCGATGGGTGTGCCGATCAAGGCGGATTCCCAGGTGCCCGGGACGCCGGCATTATCGCGCGGTGAACCGTTCCAGGTAGTAGGCACTACCTGCTGGTAGTTGGCGATTTGCTTGTTAGCAATCTTTACCCAGTGTCCCAGGGCGCCGCGCGGGGCTTCGGTGTAGCCGTAGCCCTGGGCTGTCGCCGGCCAGGTGTTGGGATCCCACTTTGTGCCGTCGTGCATTTTCAAGTCGCCTTTTTCGATATTTGCCAGCAAAGCTGCCAGCCAGCCGTCCATTTGCTCGGCGATCAACTGGGTTTCGATACCTCGTGCAGCTACACGGCCAATGGTCGAGTAAAGCTGGTCCATTTTCAACCCAAGCTTGCTCAAGACACTGTTGACTTGTTTACGCACCCCACTGTGACCGGCGGCATAAGCCACCAGCATGCGCGCCAGCGGGCCTACTTCCATGGCTTTGTTGTTGTAACGCGGCGCCTTGAGCCAGCTATACTTTTTATCAGTGTTAAGAAAATCGAAAGGCGGGGTCGGGCCGGTATAGTTGGGCGATGTCTCTCCGGAAAAAGGCTGCATGCCCTTCTGGTCGCCGCCAGCATAGCTGTACCAGGAATGGGTTACGTATTCCTGGATCATGTTTTGGTCAACCGGCGCAGGCGCATGGGTAACCTGTCCATTCATTACCACACCCTGCGGCAGCCATAGTGCGGATGGTTTCCCACTGTTATTAATGGGAAAATCGCCAAAGGAGAGGAAGTTGCGCGGTCCGCCGCCGATTTTCGCCCAGTCTTTGTAATACTTTGCCACCAGGAGCAAATCAGGCAGGTAAACCTGTTTTACGAAGGTGAGGGCATCCGCAGCCATTTTTCGTAGCGCGGCAATCTTGTCAGGTGTAATAGCTGCCGGCGAGGTGGGATCGAGCGGCGAAGCCATCCCGCCTACCAGGTATATTTGCGGATGGGGACTCTTACCGCCCATCAGGGCGTGGAATTTGATGAATTCCTTCTGCCAGTCCAGAGCTTCCAGGTAATGCGCCACCGCCAGCAGGTTCGCCTCGGGAGGCAGTTTCATCGAGGGATGGCCCCAGTAGCCATTGGCAAACAGGCCCAGTTGACCGCTGTTGACAAAGCCCTGCAAGCGGGCCTTGACCATTGTGAAATAGTCCTTAGAGTTGTTGCGCCAGGAAGAAATCGACTTCTGTAATTTACTGGTGGCAGCCGGGTCAGCCGATAGAGCGCCGACCACATCGACCCAATCCGTAGCGTGCAGGTGATAGAAATGGATGACGTGGTCCTGAATAAATTGGGAGCCCTCCATCAGGTTGCGCAAGATGCGGGCGTTATCCGGAATGGTGATACCCAGGGCATTTTCTACGGCGCGCACCGAGGCAATGGCATGCACGGTGGTGCACACCCCACAGGCGCGCTGAGCATACACCCAGGCCTGGCGCGGGTCGTGCCCTTTCAAAATCATCTCCATACCCCGGAACATAGTGCTGGAGCTCCAGGCATTGGTGACTTTGCCATTTTGCACTTCGATCTCGATTCGCAAATGGCCTTCAATGCGGGTGATCGGATCGATCACAATGCGTTGTTTTTTTGATCTTTCTTTTTCTTTTTCCTTTTCTTTTTCTTTTTCCTGGGCAGACATGGCTGCGGACGAAGTTCCGGCCGCGGTCGGGGTTTGATCTTGCGAAGAAGTGGCAGTGCTGGTTGCCGTCGCAGTAGCTGATGGTTCGTCAGGTGAGTTGGGTGAAGCTGGAGTACTGGTCTGCGCCTGGGTGGCAGAAGGAGCGGCTGTTTTTGGATTTGCCGGTGTGCCTGCCGGGGTAGACGTATTGGCGGCGACCTGTTTACTTGTGGCAGTTGGTTCAGTGTGTGGCGGGGTCGGGGATGAAGGGGTAGCCGCTTCAGGCGTTGGTGTAAAGGTAGGCGAAGGCTGTTCACCATCCTCCCCAGAGACGCCGTTATCTCTTAGAATGCGCCGGAATAGTTTGAATTTATCGCGTGTGTTTGCCATTATTGGTTTACCTTTATTGTTTTGGAATCAATAAACAAGCGGGGATTCGCTGAATGTAGAAGAGCGAGCTCTTGTGTGGATAGCTTGATCAGCCGGCATAGAAATCGTAGACCGGGGGCAGACTGTCCCAAAAATTATCTTTGGTACAGCCGATGCAGCCGTGTCCGGCGCCGACCGGCCAGTTTACGCCGTCGTTCCATTTGACCACCGGGCAGTTGCTGCTGGTCGCCGGGCCTTTACAGCCCATCATGAACAGGCACCAGCCGGCGCGGTGGCCTTCGTCGCCCCAGGCTGCCACGTATTTACCACTGTCGTAGAACGGGCGGCGCGGGCATTGGTCATGGATAAGCTGGCCGTAGGCAAATAGCGGCCGTTTTTTATTGTCCATTTCGGGCCAACGGCTGAAGGTGAGGTAATACACCACCGCCGCTACCACATTGATCACATTGGATGGGCAGCCAGGGAAGTTGATCAGGTTGGGAGCATTGGGCACTGCCGTTCCAAGGCCAACCGCGCCAGTTGGGTTGGGCGCTGCGGCCGCTACGCCTCCATCATAAGCGCAGCTTCCCAGGGCCATGCAAGCCAGAGCGTTCCCGCAGATTTCGTTGGCAATACTCAGCGCGCTTTTCCCGCCGATGCTACAGTACCCCCCATTCTTTGCCAGGGGGATCGACCCTTCTACAATACAAATATATTGGCCGATGTTTTCGCTCAACGTGTCGTTTAACGATTTAGCCGATAGATCTCCGGAAGGCGCCATCAGTGTCTCGTGATAATTTAGAGATAGATAGTCCAGCACTAACTCTGTGATGCTGGGATCGGTCAGGGAGCTTTGCAGCGGGTCAGCATGCCGGTTCGCACGCAAGAATGATTCTGAATCGCCGGTGCAGCCCTGGAATTCCATCCAGATGACCGGCACGCGTGAGTTCGGGCCTGCCAGCGTCTCGGCAAAAACATTGGCGTAATTAGCCGGTAAGGCCAGGGTAGCGGTAATTAATCCGGCAAATTTTAACAGGTCACGCCGTGATACTCTGTGGGAGTCCAGGTACTTCGCAAGACTTTCGTGTTCATCAGACATTTTTTCTCCTTGTGGTAACTTTGAATTCGATGGGGGGTAAAGCGATATTTTCCCGAAAGAGATCGGGCATTCGACGTCCATTTATCCCAGTCTGCCGCTTCCGGCAGGAGAAATAACTGAACAGGAATTTTCATCTGGCGACGGTGAGAGTTAAAAATAATTAGCACGAACTACAGGGGTAGTGGGCGCATAGATCGATATTTATCTGCCAGAAATGGAGGAAAACGAACGAATAAAAAAGGAAAATCAAGTACGAATTTCACCAAACTATTCTGCCAACCGGCTGCCGGAAATGTGAACCAATAATGGAATCCGGATGCAATACCACCCTGAAAAAAAGTAAGTCAGCCCGCCAGGGTAGAACAGCTTGAAACTCGATTGGTAAGGTTCCTGAGATTATAGTTATAAAAAAAGGATCCTCTGAATGAGGATAACCTAACGCCAGTATATATAAAAACACCCGATGTCAATAGTGACAAATGTCACCTGGCGCACTTTCTCAATTGTAAATGAAACGTAGGGGAAGCGTAGGTAACTTTTTGGCGAGTTATCTAATGGAAATAGTTGGTCGGACAATCCCACCTGGTGCGGCGTCTCAAACGGTGAAAATATTCTATGGGTTAAATCCGGAATTTGGATGATTTACCGGGGTCATGACCCCGGTAAATCATCCAAATTGGCTGCGCGAACAAACCACCAACGCCGGGATAGGCTCAGCGATAATTTCACACCCGCAGCCCATCCTTTACTTTACCGGCGTTATGCCCGGTCCGGCGCTGGCCTTACTGCTGGCAACCCGCTTATTTACATACCCTGGTATACACCCGCGCATAATCAATTTGCATTACGCCAGGAAATTTTGTAGTTGAATCAGGGTTGCCCGGCCATCTACCCCCCACTGCCAGGTTGATCAGCAAAAACATGGGTTCTTTGGGGATATATTGGGTGGTTTTCAGTTGCTGCACACCATCGACATACCAGGTAATCGAGGTCGAATTCCAAATGACTTCGAAGTTGTGGAAACCGGTCGAATAGTTGACCTTCATGGTGGTGGGTTTGGTCAGCGAATGCACCAGGCCGTCTGTACCTCTATAATGATTCGACATATACATGACAGTCGGGTTGTTGCCCAGCATTTCCATCATGTCGATTTCGTCGGGGAATTTTGGCGTGGCCGGCAGCAGCCAGATCGCTGGCCAATATCCCTGGCCGGCAGGCAGTTTAGCCCTGACTACGAACCGGCCATATTGTTGGGCAAATTTACCCCTGGTAATGATAATCCCAGACGTATAAGGATATCCATTGGCAGGCGCTTTTGTCGCAGTAATGCTTACTTTACTATTGCTGAATGAAAACGCCTTTGGCCCATAAAACTGCTGCTCGCCCCCATTGCCAGATGGATACACGGTCGACCACTTTGATGTATTCAAAGTGGTCCCATCAAAATGGTCGTTGAACTTGAGTGCCCAACTACATACTGCCTGAAGTGGCATCGCCTGTACTGGCTTCGGGTAGAATGGAACCAATACCATAAACAACGAAAGTACGAGGGAATACCTCATTACAGTTTTCATCGGTAATATTCAGCTTTCCTTGAAGGGGATTTGGATTACGCTTATTCCACCCATGCTAACATACCAGGCTGAAATTATTACCGCAGCGTATATTAGACCTAACAAGATTGAAAGGCGTGCGGACTGAGCCCTTGACAATTTAAGGATTTGATACCCCCCGAACCAATAAAATATCCGGATGTTACCTGCGGCTCCGCCGGTAACATCCGGATATTTTACCTTTTTAGCCCGTTATTTATGGATATCTTGCCCTACTTCTGTAATCGTATAACTGTATTTACCCGAACTGGAAGGTGGAATTTCATCCAGGAATTCAAAAGAAACCATACAATCCTCTCCCATCACCAGCCTGGTTTTTACCCTGATCTCATCCAATTCCGCTGGCTGAAAATCATAGGCTGTCTTCTGGATCTTAAACAAGACCGATGAATAATCCTTTTGGACTACCTGGAATTTCTGCACCCAATCCTTAAAATATAGCAGGTGGGTAAAATATTCGCCATCTACTAGAGTTCCATCCCGTTTTCTAAACACGTCCACATTCCTACCTGACAGTCTTTCCAGAATTTGACCGTGCCTGCCACAACTGCATTGATCGGATAAGGAAAGCATGCCCCTGTCTCCGATGGCATAACGAATCAACGGCATGGCAAAATTATTCAGGTTGGTGACCAGAATGTTACCTTCCACCCCGTTGGGCGCCGGGTTACCTTGATCGTCGACGATTTCGATGTAGTTCCCCCAAGGAAATACGTGCAGCCCGGCATGAGCGCTGCATTCACAGGCAATATCGCCTACTTCGCGCGACCCATACCGGTTGAAAATTTTACAATGGAAAACCGCTTCAATTTTCTCGCGCATAAACGGGTAAAGCGTGCCGGCTGAGGTCATAATCGCTTGCTGGGGGGTTACCGAAATATGTTCACTAATCGCAAATTGGGCCAGCTCGTAGATGGATTGGACGTAAGCGATGATTAATTTGGGCGGATGAGCATTCAAAAGCTGAAGATATTGGCTCATCTTTTCAGGCGTCATCAAAAATGCGTTGAAAAACCTGTCATTGGTAAGCCGATTAAGGACTTTTTTCTTCAACCCAATCGTCTGCTGTAAAATGTCTCTTTCTGAACCCCATAGGTGGACCGCTGGCTCGCCCAGACTTCTGCCTGCCCAGGTGAAACTCAGCCATTGGATAGCCATCTGGTAATCGGTGAATTGGCGATCCTGGACCAGGCGAATAGGCTCCCCTGTCGAACCGCCGGATGAGTTATACGTCCAATTGCGGCTGTCCAGGTCGTCCGACAGCAGCCGGTTAAAATTGTGCCGAATTTTATCTTTGGGCAAAATTGGGAATCGGGATAGGAACGCCTGGGGATCTTTCGTATTTAGGCCGCCTGACTGAGTGATGAGATCTCGATAATAAGGCACATGCTTCTCGCAATGCCTGAGCATTTGCACCAATTGATGGCTAAGGGTATCCTGGGAAATCCCCATCTGATCTGCTGTATACACCCATCGATAAGCTCCCCCAAGTTCGCTCCCAACCAAAAAACGATGACCGTTGAAATATACCATTTTGCGCAGGTATTCGACTGGCTTACGCACCAGGGTGGTCTCAGCCAAACTATTCATATTATTTGACATAAATTTCTCACCTGTTTTGATGAATGCATTCGATATTGTATACTTAAATGGTAGATTATCGCATTAAAAAGTAATGAGAACTAAGCGTTTGTTGATATTCCCAGTTGTATTTACGTGGTTGTCGCAGTATATTTATGGTAAATATTATCCAATATCTCCAGGCCACAAATTGACCTGAGTTATCTGAATAAAAGTATCGAAATTATTGGTTTCTTCATAATAAAAGAGGTTAACATGTTAACCGTAAAGCTTTTCGGCAGCGGCAACGCATGTATATACGATCGACCAATGGATGGTTTTCCTTTCCATCAGGCATACCTGGTTTTCTGCTACCTCTTGTTGAACCGCCAACATAAACAAAATAGAGAACGGTTGGCCTCAGTCTTCTGGGGAAATTACTCCACCAACGTCTCGCGTAAATATCTGCGCAATGCCTTATGGAAACTGCGTTCCGTTTTCCAGTCAGTGGGCGCAGAACTTGAAGATTATTTGCAGGTCAACGATGACAGCATTGCCTTTCAAAGTTCCAGCCCATACCAGCTGGATGTAGAAACTTTTGAAACTCTTCTGGCTGCAACCCGCAACCTGCCAGGCGAAGTACTCAGCCAGGAACAGGCTCAGCAGTTGACCCAGGCAACCGCGCTCTACGATGGTGAGCTGCTTGAAGGGGTGGACGAGGAATGGTGCCTGTACGAACGGGAGCGTCTGAACCTGCTGCACCTGAACACGCTGCTAAAATTGATGGTTTTTCACCGCTCACACCATACCTATACGCTTGGTCTCGAATACGGAGAGCGCATCCTGGCGTTTGACAACACGCGTGAAAACGTTCACCGCGAAATGATGCTGCTGTATTGGCTATTAGGTGAACCTCAAATGGCTTTGGTCCAGTACCACCACTGCGAGCAAATCCTTCAAGACCAGGTGGGTGTTGAGCCATCCGAAGAGACCAGGAACCTTTATCAGCAGATGCTGCATCACCGTTATAACGTGCCCTCAGAACTGTTTATATCAAAAAGTACACCGGTGAATCTCAACTCGGGCACAGCTATCGAATTTGCCATCCATGAAATCCACCACCTGCGCCAGGTGATCGAAGATACCAAGGCTGAACTGATTCGGGTAGAAGAACTGCTCGAACAGTCCAGGAATAACGGCAACTAGCCAAAAAGACGCCCCAATCCGCTCAAGCAAGACGCTGGGAAGGCGGTATAGAGACTTTGCCGCGCTAGCATTAAGAAAATCGAGCGCGAGGCAAGGTTTCTATGAAGGAAGAAGACTGTAACGACGACACACAGTCCTTTATATTGCGCATCTGGAATGACGCCCCTCCCGGAGGCAGCAGTAAGGTGAAGACCTGGAGGGGTTCAATTGTGCACGTCGGCAGCGGCAAACGAATTTACTTCCACAACCTTAACAGTATTACCCCTTTCATCCAAAAACAGACCGGCATGGGATCCGAAACCATCGGCGCCTGGCTCAAATCACTCTTCGGAAAGCCAGGTAGAAATAAAGCGCAGCAATAACACGCTTGCCTGCCTGTGAAAGGATTGGAACGTAATCGTGAAGGAAGAACCCTCTGGCACATCAGTTGAATACACCCTGGCCCTGCTGGCCCGGCTGGACGTCTGGCTGCAACGTGAAGTCATTCGATTCCGTTTGACCCTCCCGGAGCAGCAAGACGAAGAGTACCGCGGTCTCTACATCTCTGACCAGGAGGTGGATGGCCTGTTAAATAACCAGTTGCCCGTTCATTCCTCCAGCCAGCCTATCAAACTTTCCGAAGAGACACAGCATGCATTGGATCAATCTTCTGCCGCGATTGATTCTCGCATCGCTTCCCTGAAAGACCAGGCCCAGGCAGCCCGGCAGGTCCTGCGCTTTGACCGTTTATTGGAATTGTTTAGCCTTTCCGAAATCGAACGCCAAATATTACTGATTTGCCTGGCGCCTGAGCTGGACCTGAAATATGAACGTCTGTATGCCTATCTTCAAGACGACGTCACCAAGAAACGCCCGACTCTCGACCTGGTGATGCGCCTGCTGTGCCCGACCATGCAGGAGCGTTTGAACGTCAGGCGCGCTCTGGATCCGGGCTCGGCGCTGCTGGATTGGGAACTGTTGACTTTACACGACGACCCAGGCGCCCGGCGCCCTTCGCTGCCGGCGCGCTATCTGAAAATAGACGATCGGATTGCCCGCTATCTGTTGGGCGGTGATCAAATTGACGGCCGCCTGCTGGAATTGATCGACCCCCAGGGGTACCAGCCCGCCGCAGCATTGCCGGAAGACATCCGGGAGCGTCTGGCTTTATGGGCCTCTGGCTGGGACCGCACCTGGAAAAATGTCTCTCCGGTCATCTTATTTCACGGCCGGTATGGGTCGGGCCGGCATGCCGCCGTCATCCAGCTCGCCAACGCCATCCAAAAACCTTTCTTGATGCTGAGCATGGCCGGCTTGCCCTACAGCGGCTTGCGACCGGATCAGGCCGTCCACCTGGCCGAACGGGAAGCCTTGTTGAGCGGTGGATTGGTCAGTTGGGATCACGTGGATGACTTGCTCCTATCCGATAGTGAAAGCGAGCTGTCGCGCGACCGGGATGTGTTCATCCGCTCGTTGGCTGAAAGCCATACCCCGATGGTGCTGCTGGCCAATAAATCCTGGGAACCCGGCCGCGATCTGGGCGGGCGGCCTTTTCTGCGTCTCGAATTCCCGGCTGCTTCCTATGCCGCCAGAAAAGCGGCCTGGTCGGCTGAACTGAATGGATCGAACACGTTTACCGACGAAGAGTTGAACTCCCTGGCGGGCCGTTTCCAGCTCACCCCCGGCCAAATCCGCGACGCGGTTGGGCGTGCCATGACCATGGTATGGTCACGCGACCCTGCCTTGCCTGCCCTGCAAGCCAGTGATATCGACGCCGCCAGCCGGGTCCAGTCGGCGCACCGCCTGGGCCTGATGGCGCGCAAACTCGAGCCTCACTACACCTGGGATGACATTGTGCTGCCCCGCCAGCAGCTCGCCACCCTGCACCTGATCTGCACCACCGTGCGCCAGCGGCCAACCGTGTATGGTGATTGGGGCTTCGACCGTAAACTTTCCACGGGCAAAGGCATGATTGCCTTGTTTTCAGGAGTTTCAGGGACCGGTAAAACCATGTCGGCCGAAATTATCGCCAATGAGCTGGGCCTCGACTTATATAAAATCAATCTTTCAGCCGTGGTCAGCAAATACATTGGTGAAACCGAGAAAAACCTGGAGCGCATTTTCAGCGAGGCGCAGTATACGGATGCCATCCTGTTTTTTGATGAAGCCGACGCTCTTTTTGGCAAACGTTCAGAGGTTAAAGATGCCCACGACCGGTATGCCAACATTGAAACTGCCTATCTGCTGCAGCGCACCGAGGAATATAACGGCCTGGTGATTCTGGCCAGTAACATTAAGAAAAATATGGATGAAGCCTTTGTCCGGCGCATTCATTTCATGGTCGATTTTCCCTTTCCGGAAGAACCAGAACGATTGGAGAGCTGGCGGCGCACTTTCCCAACCGAGGCGCCCCGGGCAGAAGATATCGATCTGACCTTCCTGGCGCGTAAATTAAAAATTACCGGCGGCAATATCCGCAACATTATCCTCCTCGGGGCCTTTCTGGCTGCCGAAGAACACGCACCGATTTCCATGCGCCATCTGGTGCGCGGGGCCAGCTACGAATTTCAAAAAATTGGCAAGATGATCGTCGAAGGCGATTTCGAAGGCTATATCGAACATGCGCGTGGCTAACGAACATATAAAATACGCGCCCAAACCAATCATTAAGTGAGGTGAGCTGTGGAAGCTGAAAATGAAGGAAAAACCAACAACCCTCCGCCAACTGAAAACACCCCCCAGGATTTGCAGAAAGCTATCCAGGAGATGGAGCGCGGTCTGCAATTCACCCACGTGATGATGTCGGTCAACCAGGAACAGGGCAATGAAGCCGTCGCTTACGTACAGGCCCTGGCGGATGCGCTCGTCGAAAAAGGCATCCTGAAACAAGAAGAATTGGATGAACCCCTGAAAAAAGCCCGGGATGAGGTCTCCCAGGTGCTGATGCCGCGGGTACGCCTGGCCGATATGGGTGATAAATACGCCGAAGGCCAGGCGGTTGAAATCGATTGCTTCGCCCGCCTGCCCCTCTGCCATGCCCGTTGCTGTACTTTCAAATTCTTCCTGACCAAACAAGACCTGGATGAAGGCGTGGCGCGTTGGGATTACGGCAACCCGTACTGGATCAAACAGGCTAAAGACGGCTACTGCACCCACTCCGACCCGCAGACGCGCGGCTGCACCATCCACGACAAACGCCCGCATGTCTGCCGCCAGTACGATTGCCGCAACGACAGGCGCATCTGGATCGATTTTGAAAAACGCCTTCCTACTTCAATGGAACCGGTTTCCGGCGATGCGCCGGTGGCCATGGCCGAAGTGGCTCTGCAAAATACGATGCACTCCGAGCAGTCAGATTCCAGGAAAACCCAGGAATGAAGAGGCATACGGGTGTTCCGTCGATGACCAGGGTTAGTCGGATCGGGCTGTAATTTATACAGGAAATTTATGGCTCAACTGTCCCGAAGAAAACAATCCAAGGCGCCTCCCTTTACAGGCAGCCCTCAGCGGGCCAGGGATTTTTCCTCCCAGGTCAATGCGACTCCTTCTGCGGAGGAAGTGGTTCCGGAAACCTTCACTTCCACTTTGGATGGCATCGAACACAGCTTGCAGGGTTTAGCCGGTGAAGGCATTCAGTTTCCGGCTGATTCGGGCACACGCGCCCAGAATCTGTTGGCTATTCAGCAGGCGCTGGGTAATCGCACCGTGCAGCGTCTGGTGCAACGCCAGGGTCCCAAAGATGCCGGAACTCCGGCAGGCGCTCCACCCGATCCGGATGCCGCTTTGCCGGAGGACTTGCGCACATTCAGGACCAGGGGCCCGGTACCCGCGGATGCAGCCGGGACGACAGTTGCCCCTTCCACCGGAATGGGTGGTTTCAACGCTCGTTACGACCCCAAATCGATGTTTCTCACAATTACCCTCAATATCGGCATGAATTTTCTGGATGGGATGAAGATCACCGGTAACCGGGTCACCGCCACCCAAAACACGATGGACGATTCGGCCATCGCCATCAACCGCATGCTGAGCCGCTTAAGAGGCGAGAAACGTACACAAGCCCTCGAAAAGGTTAGAGAACAATGGACCTGGACCGGGGCGGGGGACCCACGCATTACGGATTGGATGGCTACCTACCGGGGCAACGTGATGGGCGCCTGGAGCAGCGCCGGTACCGGAATTATTTTTCAAGGCAGCCGGCCGAGGTGGGAATCGCAGCTTGCGAAAGTCAATGTGGTGGTCAATACCCAGAACATAACCGGGGCAGCGCCTGGAACACCCGTCCCGGGACCACAACCGGTGCATTCCAAAGCGGATATCTACAAAACCCCCGATGAAGATGTTTTCGGGGCTAACGTCGATCCGGGCACTGCCGCCAGCGGCACCGACCAAAAACTGGAACTGGGCAGTGGCCAGGTAGTTGCCCAATCCCATCTATTAACCCAGGCGGTCTTTTTTGCCAATAATTCCTCCACACTCAGTTCGCGAGCGAAGGAAAAACTGAAGAGATGGATCATCAGCTTCCAGGCTACTCCCGGAACGACCGGCAACAGTATCGCCATCACCGGGCATGCCAACACGGTAGGTGAAAAAACCGAAGCCGGCCGAGAAAGGAATCTTAACTTATCCTTCGACCGCGCCCAGGCCGTCGAGACATTCTTAAAAACC
>VFSW01004369.1_pt1 | contig 21120 bp, 26 predicted proteins | sample 5358111 | NCBI WGS metagenome assembly VFSW01 (sample SAMN11554181, study PRJNA540505) | mine drainage metagenome | isolation source: sediment from site ElyBrook_90M | place: USA: Ely Copper Mine, Vershire, VT | collected 2017
GCATCGCCTTGCGGGCCACCGAGCGCAGCGCATCCTCGCGGAAGTCCAGCTCCACACCTTCCATGTCGAACAGCTTCCGATACTGCTTGGTGAGCGCGTTCTTCGGCTGCAGCAGGATCGAGATCAGCGCATCCTCGTCCAGCTCCTCGAGCGTCGCCACCACCGGCAGGCGTCCGACGAACTCGGGGATCAGGCCGTACTTGATCAAATCCTCAGGCTCCGTGTCGTGGAACACGTCATTGCCGTGCGGCCGGGCGTTCTGTTCGCGCACCTCGGCCATGAAGCCGATCCCGCTCTTGTGGGTGCGGTTCATGATGATCTTCTCGAGGCCGGCGAAGGCGCCGCCGCAGATGAACAGGATGTTGGTGGTGTCGACCTGCAGGAATTCCTGCTGCGGATGCTTGCGCCCGCCCTGCGGCGGCACCGAGGCGATGGTGCCCTCGATCAGCTTCAGCAGCGCCTGCTGCACGCCCTCGCCCGACACGTCGCGGGTGATCGAGGGGTTGTCGGACTTGCGCGAGATCTTGTCGATCTCGTCGATGTAGACGATGCCGGTCTGGGCCTTCTCGACGTCGTAGTCGCACTTCTGCAGCAGCTTCTGAATGATGTTCTCGACGTCCTCGCCCACATAACCCGCCTCGGTCAAGGTCGTGGCATCGGCGATCGTGAAGGGAACGTTGAGCAGCCGCGCGAGGGTCTCGGCGAGCAGCGTCTTGCCGGAGCCCGTGGGACCGATCAGCAGGATGTTGCTCTTCGCGAGCTCCACCTCGTCCCGGGAGCGGACGCCGTCCGCGCCCCGCGTCTGCAGGCGCTTGTAGTGGTTGTAGACCGCCACCGAGAGCACCCGCTTGGCGCGCTCCTGGCCGATCACGTACTCGTCCAGGACCTTCTTGATCTCCTGGGGCTTGGGTAGCTTGTCGCGGGTGCGTTCGGCGCGCTCCTCGAGCTCCTCGCGGATGATGTCGTTGCAGAGCTCGACGCACTCGTCGCAGACGAACACCGACGGTCCGGCGATCAGCTTCCGAACTTCGTGTTGGCTCTTCCCACAGAATGAGCAGTACAACAGTTTGCCGTCATCATGTTTGCCGCGCGAATCTTCGCTCATGCTGTCCTCAAGTTTGCCGCGCTCCCCTCGACGGGGAACGCGACGACGATACGACTATATAGCACCCGGCCGACCGCGCGCAAAGATAGCCGCGTCCGGGCTGTGACCGGAGTCCCTCAAGAATCCCCCCAGGGGGACATAAGGCGAGCCCGCGGACCGGAACGGGGCCCCGCCGGGCCGATTCAAGCGCGGCGGCGGGCAAATCCCGCATCCGCCCCGATTTTTCGGCGTTGCTCAGGACTTTGCGGGGATTTCGCTGCGCTTCTCGAGCATGGAATCCACCAATCCGTACGCCATGGCCGTCTCGGCGCTCATGAAGTTGTCGCGGTCGCTGTCCTGCTTGACGCGCTCGATCGACTGGCCCGTGTGCTTGGCCAGGATTCGATTCAGCCGCTCCTTGGTCTCCATCACGTCGCGGGCGTGAATGTCGATGTCCGAGGCCTGGCCCTGAAATCCGGCCGACGGCTGGTGGATCATGATCTTCGAGTTCGGCAGCGAGTAGCGCTTGCCGGCCGCCCCGCCCGCGAGCAATACCGCGCCCATCGAGGCCGCGAGGCCCACGCAGATCGTGCTCACGTCCGGTTTGATGAACTGCATGGTGTCGTAGATCGCAAGTCCCGCGCTCACCGAGCCGCCCGGGGAATTGATGTAGACGGCGATGTCCTTCTCGGGATTCTCGGATTCGAGGAACAGCAGCTGCGCGACCACGAGGTTCGCCATGTAGTCCTCGACCGGCCCGACGATGAAGATCAGCCGCTCCTTCAACAGGCGCGAGTAGATGTCGTAGGCGCGCTCGCCGCGGGCGGTCTGTTCGACCACCATGGGGACCAGATTCAGTGCTCGAGTTGTCATGGATGCAAGCCTTTTGGGTGTGGACGCAGCGAAACATCGACCTGAGGTCCGCGCACACTCTTTTCAAGTGCGCGCGGCCCGCCAACCGGAACTATTCATCAGCGCGAAAACCGCCGCAAGAAGGCCGGCTAGCCCTCGAAATTCATCAGCTCCTTGAAGGTGGACGGCTTCTCGTGCACCTCGGCATGCGCCAGGATCCACTCGACCACCTGGTCCTCGAGCGCCAGGCTCTGCACCTGGCGCATGGCGTCGGCGTTCTGCAGATAGGCGCGCTTCAGCGCCGTCGCATCGCCGTAACCGGAGACCATTTCGTCCAGCCGGGCATCGGCGCGCGCCGGATCCGGCACGAGCTGCTCGCGCCGGATGATGTCGTTGATCAGCAGCCCGAGCGCCACGCGGCGGCGGGCGGGCTCCACGAACGGCTCGCGGGCGGGCGCCTGCGAGGCATCCTTGGCGCCGGTGCGGCGCATAACATCGAGCTGCATGTCGCGTATCTGCGATTCCAGGAGCGCGTTCGGCACGTCGAGCGGATTCGCCTGGTAGAGCTTCTCGAGCACCGCGGTCTTGTTGCGATTCCGCAGGTTCTGCTCGAGCTCGCGCCGCATGTTGGCGGCCACGTCCTCGCGCAACTTCTCGACGCCCCCCTCGGTCACCCCGAACACCGCGCAGAATTCCTCGTCGAGCGCGGGGAGCGAGGGCTCTTCCACGGTTTTCACCGCGACCTTGAACAGCGCGTGCTTGCCGGCGAGCTCGGTGGCGCGGTAGTCGGCGGGAAAGTCCACGCCGATTTCCCGGGTATCGCCGGCAGAGGCGCCGATCAGGCCCTGCTCGAGCTGCGCGAGCATGCGCGCCTCGCCCAGCACGATGGGCACGTTCTCACCCTTGCCGCCGGCAAACGGCACGCTCTCGATCGCACCCTCGAAGTCGACGGTCACCTTGTCGGCGCCGGCCGCGGCGCGCGCGACGGCGGTGTACTTCATCTGCTGCTTGCGCAGGCGCTCGACCATGGCATCCACGTCGCCGTCGGTGACCTGCGCCGTGACCCTGTCGACCGCCAGCGTGTTCACCGGCTGCAGCGCGAACTCCGGGAAGACCTCGAAGGTCGCCACGTAGGTGAGGTCCTGACCCTCGCCGACCGACTTCGGCTCGATCCGCGGGCTGCCCGCGGGCGCGAGCTGTTTCTGGCTCACCGCCTCCGCGAAACTCGATTGCATCAGCTCGCCGATGACCTCGCGGTGGACTTGCCGGCCGAACTGCCGGCGGATCACCGTCAAGGGTGCCTTGCCGGGCCGGAAACCCTTCAATCGCGCGGTGCGGCTCAAGTGCTTGAGCCGGGACGCAATCTCTTCGCTGACGCGCTCGGCGGGCACCTGCACCTGCATGCGGCGCTCCAATTTGCCGGTACTTTCCACAGAAACCTGCATGTCGATCCTCTTTGTGCTCAAGCGTCGGGCGGACAAGATTCAAGCCGGGCGATGGTGCGAAAGGCGAGACTCGAAAACGCCTCAAAATACGGCCGCACTTCGTAAGTCGTTGAATCATCAGCACCCAGTTTGTCGAGTGCGCGTCTCCCAAGCCGCGAATCCTACCAAATCCGGGAGGCCATCGGTACAAAAGGCCCTTTCATCGGTACAGTCAGGCCCCCGTAATGCTTCGCTGCACCACGCGCGGCGCTAGCGTTCAGTGGGGGCCGGGCGCTTCAAGCATCACTCGTAATGCTTGACTACGGTCCCGCAGAATAACTTCGTCTCACTGACCAGGCTGGCCGTGGTGGCCGGGTTGATCGCGTCCGCTGGCGTGACTTCGACGGTGCGAATGCTAGGGGCTGCGGTCGGCTGTGGTGAAGCGGCGGGGATGCCGAGCCGCTTGCGCTCATCATCTTCGCTGATCTGTGTGGGGTAAGCGTTGCTCATTGTGTTGGGCCTTTTAGGTGGTGGTGGTGTAGTTGATAGCGACGGCAACGACTGCCGCGTTGATCGCGGTCACGGCCGCATACATCTCAGCCAGCAGCGGAATGGATGTGGTGCCGCTGGTGGCGATGTCGGCAACGTCAAACCACGGCATTGCCGGGGAAGCGCGGCCATACACCGAGACGGACGCGGAGGTGCCGACGATGCTGACTTGCAGGTTGCCGGTCGGCAGTTCGGCGTCGCCCATGCTGAACACGGGGCCGGCGCCCACGATGGGCTGCGCGACGATTAGAGGTTTGGAAATCATTGAAGGATTCCTGATTGTGGTGATGCGCGGCGCTTGCGTGTCGCTGTCTGGCCTGCGCGCTTGCGTTCGGTGAGGTTTTTGAGTGACTGGCAAGTGTCACAGCGGGTGCTAAGCCGGTCGGCCTTGGTGGCGTCGAGGTGGAACCGTGCGCGTGGCAGGCGTGTTCCGCATGCACTGCATCGCTTCAGCTTGGTGGCGCCGCAGGAGTCACACACGGCGAAAGGCTCGTAGGTCACGGCGGCCCGCAGTAGCCAAGCGTTGCATCTACCTGCGCGTTGCTCACGGAGTAAACCTCGGCGAACATCTCGCCACACAGCGGCACAGTGTAAAAGCCAGTTGTCTGCGCCGTGCTGAGCAACGTCCACGGCAGGTTGATGGACATGCGGCCGTGGATTCGGACCAGCGCCTGGTCGCCATTGATGGAGACTTGCAGGGTAGCCGTCGGGTGATACGAATGTGGCACCTTGAGTGGTGGGCGGGATGTGCCATCCCCGTAGTTGCCTTCGCCGCGCTTGCGCTGGCCACCTATCATCGTGACGCATTTCATGCGTACTGCTTCCGCTTCGCCGCTCGGTATGCCTTCATCCATGCTGCGTGCCGCCGCAGTTGCTCGGGAGTGCGTCGTGGGCGGGCTTGATCGCGGTCGCGCTGCTTCGCTTTGTGAGCGAGGCCGGCCCGCTGTTCGATGGCACAAAGTAGTGCCTCGCGATCATCTTCAGAGAATGGAAGCGCCTGCACCACGAGCCGCAAGGCCGTGATGAACTTCGAGGCGTCGATACTTGGAACGGCCATGTCGGCGTTCTCCTTGTTAGTAGGTTGATTGGTTGCGGCGCTTGAAACGCTCACCCAGCGAGCATGTGTACTCTGTTGGGCGGAAGCCAATGGCGAACTCGATAATGCAGTGGGCGCCATACTCGGCGACCGAAGCGGCTTTCCTCTGGTCCCAACACGCCTGTGCCCACGCGAGCACCTCGGCCTTGTACGCTGCGCGCTTTGCGTTTCGCTTCGCGTTGGCTTGCTCGCGCGTCATAGGCGCCGGCTTGCGTGCCTTGTTGAGTAGCACGCGCATCTGGTTTATTTGTGGAATGGTGAGTGGCTTCATTTCAGCGCCTCGGCCTTGGGCTTCGCGGTGGCTTGCTCGCGCGTCATTGGCACGGGCTTGCGTGCTTCGTTCAGCTTGGCGTACCTTGCCACCATTTCTTTCAGACTCGCGCGGGTAGCTGCGCGTGTGGCTTCGTCGCTCATTTGAGTTTCGACTCTAGGTCAGGTCCCCAACGGAATGTCACGCCTTCGTTGCGTTCTACGCCGCTGTCCCATTGCACCGAAGACCTAACTTCCTCATCGGTGGGCGCGTTGCCACGGTATTGGATGAAATGGCTCACCCCGCCTTGTTGATTCGGTGTCCCCGCGTTGTTGCGCCGTTCCTCTCGGAGCATCGCCTTGACGTGCTGACTTTGGTGTACTCGGTGTAGCTTGGCCATCTGTTGGATTCCGTTGTTGGTTGAGTGGAGGCGCTCAAGTGTTTTCCCATGTGATGCGAAGCTCGAAGCTGTCGCCGCGCGCGTTGATCCAGTCATGGAAATCCGCAGACGTAACTTCACTGTCGAGCTTCGCGCGCTTCAAGTTGTTAAGCCAGCTCGGCAGTAGTCGCAAGTTCTCTGTGCAGTGAGCGCCACCGCGACTCAGCGGGAGGATGTGATCAAGGTCGAAAGGGAGGCCGGTTAAAAGTCGACAGGCGGCGGCTTGTTCGCGCATCCATCGAGAGAACTCTGCGGGGATTGGGGATTCGGCGGCACCCAGTTTCCTCGCGCGCCGGCGCGCCCCAGCGGCGTTAAGCTTGTCTGGGTTAGCTGCTTGCCATGCCGCTTTCTGAGCCTTTACGCGTTCTGTATTGGCTCTGTAATAATTGGCACAGTAGGCGCGCCCCTTCTCCCTGTTCGCCGCTGCCCACTTTGCACAACTCGCCAGCACATGTGTCTTGTGTGTTGCGTAATACTTTGCCTTGGCAGACGATTGGCAGGCTTTGCAGAAACAACGTAATCCATCCCGTTTGGCCGCTTGTCTGCTGAACATCTCGCGCCGCTTCGTGATGCCGCATTTGGTACACGCCTTCTCTTTGGTCATTTCAGTTGCTCCGTGTTGCCGCCAGGAATTCGTCCGCTGCGGAGCGTAGCAACGAGATGCACGTCTCAGCCGATGTGGGATTTGTTGAAAGCCGGAGCTCTCGCTGTAGTTCCTCGAATGCTGCGCGGGCATTGAAGGGCATCACGTCGTCGAAGCGGGCCGATGCTATCGGGCACACTCTAGGCCGCCACGACACGGCGAGCCTCCTTACTGAGTAGGGCCATTACGGTGTGTGCAATGGTCTCGATTTGCGCATCGTCGGCAGTGTGTGCCAGTTCGCCGATGCTGCCAGCAGCGCCGCTGATGAGGTGAGTCACAGCTAGCTTTGATAGGCCAAAGTGAGCGGCCAGTCTGATAGTCCAGACTTCATACATGAGGCACTCAGCGGGGACACTTTCGAATTCGGCCGAAGTGAACCGGGCGCGGCATTCGTCGCGCAAGGCGGTCACTGCGAATTTTATTTCACGAAACTTCCGGTGGTGATCGGTGGTGATGTGTGTGGCTGACATGGGGTTGATCCTCGGCTGGTTACTGCGGATTTGTTGTGGTCGGCGAGAGCGGCCCCTAAGGTTGCACCTAGGGGGCCACTTGCGATTACAGAAGCGAATCGATCAGGCGCGCCGTCTGGAAGTTATCTCGTGAAGCCTTCGAAGTGCAGCGGCTTCGGCCATGGGGTCTTCAAGCTGACCCCACCAGGTAATGGCGCCTTCGAGAATTGCGATATCGATGTGCGGCTCCGCAGTTGACTCGCGCTCGACACTGGCGACGTAAGCCACGCCGGGGAATAGAGTTGGGACTGACATTATCGAGAAGAACGTCTGCGCCGGTTTACCGAGTCCGCAGTCGTCTACATAAACCTTGTCCCGTAAAGATATCCGAACGCTGTCGCTACTGCGCACCGACCAAGTCTTCGTAGCTTCGGTGATGGGGCCGTACTCAACCGTCCGTGTATTTGGATTGATAATGATTAGATTCACAGGAAACCCCTCAGTTGTAAAAGATAAAGCCCACGTCTGAGGTGGGCTTGCTGGATCAACATCGACAGAAACGGATCAGGCGAAGGGATTAACTAGCCGCTGGCCAATTACTATCCACGTCGTGCCAACTATCGCTTGATCACGGGCGCGCCGGAACGTTTGACCAGGAACGTTAGGAGCCACTTCAGTCTTGAGCGAGCGGAGCGTAATGTCCTTGTACCCCTTGCCCTCAAGCCATTTCAGCTTGTTGGAGATCAGCATGGCCACCTCGGCGGCGGTCATGTCTTCACCTTCTTCTTTCCATGGCAGCCACCGCGCACCAGGTAGCACCTTCTCGATCTTCTCGCGAAGCTCCGAGTCAGAGTGCCGAATGTAGACCTCGCACGGTGCAGCTTGCGAAACACCGTCGATGACCACAGCCCTGCGCATTGAGCCACGGTTCATAGCCTGGTAGATCGAATGCAGGCACTCGGCTTTCACCAGCCGACTTGCGAGGCCGGCGACACCGGGCGCGCGGATGTTGTCCACTTGCCCAAGGTACTGGCCCGCCATCACTTCCGTGCGCTGGTGGATCACTCCAAGCAGCGCGACGTGGTCACATGCTTGGTATGAGTTGGTCGCCGTCTCCATGCCCCACGTCAGGACGTTGAGTCTGCCGACAGGCACCTCATGATCGTTCGCAGGCTTCTCGAATAGACCAGCGTGCGGATTGATGCCCGCCGTCTCCGCAGCTTTTAGAAGCGCGCCTGAGTAGCTGATGTCGCCGCTATCCTGCTGCTTGAACACCAAGGCCAACCACTTGGCGGCGGGCTTCTGTTGCACCACGCCGAGGAACTTCTTCACCAGCGAGCTTGCAGCGCCTTGGGAGAATTCCTCGCGCATCGCATGCCGTCCAGCTTTGCCATTAGCGAAGTAAATCGTTACCTGGTCGTATCGCTTGATCGACGACAGGCCGCCCGGTATCGCCTTGAACTTCTCCAGGCACGGGACGACATCTTCGGCCCGCGCCATTCGATAGTCGTGGTGGACAATCTCGCGCACGGGGTCGGACGCATCCAACACAATTACATTGCGAATCTCGGAAGGTACGCTGATCGTATAAGACACAAGGCTTCGGCTGCTGCTTCGATCTAGGAACACTCGAAACGAGACACCATCGCGGGCCTGTTCGATGAACGACGCCAGCCGTGGGTACTTCTCAGCTGCCAGCGGGCGCAGCCTGAGATGCGAAGCAGCCTGTTCTTCCGTCAGTGCCGGCGGAGTGACGACGACGACTTCATCCGTGGTGGTGAGCGTCTTGGCAGCATCACAGAAGACCTTCACAGCCAGCTTGATCCACTCGACGGCCGGTCGATGTTCCTCCTTGAGGTACAGGGTGGTTTCGAATGACGCACAGTCACCGAGAAGGCTTTTGCCATCGTCGGTGAGTAGCGGCAACGTGAGGGCCTGGCCCACGATCAATGATTCATCGTAGAAGACCAAGTCATCTTGGCGTGACGCGACCCAGCTGCGGGCTGCGCCTTGGTCGTTCACGCGAACGCGCGCATGTGTCACCAGCAGGAACTGCCGGTCATGCCCTTCTGATGCCTCGGAAGCGTAACCAGGAACGCCGTCGCGGGCGCGCACGACATCGACCTCATAGGAGTGAGCCAGCCCGATTAGATCGGGGCTGACGCCGTCCTTGTCGATCAGGTCACGTTTGAGGCGGCACAGCTGCTCGACCTTCGAGCACGCCACGGTGACACTATGGGGCAACCCGAGAGCGGCGATGGTTCGCAGGTAGGACCGCACGCCCGTCGTCTTGCCCATCCCGCAGGGAAGTGAATATCGGTAACGCCCGGTGACGCGACCCTCGGACATCGCGGCGGCGAGCCACATGAGCCCCTTCAGGGCCACTTCGTGGTCGTCCGACAGGGTGGATTCGTAGCGGGTGAGTAGCCCTTTCAGGTAATCCAGGGCCTCGGCGGGCAGATTTGTATCAACCCCACCACCCTCCATAAGAGGTAGTCTTTCTTGGAGACTGGTTGCGTTTGGGTCGGCCATCAGATCGGCCGCTGAGCAGACCCCTTCAGCGGGGTTGGCGGTGGTGTAGTCGAATTGAGATGCAACGGCCTGGCCGGTGGCGTCGGATGTGTAAGTCATGGCGGTACCTGGGTGGTGGTGAGTGGACGGGGTGGCTATGGGCGGACGTTGGTGACCGGCACCACCGGGGAGCTACCCCGGCGATGACAGTCGGTCCAACCCAGGACCAGAAACGAAAGTGGCCCCGAAGGTTGCACCTAGGGGGCCGTGAGTGAATCGAACGCTGCGTAGGTGCAGCCGAATGTGAAGGGGGCTACCGGGCCGACAGGCCGCCCCCCTCACTGAGTGACACCCTAGGCTGCATCCTTGGACATGTCGTTGCCTTGGCCCGCAGCGGCCGTAATGGACACCAGCAGTTGATACTTCCACAAGCTGATGTCTATCTCCCGCGTGTGGCCTCCGCGTGTGTCGTGGCTGTAGGCGCGAACGCCGAAGTGGCGGGAACCCTTCGGCCAAATATCTATTGCATGATCGACTGCCCAGCCGAACAGCTTGAAGCCGGGGCATGTGGCTGCGTAGGTTTCATTGAGCAAGGGCACGAGTGCTTGGTCGATGTTCATGTGGACTTCTCCGTGATGTGTTGTCGTCGAAAGCGAACTTACATCATTTCAAGGTGCAGACCGTCCACAAGTGGAGTCACTGCACGAAAGTCTATGAAAATAGGCATTTGAAGCCTTACACGGTCGATTAAATGGCGAAAATATTTTCGCGTCCAATGTTTTGAAAATTATCGACGGTTGATGCCGCCCACGTTCCGCTTCTGCATCAGGTCGGCCATCTCGTTAGCCAATCGCTCGTTAACAATCTCGTTGGCTCGTTTCTCCAGGGCCGTGTGCGTGTCCGCGGTCGCCTGAAGCGCGGCAGCCTTCGCCTGGTCATCTAGGTAGCGGGCAGCAATGGTCCGCTTGGAAATTTCCAATTGCAGTACCAGGCTTTCCCGAATCCCCTTCGCGGCTCGCAGTAGTCGAGCGCGCTCAATGGCGCCCTCCACATACTTCGGCTGCTTGTTCTCATCGAATCCGCTTACCGCGTTCGCGCGCTCGATCAGTTGCTTTTCGTGTGCCTGCATGCGATCAAGCGATGCTTGTTCTTCGGAACCGACGGAGCTGGTGTGCGGGAGTGCCGCCGCAAGCTGTTCGTCGGTGTACCGGGGTGGCGCATTGGGATCGCCTACCGGTGTTTCGTAATCCTCGCTGATGACTTCGCCATCGGCGCCGAGTTGTAGGGTTGCCATGATTAACTGTCCTTAATGTTGGGTGGGGTTGGTTGGCCAAGTGGCCGCTGGTGAAACTTCGATGGGTCGGGAGTGGTTGCTGGTCCACAAAAAAATGCTGGTAGGTCGCAGGTTCATCGTCGAACATCGTCGAGAAACGTGGCTGTTCTCTATGCGCAAGGGTGTCCTAAGTGATCCTCGCCGATCCTGCCGACATCGTGCAGGAATGACGCGTGGCGCTTTCAGGGCCACTTGCGAGTGTCACCTAAGGTGTTACGTGAGGTTCACAGGGAGTAGCCCGCGTGGCGGCTCTCTATGCGAGAGGGCGCCCTAATGTACCGTGGGCTTCCCTGCCCGATTTGCGCTCTGGTATGCAGGGGGGTGTGCTAAGCCGGTCCCCGTGTGGCCCTGCGGCTGTTCTGTAATACACGGGTCAGCCATTTGGTGCCGGGGCCTTCCTTGGTCGCTTCGCTGTTCTGTTCTACACGGGTGTCTACTAACGATTCGGCGCTCTGGTTCTACAAGGGGTGGCCGTAATGCGCCGGCCGCCGCCTGACCGATTCGGCGCTCTGGTTCTCCACGGGTCTGCCCTAATCCATTCACCCCGCGAACTTCGCCGGCTGTCTCTCGCAGTGCCGTGCGCTTGTCCTCGGTGCCTCAGAAGGTCGGTGCGAAGGTCAGCGTAGCCTTCCGCTGCTTCTCATGCGCCACCAGGGACCGCTTCCAATGCTCTCCGATCTGGAACAGTAGCGGCACCAACTCGCACCGGAGCTTGTATCCCAAGCTCGCGATGACGCGCCGCCGAAGGTGGTTGTGAGGCATGCCATAGCGCTTGTGCTGCAACAGCCGCTTGGTCAGCGCCATGTCCATCTCAGCCGCGCTCGGCATGAGTTCCTCACACTGCCACCACATGCAAAGCGCCAGTAGTTCGATGAGCGAACTGCGCGGCGTCCCACCAGCACTCACGAGGCCATCTAGGTACGGCCTCACGAGGCGCCCGGGCGTCGCCGCCTCACAGTCAGCGCCGTAGCCGTCGAGAATGCTACGCATCAGTGAGTGCCCTGCCGCGATGGCGGGATCGCTCTCGTATTTGTGAAGCAGACCGCGCGCAATCGGCCGGTAGTAGTTCAGTTCGTTGCTCAGAATGGTGCGCCCAGTGGGCGAGCCGGTGCGGGCCAGGCGCTGCTCGTGTTTCGCGCACAGCTTCATCAGCCGATGGTGCTTGGTGCCGCAGATAGGACACGTTTGCTCGGGACAGGGCATTTTCGTGCTCCTTGGGTGGCACGGCATGCAGTTCGTTGTGGAACCGAAAGTGGCCGCGCGGGTGGTTTGAGGTGGTGTAGGTTGTCTATACAGGCGTAGGTGGCCTGTTTGGTCAATGTCGGGACTGCCGGCCGCAGACAGGCGCGAATCGCGCCGAGCTAGGCACTGTATAAGCATCCATGCGCTGCGCAGGCGGTCCCTGGCAGGCGTTCAAGCCGAGGTCCTCCCTGTGGCCTCCTATGCGGCTGCGCCTGCCACAGAGGCTCCTGTTAGGTTCTGGCAGTGGCGGCTACACGCTCGCCTTCGGCGACTGTAGGCTGCCCAGTTAGCGCCTCGGTGGCCACATTCGGTACAAATGGGCCTTCCATCGGTACAGCCCAGGTGGCCCTGTGAGCCATATTGACCAGCCTGCGCCCTGGTTGACCTGCACGGCCATCAGCTGTGCGAGGTGCGGACTCGTGGCGATGCGGCCGGCGGCGCAGTTGGACGCGGCTAGGTGGCACACCAGGTGGCACACGGCGGCCCGAATGTGGCCTGTGGTGGCCTGGTAGGTGGATTTGAGGGCCTGGCAGGTGGATCGCAGATGTACCAGTCGCCCGGCGGCGAGCGTATTGGCCAGCAGGCGCGCCAATTTCAGGCCGGTAGCCGGCGCGCGCGGCGCGTGAGGGAGCCCGCCGGCTCGCGTGCGCCCGTTAGAAAACGCGATGGGGGCTTCCGACCACCCCACGATCTCCTGGCGCCTCAGATTTTCTCACCAAATCTTTCCAGGTCGCACCAGGTACGGCGCGGCCGGACGGCGGCTAGGCGGCCTGTGAGCGGTGCGGAGACGAAGGGGTGTCACGTACTGCCTGGAGGCGTTCGCCGCTTGGAGGCCGCCCCCTTGAGCTTCCCGGGCCATCCTAGCCCCACAGGCCACCTTCAGGGCCACCAGCGGGCCGCGCGGGAAGCCAGACGCTACTAGCTGCGCCGGACCTACCGAAAGGCTCTAAAAATCGCTCGCACAGACTCCCACACCGTAGCGCGCACTGCCGTCCTCACAATCGTTTCGCCGATAGGCGCCTGCTGGTGAACTGGCGGTGATTCCGTGGAAGACATCGGCGGTATTCCGAGCCTGCGGCGGAACGTCGCGTGGTCCGCCTCGTATTCTTGCAACAGCCGTGCTCTCTCCCGCTCGACGGCTTGGCGGAACTCTTGTCCGTGCGCGCCGCCCAATTCGGTGGCGATTTCTCCTATCTTCGTCTCGAAGAGCCTGCCTACTTCGATGGCCGACGCGGGATCTCGTGTGCCGATGGTTAAGAAAGCTCGCCAGTAGCTCTCTACCATTTCCGTGATTTCCGAAAGGAGATCTTGCGGCAGCACTGTGCCCCTTAGATCGCGATGGCAGCGGTCAGCGTCATGCTTAATTGTAGCTGCACACGGTGCCGCCTGCCAGGTACAGCGCAGCTGGACAGCGGCTAGGCATCCACGCGCCACATTCGGGGCCACTATGGACAGCCGCTGCGCGACTGCTCACGAGCGCTCACCAAGCCACACACGAACACCTCAAGTGGCGCAACCCGCTGCATGGTCAGAGGATCACCTGAAGTGCCCGCATGTGGCTTGGTGAGCGCTCGTAGGTGCGCCGAATGTGTGTCTACAGATTAAGATCGAACTGCCACAGGATGTTCAGCCTCGCGCCGGCCACCATTGTGTATGGACCGCTGTCGAACAGTTCCGAAGCCAGCACGCGCGGTGTGGTGCCCGTCGTCAGGACGAAGTAGCCGAGCACCGCGCCACCACCGAAGCCGCCCGCGAGTGCCGCGAAGGTCTGCGCGGCGTTCGTGCTCATCATGGTGCCGGTCGCAACCAGCGCCGAGGGCGGTAGTTGAATGCGCGCATAGCCGTTTGCCCCTGCGCCCTGTGTCGGCTCGGTGAAGTCCGCCGCGATGGATGCCTGATTGCGGTTAGTGCATGCCGTGAACAGACACAGCTCCAGGTCGATGCCTCGATCCGGTGCGGGTATGCCAGCCACGAGCTGGCACATTACCAGTCGTCCCTCATTGTGAAATATTCCGAGTGACATTGTGTGGTTCCTTTTCGCGAAGTAGGCCACCAGGTTGTCCCCGGTGGATGGTGAGGGGTTCGTGAGTGAACCGTGGGCGCGGCATGCGCACTGGATTGAGCACTGCGTCTCGCGGGTTTGATGGCCATCCATGACGGGGCGGCGTACAGTCGGGATCGCTCGGCTACGGGAGATGGGATATGCAGTACCGCAACACGTTCACGCTCAAGCTGGGATCACTGCACGCTTGCGTGTTCCTCGCGTCACGCCTCCAGCGCGCCCACGGTACACCTGCGATGGCAATCTACGTCCAATGGCGTCGCCGTGTGCTACTCCAGTTGCCGCGTCGGCAGAACTTGGCAGTGCCCTACGGGCGTGATCTTCCGTACAGCGAAGTTCTGCGCACTTGGCAAGGTATCAGTGTTGGTGATCTCGGGTGCGATCCGAACTACAAACCGAGGCGCACATGGGAGGAGATCGCAGCCGATCCAACGCTGTCACCAAATGCAACTCGCTACGCTCGTGAACAGGTGCAGGCACAGGCGACCGCATCGGCGCGTCGAACAACTGCGGGCGGTACGCGCTAACACGATCTGAACTAGCGCACTTCATCTAGCAGATGATCGAATGATTCCGAGAATATTTGCTGTGGTGCTGCTAGCGTTCAGCGCCTTGGTAATGGCGGGCATGGCCATCGCGACCCTCATCGCATTCTGCCGCTGGTTGCCCATGTTCGCAAAGCGACCGAAACGCATCCTTCTCGGATTCGTTGAGGACAACTGGAAGGGCGCGGCGTTCCTGCTGGCCTGCTTCATCGGCGTGCCGTTCGTGTGGCTCCCGCTGTGCCGGATGATCGATGACGGTAACGCGCGTATCGCTGTGGGCCTCGGCGTGCCCTTCGTGCTTTTCCTGATGTTGGTGCGCGGGCGCACGCTCCACCGGCGAACCATTGAGGAACCACCTGCGGTGCTCGCGGAAGACTCGGCGGTGGCCACGCGTGCCCCGCAGCGAAATCCTGCGCACGTGGAGCGGCCTTACGGAAGGTGATCGCGGGTGCGATCCGAATTACAAGCCGACGCGAACGTGGAAACAGATCGCTCAAGCGAATCCAGGCAACCATTGCGCGAGAGAGCAGGTGGCGCGAGCAGCCGCACTGTAGCCAGATGTGCATGCTGATCCCTTTAATTTTAAGGCGTCGTCTTTACTATGGAAAAACTCGACAAATCTCAATCCAAAAATTACTCGCCGCTGGTACTTTGGGCCGACGATCTGGAAGAACTACTCGCCGTGTTGAAGGATTGCGCCGGTGGTATCAAGTTTGTAGCAGACGATGTTGGCTTCGATTCCGTCGACGAGTTCGTGATGGAGAGTAAGGGGCGCGATCCGTCTGTCGTTAGGATTACGTCATCTGACCCTTATCTTACAGTGGAGCTTTATCCCCGTTGGGCTTCGCTTTACTTGTCTTCAAGCAAGCTGTTGCCTTCAGGCGTCTTTCTGAAAATCGATTCGATTCTGAGTCGTTGTCAACGGAAACCTCGGTTCTTCTACAGGTTAGGTTGGGCCGCAGCTAGCTGCTGGCTCATCCCTTACGTTTTCTGGTTACCGCAATTAAAAGCGTTTCGCTATCTCAGTCTCGTCGTCGCATGCCTGACCGTGTTGTGGCTCACCTCAGTCGCTATCGTACAGCTTTGGCATTTTTCGGTAGTTCGCCCAATTTATCGTGCGAGCAGCCCCGGCTTCATTCGTAGAAACCGCGACAGTATCGCGATTGCGATTATTTCCGCGTTGCTTGGTGCTGCGGCAACAAAAATGGCTGACATGGCTTGGCCAAACCATTCAAACATTGCGGCTGAGACTGTCGCACCGCCGGCCGGGCAGCCCGTCAATCCACCCGCGAACCACTGAGGGATCACTTGCGGTGTTGGCGCGGTGCGCGAGATCGCAGCACCTGCTGTGTGCCTTCGCCAAGGCCCCGGGCTGCATCGCCCTCGGGGTCGGATGACTCGTCGGTGGGCGCAGGTGCAGCCGCGAGTGGCGGCTTGGGCTGCGCAGCGATGTCCTGCTCGTAGCCCGTCTGTTCTGTGGTGACGGCATGCTCACCGACGATCTGCTGCGCGCCTGAAACGTCGGTGCGCTCGGCAGCTTCTGCCTGAGATAACGGATCGTCGGTGAGTGCCATGTGTCCTCTTTACTTGTTGTGCCGAGCTAGAATTAGCATCGCGGCCTTGGTGGCCGCATCGGAAGTGATCTGGCCGGAGTTCTGCATGCGTCGAAGATCCGCCGCAGTGATGCCGGAAGCGTCGAACGCTTTCGAGTCGCCGCCCGCGACGATCTTCGCTCGCTCGTTGTCGTTGACCGGCGCCAGATTGCGCTGGGCCTTCGCCTCGTTGGCAAGCTCCAGCGGATCGCCGTGCGTCTTCTGCACGTTCTGCCACGCAGTGTTTGCGTCGGTTCCGTTCGCCCGCTGCCGGTTGAAGTCGAGAAGAACGTCGGCGTGCTGCTGGACTGCGGCCGGGTTGTCGAACTTCCCGGTGATCTTGTCCACGCTCGGTGCGTAGCGCTTGTCGAGGTCCGACGCGTATGCTTTCGCCTCCGGGTCGTCCGCGTTCGTCTTCTGCACATCCGCGAGCGTTGAGAGTCCCTTGGAGACCATCGCAGCTGCGGCCTTGTTGCCGAGGCCCGCATTTTGAACCGCAGTCATGATCTGCGCGCCGGTCTTCACCTTGCCGAGTGCGATGTCGGACAGCAGCGAAGCCGTGGCTCCGTTGTTGTCGACCTGATCGGCCTGCCCCTGCTGGTATCGTTCGTGCTGCCAGTTGGCGGCCTTCTCGATGAAGCTCGGGTCGGCGCCGGGTAGCGTGGCGTAAGCGTGGAGCGCAGCTGTCTGGTCCTTGCCGCTCAGCACGCCGTTCATCATGGAGACTTCGGCGCCACGAACGGCGGCCTTCTGGTCATCGTTGGTGACGCTCTGAGCGTGGTCGAGGAACATCGTCTTTTGAAGTTCGGCTTGCTTCACTGCTTGGCGGAACTGCTCGATGGTCCTCGGATCACCACTGCCCTTCGGCGTCGGAGTGCCATCGGCCCAACTATCGGGCATGCCCGTGAGTAGCTCAGGGCTGCCCTTCGTGATGGCTAGGTTAGCGAGGCTTGAGAGCAACAGCTGGTTGCCCTGTGTGCCGGGATACAGAGATTGGTAATTCGAATTCAAGCCGGCGTAGTCGAACACGCTCGCCGCGAACGAACCGCCACCGATGGGCTGTCCCTTCGAGTCAACGAACGGTTGCCCTGTGGTGGGGTCGACGGTGGGAACGAAAGCCTTAGCGAATGCACTGCCCGCGATAGTGTGCAGATCGCCTTGCTGCTTGGCGTCCATGGCGGCCCGCTGCTGCTGCTGGAACCACGCGTTCGCATTGACGCGAAGCTCTGCCATCTTCGGCCCGAGCGTCGCATTCGTGGAGGCAGATGAACCGGCATACATCCCTTGGTACTGCTGATCGAGCCAATTGTTCATGTCGACCAGGCCCTGCTTGGCGTCGGGGTTGTTCTGGAAACCTTGCTGCTGCAACTGAGTGCCGATGCGGTCGCCGTCGACGGCCCACGACGCGAGTGCGTGTACATGGTCCTGCGCAGCTGTGTATGCCGGGGATGCGCCCGGCTTGGTGATGCCTGCGTCCGCGTCAATGGCGCCCTGTGTGGTGTCTGCGGCGTTCTGGTTGTCGGTCGTCTGCTGCGCGAGCTTCGTACCACCTGTGAGCGCCTGCGCCAGCTGGTCGGCCATGATCGAGGATTTGTCGGACACGATAGAATTTCGCTCAGAGATCGGCTGAGCTTCAACTTGGTAGCCGACGCCAGCGGCGCTGTTGTCAGTCAGGGTGTGATTGAGGCGCGTGGCAATATCTGCGGGTGCGGGCATGGTGGGTTCCTGGGTTATAGAAAAAGAAACGGGCCGCCAGCGTGGTTAGCTGTGGCCCGTGGTGGGAAGGGTTTAGAAAGTTGTCGCGAGTGCGACTAGATGAACTTGAGGCGTTCGATTAGCGCGGCCTTCGCCGGTATCGTGTGGTCTGCTGCGTAGGTACGCGCACGCTGTGAGCCTGACTTGCTCCAGCCGCCAAGCTCGTCCGCGTCAGCATCGGGTATGCCAGCACGGCGCGCGCTGGTCGCCCATGTGTGGCGGAGAGAATGGAAGTTCTGGTTACGTGATGTCTTAACGCCGATGTCGGCAAGATGCTTGTTGAATACCAGGCTCACAGGTCCACCGAATTTGCCGACCTTGTTGCCGCGCAGGCTGTCCACCAGGCGCTGGCCCTCTTGAGCGTTGAGGTAATCGAGGAAGCCAAGCTCAATGACGCGCGAGTGGATAGGGACGATGCGCACGCTGTATTCGTTCTTCAGAAGTCGGCCACCGGCATCACTGCGTATGTGCATGCACCAAATGCCCTCAGTCTGGCGAACGTCGGCAAGCTGTAAGCCCGCAATCTCATCGAGCCGCGCGCCTGCGTGCAGCGCGAGGACGGCGACCCAATAGTAGCCTTCGCGATCTATGGCCGTGGCCACCGCGCGCAGGCCGCTGAAGATTTTGACCAGTTCGTCAGATGAGAACCCTTTGCTGTCGGTGCCGGCCTTGGAAAGCTTCATAGGCTCAAGCACCACAGCAGGCGACTTCGTAACCCAGTCGACTTTTTCCGCGTAGTTGAAAAACGCTTTCATCGTCGACAGGTAGCGGGCATTGATTGACTTGTCGGCCAGGCGTGGCCGGTCGTCTGCCTTGGTGGCCTCTACAATGGCCGGTATGGTCATACCCTTTAGCTCGGGGCCGCGCTTCGCGGGTATCAGCCGAATCATGGCGTAGAAGCGGCGCAAGTCATCCTTGCTCACCGATCCCACGGGCACGTCACCTAAGAAGTCCAACAGGATGCCCTGCACCGACCTGTGGTCGCCCAGCGTCTTTGGTCGCCAGTGCTTGCGGGTGCCCTCGGTGTCATTGAAGGTCTGGAAGGCGACACTGAGTGGCGGCGTAGGGGCCACCGTTGGTGCCACATTCGGGGCGCTCGCGATTGCCTGCGGGATGCTCTGAGGGCTTCTGAGGGGCTGCCCCTGCCGTGCGCCAAGCTCCGCCCATAGTGCGGCCACCTTGGCGTCAAGCAGGCGCCTGCACAGCACACGGAAGCCGTCTGAGTCTTCATCCACAGTGGCCCCGCCTAACAGTGCAAGCGCGACTGTGCGCACGTCGCCGAAGCGGTTGAACCGTTGGTCTACCTCGGCTGCCTCCAGCTGGTCCTGTAGTCGCCACTCGGCGGCCTCCAGGTCATCCACGGTCTGCCCCTTGGCCACTAGACCCAACTCGGCAGCGTCAAGCTGCACGGCCAGGTAGCGGGCCACAAGGGCGTCAATCTCGGGCGGGGTCATTACAGGGCCATCCTTCCTAAGCCGCTTGAACAGGCTCAGCAGGCGTTGCTGCCACTGAGCCGCCAACAGTATGGCCTGCCGCGAATCCGTGGCCCCTGTGGACTTCACAAGTTCCGTGCGCCCGTTCAAGTAGGGCTGTAGATCGACCGGGACGTATCCCCGTGCGCTGAAAGTTTTGCCTCTGCGTCGGTACATTTTGGCGATTCCTCGGTACAGTGAGGAAACGCTTTGAGCCTATAAAACAAGGCTTTTCTTGATGATTCAATGGCTTAGATTGGTGCGAAAGGCGAGACTCGAACTCGCACGGGTTGCCCCACCAGGTTCTAAGCCTGGCGCGTCTACCAATTCCGCCACATTCGCATCGGAACAGCCGGATATTATAACGCGAGAACACCCGATTAGCGGGGCTCGCTTTCGCGCACCAGAAGCCGGGCGAGCTCGCGCATCGCCGGCAGCCCCTTTTCCAACATAAAGTAGAGCGGACTGTCCCCGCCGAACGGGGCGCCGTCCTGCGGGGTGTGCAGGAACGCCCACGCCCGCTCCGCATCGCCCATGGCGGGCGCGAGGGAGTTGTGAATGTTGGCGACCAGCGCCGCCCGCTCCTGCTGCACTGCGGAGAGGCGCGGCGCCTGGCCGAGCCGATAGCGCTCCAGCACCTGCGGGGAGGGGATCTTGAGCAGGCGGCATTGCTGCAGCGGGGAGAGCTCCCAGGCGTCGGCGATCGCGAAGAAGCGCCGCAATATGCTGCGGCTGGTATGCCGCGCGCTGCGACGGGCGGGCGGCTGCAGCACCAATCGCTGACCGCCGCGGGGCTTCGCCGAGAGGGCTGTACTCATCGGCCCAAGCATACTCCAGGAGCCTGTCGGACTCAGGGTCATCGTCGCGAAACGGCAGGACCGAAGTTCGACAGGCTCCCGCTGGGCTCGCTATGATTGCGCCATGCCGCTCACGTTTCCCGAACGCCTGGATCGTGCGCAGGCGGCCGCAGACAGCCTGGTGTGCGTCGGGCTCGATCCCGACCTCGCCAAGCTGCCCGCGGATCTGGCCCGCGACCCGACGCCTTTCCTGGCCTTCGGCCGGCGCATCGTCGATGCGACCCGGGATGTGGCGGCAGCCTACAAGCCGCAAATCGCCTTCTACAGCGCCATGGGCAAGGAAGCCGAACTCGCGGCGCTGATCGAGTACATTCGCGAACGCGCCCCCGACGCGCTGATCATCCTGGACGCCAAGCGCAGCGACATCGGCAACACCGCCGAGGCCTACGCGCGCGAGGCCTTCGACCGCTACGGCGCGGATGCGGTGACGGTCAACCCCTACATGGGCGGCGACTCGGTCGCGCCGTTTCTCGCGCGTCCCGACCGGGGCGCGATTTTGCTGTGCCGCACCTCGAATCCCGGTGCGCGCGATTTCCAGGACCTGCTGGTCGATGGCGCACCCTTGTACCGGCGCGTTGCCGAGCGTGCGGCGATGCGATGGAACGCGCATCGCAACCTGATGCTGGTGGTGGGTGCGACCTTCCCGACCGAGATGGCGGAACTGCGGCGCGCGCACCCGGAGCTCTGGTTTCTGGTTCCGGGGATCGGTGCCCAGGGCGGCGATCTCGACCGTACCCTGGCGGCCGGGCTCGATGCGCGCGGCGCCGGCCTGTTGATCAACTCCTCGCGCGCCATCATCTATGCAGGCGGCGCCGAGAGCGCAGCCATTCGCGCCGCCGCTCTCGAGCTGCGCGCGGCGATCAATCGGCGGCGCGAGGCGGTGGCGGTCTAGTCGGCCGGGCTCGATCGGCATCGTCCCGGACCAGGTCTGCCGGGAGCCGATGACCCGCAAGTGCGGCGGGACG
>VFSW01004370.1_pt1 | contig 21120 bp, 29 predicted proteins | sample 5358111 | NCBI WGS metagenome assembly VFSW01 (sample SAMN11554181, study PRJNA540505) | mine drainage metagenome | isolation source: sediment from site ElyBrook_90M | place: USA: Ely Copper Mine, Vershire, VT | collected 2017
CAGGGTTCTCGCGCGACGCCTTGGCGAGGGGCGACACGACGAGCGGCGTGCCCACAAGGAAGCACGGCTGGATGAGGTTCGGCCGTACGGTCTTTTTGTAAATAAGGTCAATCAAGCGCCCACGCTCGAGGTTCTCCTCTGGCGCGAGACCGAGCGATTTCGCTTTTGCGAAAAGGTCCGCCCGCGAGGCATGCAGCGGATTGATGCCGTTGGCCTTCATGAATTCGGATACGTAATCGACCTCCGGCCACTCGCCGCTCCAATCGATCTCATGGCCATGATAATGCGTGGAAAGGGTGCCCATGGTATGCTCGATCACGAAACGGAACATCCGCTGGAGCATGTGCATGAGGTCGCGGTAGTCGTGGTACGCCCAGTAGCACTCCATGAAGCTGAAATCCTGGAGGTGGTCGCGATCGATGCCCTCGTTGCGGAACACGCGGCCGATCTCGAACACCTTGTCGAACCCTCCCACGACGAGCTTTTTGAGCGGGAGCTCGAGCGCGATACGGAGGTAGAAATCCGTGTCGAGCGCATTGTGATGGGTGCGGAAAGGCTCGGCCTCGGCGCCACCGGCTTCGGGTTCGAGCACACTCGTCTCCACCTCAAGGAAGCCCTCATTCTCGAGGAACTCGCGCACGCTCGCCCAGAACAGGCTCTTGCGCACGAACATCTCGCGCACGTCGGGATGCGCGAGGAGATCGACGTAGCGTTCGCGCAAACGCAGCTCCACGTCCTGCACGCCGTCCCATTTATCGGGCAGCGGCTTGAGCGTCTTCCCGCCGAACTGGATCGCCTTGGCTTCGATGCTCTTCTCGCCGCGTTTCGTGAGGAAAAGGGGGCCGGTGACGGAAAGAAAATCGCCTATGTCGATGACAGAGCGCCAGAACAGGAGGTCCGGAAGCGTGTCCTCCTTGAGGACGGCCTGAATCTTGCACGTCTCATCCTCAAGATCGAGGAAGATGATCTTGCCCTGGTCGCGGAAACTGCGCACCCGGGCGGCCAAAGAGACCTCTTTGCCTTCCGCGGCAAGCTTTTCGAAATCGTCGAGCGCATCAAGAATATCGCCGGTGCGCGCCACGCGCGCGGGATAGGGGTCGATCCCTTTCGCGCGGAGCGCCTCGATCTTCCGTCTCCGTTCTTGGATAATGTCTTCAAGCATGGGCTTATTGTAACATTTCCGTTGAATTATGACCAGAAATCTGCTATACTGAACCCGGCACCAGCACCATCGGTGTACTTCACCCCCCAGGAGTACCACCTCACGTGTGTAAACTTTTTCAGCAGTTTCCATGGTCACGGATCCCCGTCATCCCGATGCTACAGATCGGAAGTTCCGAAGATTGGGATGATGCGGAGAAGAACTCCGCGCGCAATCACAAACGGCCGGGTCCCGGTCCAAGGAAGGCATTGATGGATTCCTTGCATGCCGTGTTTCGCGCACAGGCGGCAGGGGTCATCATCGCAAATTTCTCTCCCATCGATCCGCGCAGGAACGTCGTACGGGCGGCACGGCTTGCCCGCACGCATTTCCCTGGCCGCTGGATCGGCGTCAACTTCTTGGAGCACGCGGTGGCGACGATCAAAAACCTTCCCGAGTGCGCGTCTGGGTTCTGGGCGCTCGACTCGGGCGTCAACACGAAGGCCCACTTTCCCACCGAAGCGGCCGCCTTCGCCAAAGACTTCCTCCATAAGAAAGCGCGTCCGGAGGTCCTGTACTTTGGCGGTGTGCTCTCGCTCTACGGTTGGGACGAAGAAAGTGAGAACGTCAACGACCATCTTAAGGCCGCGGAGCTCGCGAAGGATTACGTGGACATCCTCGCATGGGGGACTCCCTACAAACAGTTCCCTCGTCCTGAGGATGGCGAAAAGGTCCGGGAGCGGATCGGATCGCACCCGTTGGCGGTCTGCGGCACCATGGAAGATCTGCGGGGCGCGGATCAGATCATGTCCTATGCCGATGTGATCCTCCCCTCGATCCCCGTCTATGCAGACCCGCGACATACGGCCGATACGATCAGCCGTATAGTCACCATGACCCACGACCACATGAACGCGAAAGAGCGTCCCTGGGTCAAGGAATGGTGGCAGCACGATAACCAAAGGGCGTACACGGATCCGTGTACGCCCTTCGCCTTTTCATACGCACGCCGCCCACGGCACCCTCACCAAACTATTCCACGCTCACGATCTCGTATTTCGCCGTGCCGGCGGGGGTCGTGACGCTCACCGTCTCGCCTGCGGTATGGCCCAAGAAGGCTTTGCCGAGCGGCGAGTCGTCCGAGATGCGGCCCTCCTCGGGCTTGGCCTCGTACATGCCGACGATGGTATAGGTCGAGGTGCGGGCACCTTTCTTGACGGTGACCGTGGAGCCGACCTGCACGGTGCCCGAATGGTCACCATTCTTCTCGATCGTCACCGCGTGTTTCATAAGCTCTTCGAGCTCGAAGATGCGGTTTTCCACATTCGCCTGCTCCTCGCGGGCTTCGGCATATTCGGAATTCTCCGAAAGATCGCCGTATTCTTTGGCCTGCTTGAGACGCTGGGCCACCTCGTTGCGCTTCTGATTTTTGAGGACCTCGAGCTCCTGTTTGAACTCCTCAAGCCGCTCTTTGGTGAGATATTCCTTTCCCATGATGATAGTAATGATTCGACCGTCGGGGCGCTATGGTATGACGAAGCCGCTCTTTGCAGGAAGCGGCTGGACGTCGGTAAGGTCTTGATTTTAGCGTGGCTGAGGCCGGCTGTCCAGTCCCGCAAGGGGGTAGCTCCCCCTCCATAACCACCACCGTATTTTACCCATTTCAAGGAGAAACTGCAAGCCCGCCGAAGGACGTACATGGGATCGCGCGTCGTTCACCCAGCGCACCGGCACCTCTTTGATGCGATAGTCGAGACGACGCGCGAGCGCGAGCGCTTCCACGTCGAACCCCCATCCGGGAATGTTCGAACGCGAAAAGATCTGCACCGCAGCCTCATCCGTGAACGCTTTGACCCCGCACTGGGTGTCGCGAAGGCCCGGCAGGATCAGGACCTGCACCACAAGATTGAGCACTTTGCCGGCGATGCGGAGCAGAAGGCCTTCAGGGGGTTCGAGACGTGCGCCTTTCACCGCGCGCGAACCGATCACCACCCCGTATCCTTCTTTGAAGAACGGTACCATTGCGTCGAACTGGTCGATTGAGGTGGAATTGTCCGCGTCGGTGAAGATGCGCACCTTCCCTGTGGCGGCGAGCATTCCCGTACGCACCGCGCCCCCTTTGCCCGGTACATTGCCTTGGATCAACGCGAGGTTCCGCACCGCCTTCGCCATGCCGCGCACGACGGTCGCCGTCTCGTCCGTCGAGGCGTTATCCACTACGATGATCTCATAGGAATATTCCGCTGCGGCAAGGACCTTGTCCATGGCGATAAGCGTCTGAGGGATGCGCTCCGCTTCGTTATATGCGGGAACGATGATGGAGAGATAGGGCTGGGCCATGGAAGAAGGGATAAAAAAACACAAAGGGACAAGGAGTAAAGGATACTACGATTTACGATCTCATTATATCACACCTTCCTCGCTCCTCTTCGTGAGGATCTGCGGCCCTTTCGCGGTGATCGCCACCGTATGCTCGAAATGGGCCGCCCATGAGCGGTCCGCGGTCCCATAACTTTCGTCGCCGAGCTGAACGATCGCGCCGGCGCCGATCACGATCATAGGCTCGATCGCAATAACCATTCCCTCCTTCAGGACCAAGCCGGTCCCTTTGTCGCCATAATTAAAGACCGTCGGCTCCTCGTGAAGCTGCTCGCCGATGCCGTGTCCCGTGAGGCCTTCCGCGAGGGAAAAGCCGTGTTTGAGCACCACACGTTCGATCGCATAGCCGACGTCGCCGAGCCGTTTGCCCGCCTTCGCGGCCTTGATGCCCGCGTAGAGCGCCTCTTCCGTCGTCGCGATCAGCGCGCGCACCTCTTTCGGCACGCGCGCAGCGCCGCCGACCGACACCGTGATCGCGGAATCGAGATGGAAACCGCGATGCTTGAGCCCCAGATCGAGCTTCACGATATCGCCCTCCTGGAGCGCATATCCCGACGGCTGGCCGTGCACCACGACGTCGTTCACGGACGCACACAGCGTGTAAGGATAGGCCTTTGCCGCGCCTGCGGGACGATAATGGAGGAAGGAGGGCTTGTCGCCGCCGGCGGTGATCCGCAGACGCGCCAGACGGTCCAGTTCGAGTGTGGTCACGCCAGGGGCCACCGCCGCGCGGAGCGCTTCAAGGACCGCGCCGAGGCGCCTCCCGCCTTCGGCCATCGTCGCGATTTGTTCCGGCGTTTTAATGAGATCGGTCATCGAAATATCATAGTGAACGGCCCATTGCATTTCTCGTGCGCGGCGCCTCTGCGATGCCGGACGACGGCCTCTTCGATGCGCGCGGCGACCTCGGCCTCCGTACCCATACCCGAGATATGGCGGTATTCATACCGCGCTTTGAAGAATGCGACTACCTGCGAGACCTGCTCGCGATAATATCGTCGGCGGTTCGCGAGCGCGCGCTCGTTGTCATCGTCGCGCTTCACGAGCCTTCCCTCTTCGCGCACCACGCGCAGGCGCATGCGACGCAGAACCTCCCCGACCGGGATATGGAGATAAAGGAATAACGGATCCCTCCGCCCTTGGGCCTTGAGCAGACGCGCCACGAGCTTCGCCTCGCCGATCATCTTCGGCGTGCCACTGAATACGATCCCTTGGTCCGCCGGCGTGTGACCGATCTTATCCACGAAGATCTTCCGGGCGACCGCCGTCGGCGTGAGCTTGCCCACCGCCGTCGTATGCGCGTAGTCGTAAAGCGCGAGGTTCTCCGGACGCTTCACCTCGCGCCCCATATCGAGATCGTACATCCCATACTTCTTCGCGAGGTGCGCAGACTGCGTTCCTTTGCCCGACGCGGGATCGCCGAGAAGGATGATATTGAAAGGACGCTCGTCCCGCATCGTGTCGTTCCGTGCGCCGGTCATCGCATCAGATACCGAGCGCGGCATCGATCGCGTTTTCGACCTCGTCAATGGAAGGCGTGCCGTCGATCTCGATGTAGCGGGTGCGCGTTTTCAGATATTCCATAGTAGGCCTGCTCGCCTCATCGTAATACTTAAGCCTTGTCTCGATCCCTTCAGGGGTATCATCCATGCGCCCTTCCTTCTGGGCGCGAAGTAAGAGACGTTTCACCGACTCATCATGGGGAATATTAATAAGGATTGTCACTGGCTGTTTCCTGCCTTGCGAAGAAAGGAAGCTCAGAAGGAAATCGGCTTGCCCAACGCGACGCGGAATCCCTTCAAAAATAACGCCCTGCGTCGGCGAAAGTGAATTCAGTTTCTCCTTGATCACCTCGATGATAATCTCATCAGTAAGAAGAACCCCCTGATTAATGACGGAGACCTTCTCCACGAGCTCCTTATTGGCGCTCGTCGCAAGAAGCTCCCGCAACATCCCTCCCATGCTCAAATACAAAAAACCGGTCTTCTTCGCGAGAAGCTCGGACTGGGTCCCCTTCCCCGACCCCTGCGGACCGGCGATGAGAATGGTGTCAAAATCGAAAGCCATAGGAAAAAGTTGATTCCATTCTAGCAGAAAAAAATCCTTCTGGTAAGGGTATCTTTCGATAAGGGATCGAATAGTCCCGCTGAGGAAACTGAAGTGGAGGATAAGAGAAAATCGGCATGCGAATAGAAAAAGAGCCGGGTGCCCGCGAGTTGCGAGCAGGGCGGCTCTTTTTCGTCATGAGCGTGCCTGATTTTCCGAATCCGGAACGGTTTCCTCAGCAGGACTATTCGATCCCCTCGTACTCCCTCACCGTAAGCTCCGAATCCACCATACGCATCGTCTCGAGCGCCACGGCCACGACGATAAGGATCGCGGTGCCGCTGATCGTCACGATCGTAATGCCCGTGACCGACTGGACGAGGATCGGAAAGATCGCCACGATGCCGAGGAACATGGCGCCCCAGAATGTGATCCGGTTCGTCACGCTCTTGAAGAATTTCTCGGTGCTCTCGCCGGGACGGATGCCGGGCACGAAACCCCCGCTTCGCTGGAGATTCTTGGCGACCTCCTCGGGGTTGAAAGTGATGGCGGTATAGAAATACGTGAATGCGAATACGAGGAGGAAGTAGATGACGCCGTAATAGAACTGGTTCGCAATGAACGCCTGGGCGAAGTTGTTGATCGCAAGGCCCCAATGCGGCGAGAAAAGGATCACGATCTGCGCAAGGAACTGTGGGAAGAGCAGCACCGAAATGGCGAAAATGAGCGGGATCATGCCCGCCGCATTCACTTTGAGTGGAAGATAACTAGACGAACCGCCATACATCTTGTTCCCGCGCACGCGCCGCGCATAGGCCACGGGGATCTTCCGCTCGCCCTCATTGAGATACACGATGCCTGCGATGAGGAGGATAGCGATAAGGACGAACCCCACATAGGATGCGAGCATCGCGGGCGTATACGCCGCAAGCGCGGTCCCCACCGAGGCAGGGAAACCGCTCAGAATGCCGGCAAGAATGATGAGCGAGATCCCGTTGCCCACTTTCTGTTCGGTGATGAGTTCGCCGAGCCACATGGCGATCATGGAGCCTGCGGTGATCACGATCACGTTGCGGATAAGGCTGAATGCATCGGGCTGAGGCACCACTCCCTCCGAAATGAGAAGCTTAAGGAAGCCATACGACTGGATGAATGCGAACGGCACCGTTAAAAGGCGGGCGTACTGGTTGAACTTCGCCTGACCGCGCGCGCCCTCCTCGTAGTACATCTCCTTGAGATTCGGGAAGATGATCGTCATCAGCTGCATGACGATGGTGGACGTGATGTAAGGACCCACGCCGAGCATCACGACGGAAAGGGTCGCAAGGCCCCCGCCCGAGAAGAAATTGAGGAACCCGAGAAGCTGGTTTGCGTTGAAATAGTTCTGGAGCGCCTGGGCATTCACGCCCGGGATCGGGATCGCGGCGAGCACCCGGTAGGCGACCAAAAGGCCCAGGACGATGAAGATCTTGTTCCTGAGCTCTTTGATCTTGAATATACTGAGGAACCGTTCCATGCGTGTCGCCTTACTTCGTAACCCCTTTCGCTTCCTTCACGCTGCCGCCGGCCTTTTCGATCTTGGCCTTGGCACTGCCGGACACCTGGAACCCGGAAAGGACGATCGGGAACGCGATATCGCCCACGCCGAGCACCTTGACTATGCCGTGGTAGCTCTTCTTGACGAGCTTGGCCGAACGGAGAAGCTCGCGATCGACGGTGAGCGCACCGGATTTCGCCTGCGCCTCGAACTTCGAGGCGAGAAACCCGAGATTGAACACGAGCGGCGCATCGTCCTTGGGCTTGTTGCGGAAGCCGCGCATCTTCGGGAGCTTCAAGATCAGGTCGCGTTCCGCAGGACGGATCCTATGGCCGGAACGGGAGCGTTGACCCTTCACGCCGCGACCCGAATAACTGCCGCGCTTACCGCTGCGGCCAATACGCTTGGAGCGACGGGTTTTGATGGAGGAAAGTTCGTGGAGTTTCATGGTGATGGTCTTGCTTTGTGCTCCTTATATTAGGCCTTGAGCTTCTTGAGCGCTTCGAGCGTCGCCTTTGCATTCGTGAGCTTGTTAGGCGTGCGTCCGAGCACTTTTGCGGTGGCATCCTTCACACCCGCGAAGGCGAGCACGAAACGGACGGCTCCTCCCGCGCGGAGACCGTGCCCCTTGCTGGCAGGCTTGATGAGCACCTTGGCGGCGCTATACTTAGCATCCACTTCATGTGCAATGGTCCGCTGGTCTTTGAGGTTCACCGTAAGGATATGCTTCTTCGCATCGGCCTTCGCTTTGGCGACCGCCTGCTGGACGTCGAGGCCTTTCGCGACACCGATGGCCACGCGGCCCTTCTCATCGCCGATCACGAGCGTGCAACGGAAACGGAAGCGCTTGCCTCCGGCGACCACACGGGTCACGCGGCGCATATCGAGAACGCGCTCCTTGAATCCGTCGCTCGGGCCTTCCGGCCGGCGCGGACCGCGGGGACCGCCCGGGCCGCGACGGAACTGCGAGGGGGCGCCTCCGGGGCCGCCTGCGCGGGGACCCATATTCGGTTTCTGAGTGGTGGTCGGTGCCATAGTGAGTATTATATCGTAAGTCCCGCCTGTTTCGCGCCCTCGACGAAGCTCTTCACACGCCCGTGGAATTTATAGGAGCGGCGGTCGAACACCGCAACATTGATCCCCTTCTCGATGGCCTTCTTGCCAAGCATTGCTCCCACGGCGAAAGAGTCAGCGGTCTTGGTCGTCGTGCCCGCCTCCTTCTTCACCATAGTGCTCGAGGCCGACGCGATCGTGTGACCTTTCACGTCATCGATGAGCTGCGCATAGAAATAACGGTTGCTTCGGCGCACCGCGAGCCGCGGACGCTCCGCGGTACCCGTGATCCGGGCGCGCGTGCGCACCGTCCGGCGGATCCTTTTTTGGTTGAGCTTTTTGGCTGCATTCATGGCTTTGGAGTTACTGTGTGAAATTTGATGCCGTTATGCGGCCGTGCCCGCCTTCTTGCCGGCCTTCCTGCGGATGACCTCGCCCTGGTAATGGATGCCCTTGCCCTTGTACGGCTCCGGCTTCTTGAGTGCGCGGATCTCGGCGGCCATCTGCCCCACGTGCTCCTTATTAATGCCTGTCACCTTGATCGTGCTCTTTTCGACCGCAACCGTCACCGTATCGGCGATCGGCATGCGGACCGGAAGCGCGTAGCCAAGATGGAGCACGAGGTCCTTGCCTTCCATGGACGCGCGGTAGCCGACGCCCTCAATCTCAAGCACCTTCTCGAATCCTTTCGTGACGCCTTCGATCGCATTGCGGATGAGGGCCCACATGGTCCCATGCATCGCGGTACCTTCGGCGCCGGGCGCCAGCTTCACCCATACATTGTTCCCTTCCGTTTCGATCGCGACGCCTGCGAGCACCGGGAGGACGATCTCGCCCTTCGGACCCTTCACGCGCACCTCATCACCCGCCACCGTGACAGTGGCGCCTTCGGTGATGGCGATCGGTTTTTTGATAAGCCTGCTCATGATAGTGATAAAAGGATGAAGGATGGATTACCAGATTTCAAAAAGATATTCGCCGCCGATCTTGCCCTTGCGCGCCTCCTTACCGGTCATGATCCCCTGCGACGTGGAAAGCATGGAAAGTCCGTGGCCCTGGCGCACGGCGCTCAGGCTGCGATAATCGGTATAGGTATGACGGCTCGGCTTGCTCATAATCTTGAAGTCGTTCAGGGGTGCCGTCGCGCCGGTCGCAAGTTTCACCACGATGATGCTCTTACGGCCCGCCGCTTCCCGCTCCGCGCTCTTCACATAGCCGTTCTCGGCGAGCTTTTTGAGGATCGCCAAATCCATCTTCGAATACGGGAAGATCACTTTGTCCTTTTTCGCGCGGACGGCGTTCTTGAGTTCGGAAAGGATGGTGTAATGCATGGTGGTGGTCCGTCGCAGTGCTTACCAGGACGCTTTTTTCACTCCGGGGATCTGCTGGTTGGTCGCCATCTCGCGGAAGCAGATGCGGCAGAGACCGAAGTCGCGCATATACCCACGCTTGCGGCCACAACGGAAGCAGCGCCGCACGATACGGGTGGAGAACTTCGGGCGCTTTTTCGATCGCGCGATGACGGAGGTTTTTGCCATGGAAATTATTTCTTCTTCTTCGCCCTACTCTTCGTGCCCTTGCCTTCCCCTTCCTTCTTCAGGGGCACGCCGAGCGCGAGGAATGCATCAAGCGACTTCGCGTGATCCTTCTTTTTGGGGACCATGCTCGCGCCGAGCGAGAACGACACCGGCGAGGTCTCGGGGCTGATCTCCGGGAACACGAGGTGATCGCGCACGCCGACGTTCAGCGTACCGCCCTGGTCGACGACCGAGCGCTCGAGTCCGGCGAAGTCACGTACACGCGGCAACACTATTGTAACCAATCGGTCGAAAAAATCAACCATTTTCGCCCCGCGGAGCGTGACGCGGAGGCCGACGATCTGCCCTTCGCGGATCTTGAAGCCCGCAATGGACTCCTTCGCGCGGCGGATCTGAGGCTGCTGTCCCGTGATCGCAGCGAGATCGCGCATCACCTGCGGAAGGATCTTCTCCTCGAAATTCGGCTGCTGCGAAAGGCGGCCGACGCCCGCATCGATCACCGCCTTCTCGAGAAGGGCGCGGATCGCGGCGCGGTCATGCAGTTGTTTCTTGGATTCGGCCATGGGAATGGTTAGATGGTGGATTTGCACTTCTTGCAGTAACGGACCTTGCGATTGCCCTCGGTACGGCCGCCGACGCGGGTCGGCTCTTTGCAGCTGGGGCATACGAGCATGACCTTCGAGGCCGTAAGCGGACGCGACACTTCCACGATCTGCCCCTTTTCGCCCTGGCGTTTCGGACGGGCGTTCTTCTTGAACTTGTTGACGCCTTCGACCACGATACGGCCGGCCATCGGGAACACGGCGGTCACCGCGCCGGTCTTGCCGCGGTCCTTGCCTGCCATGACCTTCACATTGTCTCCTTTGATGATCTTCATAGTGATAGTAGTAAGGAGTTACACGATTTCCTCGGCCATGGTCATCAATTTTTCATAGCCCTTCTCCTTCAACTCGCGAGGAAGGGGGCCGAAGATACGGGTCGCGACCGGCTCTTTCTTGGCATCGATGAGCACGACCGCATTCTCGTCGAAGCGCACGTACGAACCGTCCTGACGGCGGATGGCGTTCTTGGAACGGACCACGAGCACCTTCACCACGTCCTTCTTCTTGACCGGCTTGCGTGGCTCCGCGGACTGCACTGACGCGACGACGATGTCGCCCACGCCCGCATAGCGCCGCTTGCTGCCGCCAAGCACGCGAAAACACCGCACGACCTTCGCGCCGCTGTTGTCCGCAACCTTTAATATTGAGCGTTCCTGAATCATGAGAGTAGGATTACGAAACTTTGCCGGTGATCTTCCAGCGCTTGTCCTTGGAGATCGGCCGGGTCTCCTCGATGGTCACCTTATCGCCCGTCTTGTACTCGTTCGCCTCGTCATGCGCCTTGAACGTGGATGTGACGCGGTAGTACGTCTGGTACTTCGGATGCTTCTTCAGGCGTTCGACGGCGACCACGCGGGTCTTCATCATCTTGTCAGAGGTGATGGTGCCGACGATCTTCCTGGTTTTCTTTTCTTTGGACTGTGTCATGGTGGCGTGAAAATTGATGGTCCTTATTTTGCGGAGGACGCCTGCGCATGCAGGAAGGTTTTCGCGCGCGCGATCTGCTTCCGCACCGCGCGCAGTTCCGCGACGTTCTTCACCTTGCCTGCGGCGAGGTCGAAGCGCAGTGCGCGGAGGCGCTCCGTGCCATCGACCACGACCTTCTGCAATTCGGCCGTCGACCTGTTCTTCATTTCCTGGATCTCTTTCTTTTTCATGGAAATGCTCGTGTTACTTGGTGATCACCCGGGTCTTCACCGGAAGTTTGTACGACGCATGTTTGAGGGCCTCGGTGGCCTTGGCCGCCGCGACACCGTCGATCTCGAAAAGCACGCGGCCGGGCTTCACCGGAAAGACGTAATGATCCACGGAGCCTTTGCCTCCACCGAGGGTCTTTTCGGGCGCCTGCTGTGTGATCGGCTTATCGGGGAAGATGCGGATCCAAAGCCGTCCTTCGCGCTTGAGGAAGTTCGTGATCGTCTTGCGGGCCGCCTCGATCTGACGGGAGTTCACCCACGCCGCTTCGAGCGACTTCAGGCCGTACTGCCCATAGCTGAGGTCGAGACCACGGGTCTCCACCTGGCGCGTGCGGGAGCGTCCCTTCTGCCATTTGCGATGTTTTACTTTTTTCGGAAGAAGCATGATGGTGGTGATTCGTTATGCGCGAGGTCCCATACCCGTGGAAGGGCGGCGACCCATCGGCCTCTCGGGACGGGCGGAACGGCGTTCCTCCTGCTCCTCCGCGGTCCTCTTGCCGAAGACTTCGCCTTTATAGATCCAGACGCGGATGCCGATCGTGCCGTAGGTGGTGAACGCCGTTGCCGTGCCGTAATCGATATCGGCGCGGAGCGTGGCAAGCGGAAGTGCGCCCTGGGAAAGCTGTTCGCGGCGGGCGATCTCATTGCCGTCAAGGCGGCCGGAGAGTTTGATCTTCGCACCCTTCACATCGCGGTTCTGCATGATTGACTCGAGATACTTCTTCATCGTGCGACGGAAGCGAATGCGCTTCTCGAGGTCCCATGCGATCTGCTGCGCGATATACTTCGAGGAGACCTCGGTCCGCTTGAGCTCCTCCACATTGAGCGAAAGCGCGATCTTCGCGGTCGCCTTCGGTCCGCGCACCTTGCGGAGCGCGTCAGCGATCGCCGTATTGAGATCCTCCATACCTTTGCCGCCGCGGCCGATCACGAGACCCGGACGCGCCGCGCGGATGTACACGCGAAGATTGCCCTGCGTGCGCTCGATCTCGATGTTCGCAATGCCTGCGAGCCCGATCTTCTTATTGATAGTGTTGCGGATCGCCTCATCCTCCTCGAGGAACTTCGGATAGCCGCCCTTAAGGAACCAGCGCACCGGCCAGCCCTTCGTGATCCCCAGGCGATATGAATTTGGATTGATCTTTTGTCCCATGATAGATAGTGGCTCGTTGGCTATTCACCCATCCCCTGTTTACGGTTGAAGTTGCGCTTCCAGAAGCCGGTACCGCCCTGCTTCTTTTCGGTACGATGCTTCTCTCCGCCCTCCTGTTCGGGCTTTGCCGCCGAAGGGGCTGCGCGCTTCTTGGAGGTGCGGGGTGCCGTTTCGCCCGGAGCGGATTTACGTTTCTTCGGCGCGACGATAGTGAACCGGGGCTTGAGTTCGGCATTCACGCCGAGCACGAGTGTCACATGGCTCATCTTCTTCTCGATCGGCGAGGCACTGCCGCGCGCGAGGGGAAGGATACGCTTGAGCATCGGGCCGCCGTCCACGCGGAGGCTCGAAATATAAAGATGGCTCACGTCGGACAGCCCGTTATTTTTAGCATTTGCCACGGCCGAGCGCAAGAGCTTGAGCAGCGGTTTCGCCGGACGGCGCGCCTGCATGAGGAGCTGCGCTTCCGCTTCGTTCACCGGAAGTCCCTTCACGAGGTCCCCCACGCTCCGCACCTTGCGGGGCGCCATACGGAGATAATTGAGTTTCGCCTTGTATTCGGTCGCCATGGATGTGGATTATTTCTTCGCGGGAGCCTTGGCCGCCTGCGACTGGGCGCGCTGCGTCTCTGCCTGCTTGGTTTCGAGCTCCTTCTGCATCTTACCTCCGTGGCGCACGAACTTGCGGGTCGGCGAGAACTCGCCGAGGCGGTGGCCCACCATCTCCTCCGTCACGCGGACCTCGATGAAGGTCCTGCCGTTGTGGACGCCGAAAAGATGCCCGACGAATTCAGGGGCGATCTCCGAGGCGCGGGACCAGGTCTTGATGACCGTGCTCGCGGATGCGGCCGCAACCTTCTTCATGAGCTTCGGATCGACGTAGGGTCCTTTTTTAGTGGAACGTGACATGATAGTGGTGATCGTACTGATTACTTGCGGTTGCGCCGACTGATGCGACGCTTCACGATGAACTGGTTCGACTTCTTTTTCTTGTTGCGGGTCTTGCGGCCGCCGGTCACATTGCCCCACACGTCCTTCGGTTTGCGTGTACCGCGCGGCTGGGCGCCTTCACAACCTCCGTACGGATGGTCCACCGGGTTCATCGCACTGCCACGGACCGTCGGACGGATGCCGAGCCAGCGCGAACGTCCTGCCTTGCCGAGATTCACGAGAGACCACTCCGCATTGGAAACCTGACCGATCGACGCGAGGCACATCCACGGCACGCGACGCACTTCGCCCGAATTGAGCTTGAGGTCGGTATAACCGTCAGCATTCGCGAGTACTTCCGCATACAGACCGGCGGAACGGGCCATCTGGGCGCCGCGGCCCGGGGTCATTTCGATGTTGTACACCTGCTGGCCCACCGCGATGTTCTTAAGACGCATGCGATTGCCGATCTTGAAGGCCGCCTTTTCCGCGGTCACGATCTCGTCTCCCACTTTGAGCTTCTCCGGAGCGATGATGTAGGAAAGCGAACCATCCTCGTATTTCACCTTCGCAATGAAACCGGTGCGATACGGATCGTACTCGAGCGACTGCACGACCGCCTTCGCGTCCATGCGGTTCTGCTTGAAATCGATCATACGGTAGAGCTTCTTGTTGCCGCCCCCCTGATGGCGCACCGTGATGCGGCCCTGGGAGTTGCGACCGCCGCGCGAAGGAAGCCGTTTGAGGAGCGACTTCTGCGGACGGACGCCCTTCGTAAGGACGCGGTAGTCCGGCGAAGTCATATTGCGGCGCGAGGCGCTGGTGGGCTTGTAGGATTTCATGGGAATTAATGGGTGTCGATCTTCTGGCCATCCTTCACGGTGACGATCGCTTTACGGTAGCCTTCCTGAATGCCCTTACGGAAGCCGCCGAAACGCTTGCGCTTCGCGGGACGATTCACCATGTTCACGGCAACGACATCAACCTTGTACAACGCCGCGACCGCCTTTTTGATCTCAGGCTTGGACGCCCCTTTGTGGACGATGAACACGTACTGGTTCGCGACCTCGCCGGCCGTCGCCTTCTCCGTGATCCAAGGCTTCTTGATGAGTGAAGTGTTCGCCATGAGCGCAGTTATATCTTGTAGTGCGACGCGATCTTCTCGACGATGTCCTTATCGAGGAAAAGGTTCTTGTAATTGAGGATATCGAACACGTTGAGCGAGTCCGCCGCGATCGCCTTCGTCTTCATGAGATTGGACGCCGCGCGGAAAAGGTTCTTGTTCGCGACATCGGACACGAGGAGCACGTCATAGCGCTTTGCGCCCTTCTTGATCGCCGTGGCACTGCGGAGCGCCGCGGAAAGCACCTTCGTTTTCGGCGCCTCGATCGCGAGGGTCTCGAAGATCTTGATCTCGCCGTCCTTCGCCTTGCGCGAGAGCGCCGCGAAGAGGGCCACGCGCTTCATCTTCTTGTTCACCTTCTGCGAATAGTCCTTGTCGGTGCGCGGGCCGTGCGCCTGGCCGCCGCCCACCCAGCGCGGAGAGCGGGTGGAACCGTGACGGGCGCGGCCGGTCCCCTTCTGACGCCAGGGCTTCTTGCCGCCGCCGGAGACCTCGCTGCGGTCGCGGACGTGCGCCCACGGCGCGCGCCGATTGGCCACCTGCGCGTCGAGCACCTGCTTCACGAGCGTGCCGTTCCACCGGGTACCGAACACCTCGGACGGAAGTTCGATCGAGCCCACCACTTCATTCTTCAAATTATAGACGTCGGCCTTCATGGGAATGGTTCTTGGCGTTATTTCACGTTCGCGATCTCGAGAAGGCCACCGGTGACGCCGGGGACCGCACCCTTGAGGTAGATCAGATTCTGGTCCTTGTCGATGGCCGCCACGATGAGGTTCTTCAGGGTGACGCGGATACCGCCCATATGGCCGGCCATGCGGCGTCCCGGTACGACGCGCTGGAAAGCGGTCGAGCCGATGGAACCCGGATGGCGGAAACGGTTCTTCTGACCGTGGGTCTTCGGACCGCCGGCGAAGTTATGGCGCTTCACGACGCCCTGGTAGCCGCGTCCGATCATGACGCCGCTCACGCGCACCTTGTCGCCCTCTTTGAACGCATCAACGGTGATCTCATTGCCGGCCGCGAACTGCGCCATGTCGATCGGCTCGAGGCTCTTGTTGCGGAACTCGCGCTTTTTCTTGCCCAACGAGACCTGGACGGCCTCATAGCCGTCGTTATCTTTGCTGCGCACGAAAGAGACCTTGTTAGGCTCCGCTTTGATGACCGTCACCGGGACGACTTTGCCGTCCTTCCAGATCTGGGTCATTTTCAATTTCTTGCCGAGGATGAATGACATCGCTTTGAATAATGTCTTAGATGGGGAAATGGTGCGTTGTATGGGCGCCCATGCCTCAAAAAAAATCGGGGATGATCCCCGGAGTCGCGCAACCACCCTATAAGACCGCCCTTAACAAGGGCAGGTGCGAAGGAGAAACGATTTACGTTTTCCCGCAAGGATGATTATTCGCATAAAACTCCGAGGAAACCTTGATGAGGATTATAGCAAAACCTCTTTTAATGTCAAATACCATGCCGCACGGGAAACGGCGGAGGGAGGTCTCTGCGTATCTGATATACTGAAACCGTAAAAAACGCCTCCTTCCATGACCGGACTTTGGTCGTTCATCGCCTTCGCGCTGCTTCTCCAGGAGACGGCCACCGCCGACGCCGCGCTTTTTGCGGCGCAGCAGGCACATCTCGACCTTTGGGTCGTCCACGCCGTCTGGGCCGCGGCCACTGCGGTCGACATATGGATCGGTTTCCTCGCAGGAACCATGGCGCGGAGTGCCTGGGGCGACACCCGCATCGGCCGCTTCGCAGAGCGATGGGCGGAAACCCTCCGCGCGTTCATGGGCGAAAGAGGTGCGAAGTGGACGCTCACCCTGCTCGGCCTCGTGAACTTCCCCTGGGCAAACGCCTTCATCGCGGCATGGCTCGAGCGCGATTACCGCGCTGCGTTCCTTTTCATCTTCCTCGGCGACGCGCTTTGGTACGCGCTCGAGTGGGCCATCGTGCTCGGCATCTGGAGCGTGCTGCCCAATCCACACGTGGCGATCTTCGTCGTCATCTTCGGCGCGCTCGCGCTCGGCGCCGTTGCCAAGTGGATCTTCGGGAAGGTCGCACGGCACCGCGGCCATTGATCTCACCCTCACGATCCCTTCGGTTTTTCTTGATGGGCCGCATGGTAGCATGCCGGCATGCGCTCACTGCATGGACATCTCATAGAAGGCGCTGCCGTCGCGGCGGCGATGGCCGCAGCCGCCCTCCTCGCACCGCACCATGCGCGCGGGGCGGCGATACTGGTACGTCAGGACGACGAATCCGCGACGGCAATCACGCAATCATCCTGCGATAATCGATGCGCGGACGTATCCATGGCCTCGCAGACATTCATATCCTCCACAGAGGCAATCCTCGGCGCCATCACGATATTCACCCGTGATTTCCGCACCAACAGCAGTGCGGCCGAAGCGAACACATGCTACCTCGCGCTCTACGATGATGCGACGGGAAAACGCCTTGCCAATTCCGACAACACCTACCATGGCTATGCGTGCGCCGGAGACCTCTCCTTCACATTCAAAAATTCACAGCCTCCGCTCGCCGAAGGCGCGCGCTACCGGTGGGAGTACGTGTTCGGCACGCAAAACTTCTCGCGCATATCGTTCCTCGGCACCCCGACCGACGCAGTGGAAGGAGCTTTCAGTAGTGACACGATCGCCGATGCGAAATTCTCCGTCTATGCGGAGCTCGAGCCTCCCTCGCTGCTCACCCACTATGCGCCGGACGGTACCGCCCTGCCCGGATCGGGAACGGTACCGGACTCGACCGTCATACTCACCGCGACACTGCGCTCCCCCGGTTCCGACTCCCTTCGCCTCGAGATCGAGATACAGCCTTCTTTCATGCCGTTCACTGGCATCCCGAACATCGCCTCCGCCCTCACCGAAATTGCCCCTCACGCGTCCTCCTCTTCGATGCGGATCGAAACGTCCGCGCTTCCGAATGGCGCCTATCACTGGCAGGCGCGCGCCGCGGATCCCGATGGCAATACGCCAGTATGGTCCTCCCCGGAATACGCCTCCGCAACCGTCGCCTTCTTTATCGAGGAACCATCCTCAGGGATCGTCCTCGAAGATGCGGCGACCGCGTATCAAAAAGATACCCAACCCACTCCGTGCTTCGACGACGGCACCTTCCTTTCCTGCGCATTTGCGCCCACATCCACCGCATATAAAGTCCCCGGACCGTTCACGCTTTCACGGGTGACGTTCACATGGCGGAACAGCGGGGCGAATAATTGCGACAATTTAGGCACTTATCGGGCGGCGATCGCGGGCGAAGATCCCGCGGTGATCATCGCTTCCTCGACGGATAGCGTGTATCTCGGCTGCGCCGGCACTGGCGGTACGGCGAAGCTTCATTTCACGAGCACCACGGTACCGGCGGATTTCCATTTTACCCTGGATTCCGACGATGGCCTTCAGGGAGGATCGCACGTGACCGTGTCCGACGTGAGACTGTACGGCACCTTCGCACAGGACCCCTCATTGCATGACGATCCGGAGGAGGAGCCCCCTACTGCCTCCTCCACACCACCCGCCGCGCGCAGACCCGTGGTCATCATCCCGGGAATCCTGGGTTCCCGGCTCGCCATGGAGCAGAACGATGAGGAACTATGGCCGAACGCCGATCTCATGATCGCCTCTCTCTCCGATACCTATCTCGATCCCCTTGCACTCGATACCTCCGGTCGTGAACGTCCGGGAAACGAAATGTATGTGACCGACATTCTTCGCGCGGTCACCACTTCGGCGCCCTTCATAAAAGAGGATGTATACCAACCGCTCATTGATGCGCTCGCGGCGCGCGGATGGCGCGAAGGCGCCGATCTTTTCACGGCACCCTACGACTGGCGCATGGGCATCGCCCAGGCCGCACAGGAGATCATCCCCGTGATGCGCAAGGCGGCGGCCGCGTCACCCGACGGCACGGTGGACGTCGTTGCCCACAGTATGGGCGGCCTCGTCGCAAAAGAATACCTTTCGGCCGCCACCGGCACCGCGCCGGTCGGCCGGCTCATCCTCGTGGGAGTCCCGCAGCTCGGCGCACCCGAAATGTTCAGCACGCTCAATTATGGCGATGACCTCGGCTTCCGGGTGGGACCGCTCGCATTGCTCTATCCCCGCGAGGTGAAATCGATCGCACAGAACATGCCCTCCGCCTACGAACTCCTTCCCTCGCCGCGCTACGTCGCCACCCAGGGAGGTTATGTAATCGCCAACCGCGCAAGTGCGCATGCCCCACTCGATTTTACAGAGAGTACCCAGGCGATGCTGAGAGACCCTTCCGATGCGCGCAACGCAGGGCTCCTCGCGGCCGCAGCGGAATTCCACGAACAGAGGGACCGCACCGTGGCACATGCATCCGAAATCTATGTCATTGCGGGATGCCAGAATCCCGCTACGCCGACAGGATTCCTGCTGCAGGATGATGGCGAGGTCGAGGTCCTCCATGGCACGGGCGACGGCACCGTACCCCTCGCGTCCGCACTCAACATGGCGAACGAATATCACACCTACTTCTCGCTCTATGCGGAAAATGGCGCCGATCATATGGGTCTCGTGCGTGCGCAGGGACCGACCACGCTCATCGGCGCGCTCCTTGAGGACGGAACCTCTTCGCTCGCCCTTGGACCGCTCGGCATGTCCACATCCACAAAGGACTGTATGGAAGGACGATCGACTTTCCATCGTGAAAGCACCGTCATGATCTATGCAACAGGGCCCGTCTCCCTCGATGCCTATGACGGGCACGGGCGCCGCATCGGACCGGCGACCACGGGAATATCCACGAGCATGATCGCGTTGCCGCTTTCAGAGACGTACCACGTCACCCTCTCCGCAACGGCCACGGGCACGTTCACGATGAAGGCGGATGTCTACGATGACACGGCAACGCTCATCCGCCGGGCCACCTACCTCAACGTACCGCTCACCAGCGGATCGTCCACGGCGGTCTTCACCCTCGACACCTCCACGACCGCACCCTCGTTCACGATCACGAATGATGCGCAGACGACCATTGTCGCGCCCACCGCCGTCCTTTCCGGCGCCATAGCCTCGGATATCACTCCGCCGGTCGTGACCATCGCACCTATCCCGAACGCAATTGCGAACAATGAGGAATTCACGCTTTCATTTTCCGCAGAGGACGACGGATCCGGGATCGCATCCGTTACCGCGGCGCTCGATGAAAATACCGTGGAGAACGACGCGGTCATCCGCAACCTCGCACCAGGTACGCATCAGATCACGGTAACGGCCTTCGATCGCGCGGGAAATCCCCGGCTCCTGGACGCGTCTTTCACGGTCTACGAACACGCCTCCTCCACGAACGATTCTTCGCGTGGGGAAGATAATAGGGGAGGGAACGGAACGAGTACCGGTGGGAATATCGTCGTCGGCGGAGAAGGGGGAAGCGCCATCGTGTATGTTCCTGCCCTTCTGTCGCAACCGGCCACAACGGGCACACCTCCCCCGAGACGCTGCAGACCGAGGCCGAACACGATACCATGACCGGGCATGCTCGCGCGCATGATAAAAAAATCCGCCCTTCGGCGGATTTTTTTGGATGCGGGTGAGAAAATTAAAGCGAGGTGCCGATCTTCTGGCGGATGCGCGAGCCGGAGATCCTGCGCACGAAGTAGAGCTTCGCACGATGGACCTTCTTGGGGCTCGACACCACCTCCACCTTCACGATAGCGGGCGAATGGATCGGATACACCTTCTCCACGCCGACGCCGGCGAGGATCGCGCGCACGGTGAACGTGGCGCCGGCCTCCTTGCCGTGCTTGCGGGCAATCACAAGTCCGGTGAACGGGGTCTTTCCCTCGTACACCTTCACTTTCGCGCCCGGCTTGATCTTTTCGATGATGGCGTCTGCGATCATGGGATTATAGTAATGAAATCATAACCAATGCGGACATTCAGGAGACGAGGGCTTTGATCCGTCCCACAAGGTCGTCCACGGAGACCTTCACTTTCACGAAATATTCCTTCGCGCCCAGTTCCCGCGCCTTTTCGATGTCCGAATCCTGGGCGAGATTGCTCACGATGACCACCGGTACGCCCACAGTCTGCGGCGTGACCGAGATCGCTTTCAGCACTTCGAACCCGGTGACCTTTGGCATGATGAGATCGAGGACCACGAGGTCCGGGACCTGCGTTTTGAGATCCTGGATCGCTTCCTCGCCATCGAACGCCTGAATGACGGTAAGCCCGTCCTTCTCGAGGCGCGCCTTCAAGAGGAACGACAGAAAACGATCGTCCTCAACGACCATTATTTTCTTCCCTTGGTCTGCCATATCGTTATTTATAGCATACTCCGGGGAATGAGGCCACTGTTCAAAGAGCTTTTTAGTTGTCCCAATCACCTGCCTTTCTTCCATCCGCGATCGATCGCGGGCGAAAGAGAGACAAG
>VFSW01004371.1_pt1 | contig 21114 bp, 21 predicted proteins | sample 5358111 | NCBI WGS metagenome assembly VFSW01 (sample SAMN11554181, study PRJNA540505) | mine drainage metagenome | isolation source: sediment from site ElyBrook_90M | place: USA: Ely Copper Mine, Vershire, VT | collected 2017
GCGGCAAAGGCCTCTTCAAGCGGGAACTGAAGGCGGAAATCGTCGGAGACTTCACCCGGGAATTGGGTGCGGCGGTGAAGCTGGTGCGCAGAAGGATTCCGGTACGCGCCTGAGACTCGAACAACGATGCGCTTTTACTTCGCGCGCGGATGGGTTCGATCGTAGACCTGCGTAAGCTGCGAAGTCGTGAGCTGGGTATAGCGCTGCGTTGTGGAGAGGCGCTCGTGGCCCAATAATTCCTGTATGGCGCGCAGGTCTGCGCCTTCTTCCAGCAGGTGGGTTCCAAATGCATGGCGCAGCGTGTGCGGGTGTACATCAGAGGAAAGCCCACGTCGAATGGCCACCCGCTTGACGATACGGGCTACGCTGCGCGTCGTCAGGCGCGCCTCTCCTCCAGGTTTGCCCAGGCCGCGCAAGCGCATATTCACGAACAGGGCCGCAGTTGCGCGAGCAGGCGCGGTCCCTCCGGCGGCAATGAGCGCCGAGCGCTCGGCCAGGTAGGCTCGCAGAGCCTCCGCTGCCGCATCACCAAGCGGAACATAGCGTTGCTTTTGCCCCTTGCCCCGGACGAGGATCACCTCGTTGGCCCATTGGATATCTTTCAGGTCGAGACTGGTCAGTTCAGCGTTGCGGATGCCGCAGCCATAGAGCAACTCGAGAATCGCCTTGTCGCGCACGGGCCAGCTTGCCGCGTCGTCGCCTACCGTGTCCACCACCCGGTTCATCTGCTCGATGGAGGGTACGCGCGGCAGGTGCTTCGGCAGGCGCGGCGTGGCCACCAGCCTGGCGACATTCTGCTCCACGTGACCGGTGCGCGCAAGCCACTTGAACCAGCTCCGTATGGAGGCAAGTGCACGTGCCGCGGAAGCCTTCGACAGCCCACGATCATAGAGTGTGCCGAGATACGCGCGAATGTGCGTGTGGTCAATGCGATCGGCAGTCTGGTCTGCGCCATGATGCTCCACCACATAGGCGGCAAAGTTGTTCAGCTCGCGTTCGTAGGCCCGCAGCGTATGCATGGAGGCGCCGCGCTCATTGGTCAGCACGCGCAGGTACTCTGCCGCGAGTTGTGAAACAGGGGGAGTGGATAGGTCAGGGTCGCGGGTGCTCATGGGTTTACCGCAGGATCCGAAACCTGTTCGACAACAGAATCGGCTTCCTGAGTCTGATCTGTGACGAGATGCAGACCGTAGTTCGAAGCGCGCTCCTTCTGCATGCGCGTGCCGCGGGGATGATGCTCGCGATGTACGGCCTTGAGGCGTCCCAGCGCAAGGTGCGTGTAGACCTGCGTGGTCGAGATGTCGGCGTGTCCCAGCAGAGTTTGCACGCTGCGCAGGTCGGCTCCGTGCTCCACCATGTGCGTGGCACAACTGTGGCGCAGCGTGTGCGGGCTGGCCTTGCCGTTGGCCAGCTTCACAAGATGCCATACCCATTGCCGCGTCAGCGGCATTCCACGCAGGGAAAGGAACATGCGCGCCGCATCATGCCGGGTTGCGCTGCCTTTGCGCGACGAGCTGATGCGCGCCAGGTGCGGACGGCCTTCCGCAAGATAGGTCTCGAGCGCCTTCACGGCTGAGTCTCCCAGGGGCACAATGCGATCCTTATCGCCCTTTCCGCGCACCTGCACACGGCGCAGATCGAGATGCAGGTCGCTGGTCGACAGCGCCGTAACCTCCGACACGCGCAACCCGCCTGCATACAGCAGTTCCAGAATGGCGTGATCGCGCAGCGATGTGGCGCGCGCCTGCGGATGCGAGGCGGCCAGGGCGGCGCGCTCCAGCATCTCCGTCACCTCGGGCTCGGCCAGAGACTTCGGAAGTACCTTCCATGCTTTCGGCGATTCAATATTCAACGTGGGATCGTGATGGATACGCCGATCCAACAGCAGCCACTTGTAAAAGCCGCGCAGGCAGCTCAGCTTCCGCGCCGCCGAACGCGAGTCGATGCCATGTTCGCGCAAGTGTTCGAGGAAAGCCGCTACGTCCTGCTGCGCCGCGCTCAAAAGCACCCCGTGACGCATCTCGACGAACTCGGCGAAGGTCCTCATGTCGCTCAGATACGCTTCGCAGGTGAGCGGACGCAGGCCTTTTTCGACGCGCAGATAAGCTTGATAATCCTTGAGCAACGGCAGGTTGGCGGTCGCGTCCACACACCGATTATCCCCGCAGCATGCTCAATACGGCGTCGAGGCTTCAAAGTGCCGTACCTTGTTCATCAAGGACTCAACTTCATTACTAGGCCTGTTTCATCAGTGGGTGTGCAGGGCCTTTTGAATCTCGGCTTCCATGTTCGCCAGGCTGGATTCACCCTTGAAAGCCGCAACGATTGCGCCATCGCGCCCGATCAGATAGGTGATGGGAAGCCCCAGAATCCCGCCATAAAGAGTTCCAAGTTCTTCGTCGCCCATCACGATGGGGTAATTCACCTTGCGCTTGCGGGTCAGAGCGACAACAGGCGCGGAATCGTCGTCCATGGAGACTCCCACGATCTGCAGACCCTCGGGACCATAGCGGCTCTGCCAGGCGACAAAGCGCGGCATCTCAATCTGGCATGGCGCGCACCATGTGGCCCAGAAGGCAAGCAGCACAACGCGCCCGCGGTAGGCAGCAAGATCGATGCGCTGATGGTTTATGTCAGTGCGGACGAAGACGGGAGCCGGCTTATGAAGCAGAGGGTCCACGGGCGCGGCGGCAAGCAGCCCCGTCGCCGCAAATGTTATTGCAAGAAACAGGTACGCGCATAACCTGAAGCGAAACATGCAGGTTTCGGACCGGAGTTCTTTGCCGTGGGTCAACGCATCCTTTGCCATTCGCGTCGATTATTTTCCCTTGACGGCGGGATAACCCTTGCTGACCCAGTCATCGCCGAAGTTATTGGCCAGATAGAGCACCTTCACCTTGGTGAAGCCAAGATCATGCAGGCGCTTGTAGGCCGGCCCGACATTGGGGCAGCGGCCCCACGGGCAGCAGCCGCAGTAGAGAACGATGGCCTTGTCTTTCGGCAAGGATGAGACCTCGCTCTCAAGCGATTGGATTCCCGTAGCCTGTGAGCCGGGGCCGGCATACTCCGAGCCGGGGATATGCGCCTCGGCAAACATCAGCCGGGAGCCCACCTGCAGCACCAGGGGCTTTTCCTTGGCGCCAGGTTTCAGTAACCGGTTCAACGCATCGGCCTGGATCAACGCGGAATCGGGAATGGAGGTGGCGCTCGCGGAGTTCGCCGCGCCGGAAAATTGCGCCCGCGCCTGCGGAGAGGTCAACAGCATAATGGCAACAGCGGCAAACGCTATGCATCGGATTACTTGCTTACCTTGCATCGGTATATCTCCAGGGGTCGTTCAAGTTCCCACATATAGCAGCATAAATCCCAGCCCTGCAAATCGCGCTGAATCGTGTTGACGGCACGAATCATGGTTCGCACCGCGCGTGTCGAAACAGCGTCAGTTGCAGGCGACGTGCAAATCCCGCCCGTTTGAACGAAAATAGAATGGGAAGAATTTCGACGAGGATTGAAAAGCTCTTGACAACAACTCAAGTAGAGATGACTCAATGGACCGCTGACGAATTGCAGAGAAAGGTTCTCGACCTGAAGCCAAGGGTCGCGGTCTTCGATTGTGACGGTACATTGTGGAGCGGCGACTCGGGCTATGGTTTCATGGTGTGGTCGCTCGAACAGGGCCTTGTTTCCCGCTCCACGAGCGATTGGATCGATAACCGCCACCGGGCGTATCGCGCTGGCACGGTAAGCGAATTGCAGATCTGCGGTGAGATGGTGCAGATCTACGAAGGTCTGCGCGAAGAAGAGTTGCGCAAGGCCGCAGCGGACTATGTAATCGAGTTCGTTGCTGGACGCGTCTTTGCGGAGATTGCAGCTCTCGTTGCAGCGCTGCGCGAGGCCGGCGTGGAGCTTTGGGCCGTTAGCTCCACCAACAAGTGGGTTATCGCCGAAGGTGTGCGTGCATTCGGTATTCCCGAGGAACGCGTGCTTGCGGCTGAAGTGGCCGTCGTAGACGGAGTGATTACCAGCAAGATCGTCGATGTCCCCACCGGCGAGGCCAAGGCGACTGCACTAAATCGTGTGGGACTCCCGCGGCCCGATGCGGTGTTCGGCAACTCCATTCACGATCTTGCGATGATGGAAATTGCTGCACATGCTTTCCCCATCAATCCTTCGCCCGCGCTGCTCCAGGCCGCGGCGCGCAATGGATGGGGTTACTTTCGCCCGGAGGCGGCTGAGGTCGTTCTTTCAGACACCACGGGAAATTAGTGTTCCTTTCAATGGAACGAAATGAGCCGCGTGGGGGGTATTCATTTCGCCATGACGTGCGCTCCGAATGCAGAATTTGTATTCGTTTTTGTGCGGGTACACTAAAAGCGTGGAAGAACTCCAGCAGAATCCTGGCTCGCGCACTCCCGGACCGGCGCTTCGCTTTGTTGCGGCTGCATTGATCGTGCGCGGCGACGAGGTGTTGATTTGCCAGCGGCGCGCCGACCAGCCAATGGCGCTGCAATGGGAGTTTCCGGGCGGCAAGATCGAGTCCGGTGAAAGCGCCGAACAGGCGCTTGTCCGCGAATTGGATGAAGAACTCGGCATCAAGGCAACCATTGGGCCCAAGGTCACCCACATTCGCCACAACTACAGGCATGGTGGCGCAGTCGACCTTCAGTTCTTCGTGGTGCGCGAGTTTTCAGGCGATTTGGAGAACCGCATCTTTACGCAGTTGCGCTGGACGCGACTCGAAGACCTGCCGGAGTATGACTTTCTAGCCGCTGACCGTGGCTTGATCCGCGATCTGGCCTCCGGCAAGTTGCTGTAACTCTAACCTGCTTCAAACACGTTGCCATCTTTTCTGGATGCAGTCTGCGCGCGATCGAGAATCGTTGCTAGGGCCCTGAGTCTGAAATTCGTTAAATAATTGAACTGTCATCCTGAGCGTAGCAAACCGCGTTTTGTGCGGCTTGCGGAGTCGAAGGATCTGCGGTTGTTCTTCAACGAACTTTTGACTCACCACACTGGGGTCTGTTCACACTCCTGAGGTGGATGGTGTTGCTCGCGAAAATTGGGCTGGACGAAGCCGAACCCGAAGGCTGGGGCGTGTCCACCGTCGAGGGTGAGAGTGAAGTATGGGCCAATCTTTCGCCGCAACCCTTAGGGCCGGGACCATTTTTCCCGATTTCGTCGTCGATCGTCGCTAGCAGACACCCGGTATCCACCCCACGGACAACGACCCGTCCGTCGGGACCCCGGTATGCGTATCTCCTCACTCCTCGAACTCGAAAAAATTGGCTCCCTGCTCCACCACCCCAATAGTGTGAACGGGCCCCGGTACGATTGCTTCGGTTCAGGCATTCTTCGCGCTGTGCTTCAGCAGTCCCAGCCGGACCAGGCTCTCTGCGGTGGCAGTGACGCATTCCTCGTTGGAGCGCGGCGCCCAACCAAGCACGGTTCGGGCCTTCTGGTTGGTCGCGTTCTTTGCTTTGCCGAGTTCCGGAATGATCTGCTTGATCGCCGGGTCGCGCAATGAAGCCAGCCGCACCAGCCAGTTGGGCAGTTCGCGGGTCGGCACGCGTTTGGCCGCCGCGCCCATGCGGGCCTTGAGCACCCGCGCGATTTCAATCATCCACATGAAATCTCCCGCTACCGCCAGAAAGCGTTCGCCTTTGGCAGCCGGATCGGTCATTGCGCGCATGTGCAGGTCGACAACGTCGCGCACATCCACGGCTCCAAAACAGAGACGCGGGCAGCCGGGCAGCGAGCCATCCATCATGCGCTGCACAAGCAGGATCGAGGTCGCAAAATCGGCGCCGAGAACCGGGCCGAACACACCCACCGGGTTCACGACGGAGAGTTCCAGGCCGCGCCCTTCGCGGGCGATGAAGTCCCATGCCGCGCGCTCCGCAAGTGTCTTCGACTTCACGTAGGGAGTGACGCCTTCGCCGTCTGGATCGGTCCAGTTCGTCTCATTGAATGGAGTGCTCTGCGGCTTGCGTCCGTAGCCAATGGCCGCAAAAGACGAAGTGAGCACCACGCGCTTTACGCCTGCATTCCGCGCTGCACGCAATACGCGCAGCGAACCCTCGCGCGCCGGAACAATCAACTCGTCTTCGTGTTTCGGTATTCCTGCGGGAAATGGCGACGCCACGTGCAGTACGTAGTCGCAGCCGGCAACGGCTTCAGCCCAACCCACGTCGTTCAACAAGTCGGCAGCGAAGAAGGTCAAACGATCATCGGCTTCAGCGCCGACGTTACGAAGCAGCGCGCGCACTTCGCTTTCGCGCTTGAGGCTCCGCACCGTGGTGCGCACCCGGTGGCCCGCAGCCAAAAGCTGCAGGATGGAATGACTGCCGATGAAGCCTGAACCGCCTGTCACGAGAACTGTGCTCATTTTGCCCGCCGCGGAAAGATTCGTTGATGAAACCCGGAGATCAATGCCCTGGAATCATGCCCCACAGCATCACAAATGTCATGCCGATGACGATGATGCTCGTACTCCACGCGATCACGTTCCACAGCGCCGAATTCTTGTGATCACCCATTAGGTCGCGCCGGTTGATGAGCAAGAGCATGAGGATGATCACTACCGGCAGCAGGACACCGTTCAACACCTGCGAGAGGATAGCGAAGTTGATCAGTTGCGCATCGGGCAATACCAGCACGGTGAGCGCGCCGCCCGCAATCAGCAGCGTATAGAGCCAGTAAAAGAAGGGCGCTTCCTTGAAGTTCTTGTCTACGCCTGACTCGACTCCGAGCCCTTCGCAAACCGTGTAGGCGGTCGAGAGCGGAAGGATGGAGGCCGCGAACAGGGAAGCGTTGAAAAGTCCAAAGGCGAAAAGGATGAAGGCGTAGTCGCCCGCCAGGGGGCGCATCGCTTCGGCCGCATCCGATGCCACCTGGATGGCTCCCATGCCATGCACAAACAGCGTGGCGGCGCAGGCCACGACGATAAACCACGCCACGATGTCCGTAAAAAAGCTGCCCACGATCACGTCGAGCCGCGAGGCCGCATAATCCTTCACGCGAATGCCCTTTTCCACGATCGACGATTGCAGGTAGAACTGCATCCACGGAGCAATGGTGGTGCCTACGATTCCTATGGCCATGTAGATGTAGGCCTTGTCGTGCCAAACTCTTTTGTGGGGCAGTTTGACTGTGGCGAGCAACGCGTCATGCCAACTGGGCTGCGACAGCACGCCCGCGAAGATATAGGCGATATAGACGACCGATGCTATAAGAAAGATCTTCTCGGTGCTCTTGTAACTGCCCCGCACCACCATGTACCAGACCAGCGCCGCGCACAAGGGCACAGAGATGAACTTTGTCACATGAAACAGGTGCAGCGAGCCGGCAATGCCGATGAATTCCGTAACGACGTTGGTGTAGTTCACTACCACCAGCATCACCATGAGGATAAACGTGAGCCGCAGTCCAAACTCCTCGCGGATCAGGTCGCTGAGACCCTTGCCCGTGACCACGCCCATGCGTGCGCACATCTCCTGAACCACGATCAGGGCGACCGTAATGGGGAGCATGGTCCACAGCAGGGCATAACCATATTGAGCGCCTGCCTGGGAATAGGTGAGGATCCCGCCGGAGTCATTGTCGACGTTGGCAGTGATGAATCCCGGGCCGAGAACAGCCAGAAACAGAAGAATCCGGATTCGCCAACGCTTGCCCATACCCATTGATTCCTAAGGGGGATTCATGTTCCTCATCGACCATAACAGGCGGGGCGGGGGGAGACGAAACCAGGCTCTACAGCGCGCGGTACGGTTTTATAATGTTCTTGACAGAGTGTGGTACCTTGGTAACAATGTACGTATGTCAACCATTGATCATGTTCCCGACTCTCTCAAAATTGAACGCGTACAGACGGGTGTACGCATGGAAAAGCGCCTGCTGAAGGTTCTGAAAGCGGTCGCTGAAATGAAGGATCTAACCCTGGGCGACTTGCTGGAAGGCATCGTCCTGCACGCCTTCGAGAACAAGACGCCCTTTTCCGAGGAGACGCTGTCGGCGATCGAGCAATTCAAGAACCTCTACGGCATGACGCTGACCGCCGCGCAGAGCCACAAGTTCCAGGAGGTTGAGTCGTAAAGAGCCCTTACTCAACAGCCAACCCGGTGCATGGAGCGCCCTCGCATGGAGTGTCCGGATGGAAGACAAAATCGAAGCGCTCAATTGTGACAGGCGCTGCGCTTGACAGGGATTAGCGCCTCCAGCTACAACACCCCTTCGCCCGCTTGGCGGAATCGGAAGGGAAGTTACGATGGGCTCGTCTCATATCGGTGTAAAGTCTTCGACGCGGCGAAAGCTGCTTGGCTCCATGGTGTCCGCCGGCGCATTGCTGGGCCTGAATGCCGCGAACGCGCCGGCGGCAGCGGCGAGTGGCGCGTCTGGCGAACCGGGCGCCGCCGCGCCGGAAGAACTGCTGTCTATGGCGCGTCTGCGCAGCTACAAGACGCGCCGCTCCTCAAGCTGGGATCGGACCGGCGGCAATGCCGACGCGGTTCCGGTCGAACCCGGCCAGTCGTCCACCCTTCTCGATGTTACCGGCGCCGGCGTGATCACCCACATCTGGTTCACCATTAATTCCAGGGACCCGCATCACCTCAAGAACCTGGTGCTTCGCGCGTGGTGGGATGGAGAGTCCAGCCCCTCCATCGAGGTTCCCATCGGCGACTTTTACGGCCTGGGGCTGGGCGAATACTTCACCTACCAGTCAGCTCTGCTGGCCGTGGCTCCCATCAAGGCGCTCAACGCCTACTTCGACATGCCTTTCGCAAGCGCGGCCAAATTGACGCTTACTAACGAAGGCAAGGTGCGCACCGACAACCTGTACTTCGCCCTGGATTACGTGACGCTACCCGCGCTGCCGCCCGACGTGGCTCGCTTCCATGCGCAGTACCGGCAGGCCGCGCCGTGCAAGGGATGGAGCGACCACTGGATGACCAACGGAGATGACCCGGTCGGGGATCGCAAGAACCTGAACGGGGAAGGGAATTACGTCTTCCTTGAAGCCACCGGCAGAGGCCATTTTGTGGGCGTGACCCACGCGGTGGAACAGAACCAGGACGGCTGGTTCGGCGAAGGCGACGATATGATCTTCATCGATGGCGACACGGCGCCCACCATCAACGGCACCGGCACCGAGGATTACTACAACGGCGCCTGGGACTTCGGTGGACAGCCGTTTGCCTACATGCACAACGGTGCGCCATATGTAGTCGATCCTGAGCGCATCGGCGGCCGCTATTGCCTGTACCGCTGGCATAGCGAAAGCCCAATTACATTTGAAAAATCCATTCGCGTGACCATGGAGCATGGCCACGCCAATCACCGCTCCGACAACTTCTATTCGACGGCCTACTGGTACCAGACCGAACCGCACGCAGCCTTTCCGCCCCTGCCGCCAACAGAGGAACGCATTCCTCGCGTCTATCGGGAAGGCGGCCCTGGCGCGGCAGTTCCACCGGCAAGTTAGCTTTCCAGAATGTCGAATTGCGAACCGCCGCCTTCAGGCTCCAGCGGGTGAATTCCACCCCAGATGGAACCGGGCGGCGGATCGCAAGGAATACCGACCGGGCAAGGTACTCAATCGTTTTTCAGGCTCAGGTCGTCGCCCATCGCCCGAAACTCCTTCTGATATGCGTTCATTTCGCGTTCGGTGGCACGCGCCTGCTCGGCGACACGTTTGGCGTTGGGTTGCGGGTTGGCGAGTTCCTGGTCCATCTCCTGAAGCCGGTTCTGGATGCGTTCGTGCGTCTGCAGAAGCGACTGATTCCGTTGCTGGACCGCATCCTTCTGCTCCTGGCTCAGTCCCTGCATCAACTGCTCGTGATTCTGCGCCAAGGTGCGCACCTGTTCCTGGACCCGTTGATGCTGCTGGCGCACCTCGTCAGCATTGAAGGACGATTTACTTGCAGTGCGCGACATGGTTCGCGCCTGGGTTCGGCTCTGCTGCATCGTTTGATCGCAGGTGCGGTACTGATCGCGCTGCTGGGTCGTTGCCTGCGTGTGTAGCCGATCACGCTGCAATTGGCGCGCCTGCGATTGCGTTTGATCGCGGTCCTGGCTCCGCGTTTGATTTGCCGTGGCCTGGCCCGCTCTTTGTCCGGCTCCGGCCGATGGACGTTGAGCCTGCCGCTGACCTCCGCCCGCGCCGCCGCCGTGTTGCGCCGCCAGTACTGCCGGGACCAATGCGAACAGGAGGGCTAAGAATGCAGAGATATTTCGTTTCATGGCAGTTCCTTTCTGGGGACAGATTTTTCCAGGCCGATCAGCGGCCTGCGCTGAATTGGACTGGGGAGTGCCGGGAAGGTTGAGTGATCGCCATCACTTGCAGCGAAATTTTATGGAAGGAAAGATCAAGCCCGGCCACGCAAAGAACGCCCTTAAGAGGTGGGCAAAAAATAGGACAACGTGTTTCTATAAGATACTGAAGTTTCCACTTGACTATTTAACGCCTCCAGTCAATACTGAAGTTATTGCTTCAGTAATCACGCCAGGAGGAGAGGTCAATGGAATATCAGAAGGTCATTCACAGCACATTCGTCCTCGAGCGGAGTTTTCTCAAGCCGCCGGAAACCGTCTTTGCCGCATTCGCCGACCCGGTCAAAAAGCGGCGCTGGTTCTTTGAGGGCCCGCACCATGAACTCAGAATGCACGAGTTGGACTTCTCGGTGGGCGGCCGGGAACGGGCCGAATTGGTGTTCAAAGACGGTCCCGTGGCGGGGAAGACACTGGTGAACGAGACGATCTATCAAGACATTATCCCGGGACAACGGATCGTTTCATCCATTCGAATGTTGATCGATGGGCATTGCTTCTCCGCGTCCTTGGCGACCATTGAGCTGGCGTCGGAAGGTGCGGGGACCCTTCTGACCGTTACCCATCAAGGAGCCTTTTTCGAGGGTGCGGACGGTCCCGAAATGAGAAAGCAGGGGTGGGAAACACTTCTGGGCAAACTTGCAACCGAGTTGGCGAGCTGAGGGGGCGCCCTCGCGCTGCCTCTGGACCGCCAGGGCGGGACGCGGGGTACGTAAGCGTTGCGGTTAGGACGGCGCCAAACAGAAAGGAAAGTGGAAGGGGCTTGCCCGATGGCCGAATCTCAGCATGACATCGATCGATTGCTCCACGCTCTCGGCGATCCCACCCGCCGGGAGATGCTGGACATGCTGAGCGAGAGACCGCTGTCTGTCTCTGGTCTGGCCTCGCCCCTCGGCATTACCCTGACAGCCGTGGCGCAGCATCTGCAGATCCTGGAGGAGTGCGGTCTGGTACAGACGGAAAAGGTGGGACGCGTACGTACCTGCCGTATCCACTCCGCGGGCTTTGACGCGCTGGAACGGTGGATCAAACAGCACCGCACCGCCTGGGAACAACGGCTGGATCGTCTGGGAGACCTGCTGGCGGAGTCCGACGAGCAGTGAACGTCGGATTCCGCTTCAGGCGGAGATGGCGAGAACGCGTTCGTGCAGCGCCGCAGGCTCGGCGGCTTCAGGAAGCAGGCTCATCAGGGACTTGACCACGTCCGCTGCGCTGTATGCTTCGCGCCCGGGAGTCAGGAACTGGGCAATGGAATTCAGGTCGTCTCCCACGGTCACGAGGGCCGGTTCGACGGTCTCGTCCTTGCGGGTCTGCGCAAGGCCGATATTGGCCAGCAGGGCGTTGCAAAGGCATTTGCGGCCCACGGTGTCTTCAACCTTGCCACCCTTGGCCACGTAGGTGGCCACCGGCTCGGCGGCGCAGCGGTAGCCAATGTTGCCATCAGGCGCCGCATAGGGTTCACGCAGATATCCCAGGTCACAGACTCGCTTGCGCTCCTGGTAAATATTGAGCGCGGAGGAGGTTCCTTCAAGCTGAGCCACCTTGAACGGGAAGCCGGTAGGCGACGCAAGAGGGTCGGTGAACACCTCGCCCACGCCGGCCACGGCTTGCGCCAGCAGTTCTTTCTTCAGATCCGGACGCATGCCGGACTCTTCGCTGAAGGCAAAGGCGGTGCCCACCTGGATTCCAGCCGCGCCCTCGGCGAGTGCATCGCGTAGTTTTTCCGCATTGCCAAAGCCGCCGGCCAGCCAGAAGGGGACGCCCAGGTCGCGCAGTTCCGCAATGTTGACCCGGTCGCGCTCGCCATAGATCGGTTCGCCCGCGGCGTTTAACTGTAGCTTGCCGCGCGGCGGTGCATTGTGGCCGCCCGCTGTGGCGCCTTCAATGATCAGGCCGTTGACTCGCCCGGTTGCGCGGCGAAGCATGGTCGTTGCCAGGGTATTCGAGGAGACGATGGCGAGGAAGTTCGGCCGCGACAGCGTGGGCAGCGGTCCCTCGGCATAGTCAGAGGGGTCGAAGCGCATCATCGTGTCTTCGCCTTGATCCTGAACTGCACCCGTTACGGCGAGCTTGTACTCAGCCGGCTGGTAGGCAGCGTAGGCATCGAGCACGCCTGGAATGTGCAGCGGGATACCCGCGCCCATCAGTACATAGCCCACCCCGGCGAGCATGGCGCCGTAGATTGATGCGAGATGAGGCAGTTGTACCTTTTCCAGAAAATTGATGCCGACCGGATTCTTGTGGTCCTCGCGCGCCAGAAATACCTCGACAAAGTTGGCTACCATGCACAGCTCGATCAGCTTGCGCGGGTCGCGTCGCTGGTGCATCGGCGTGGTTGGGTAGGGTGTTCCGCTGGGCTTGCCGCCGGGAACAAAGTACTCCTGCCAGAGCCTGCGTGCCATGTCGGGAAAGGGGAATGCGTCCAGCCCCCGGCGCATGTAGCCGCCCTTGTCGCCATCGGCAAGGCGGCGCACAAACACCTGGTCGATCGCCGTTCCGGAGACGACGCCGAGCTGGCCGAGCCTTGAGACAGCCTGGGCCAAGCGCCAATTCGATACGCCTACACCCATTCCGCCCTGGATAATTTTGGGAAACTGGACCATTACTGAATTCTTTCACACATCTTGTTAATCCCAACCGTTTTATCTCACTTTAATGTCACAAAGCAAACAAGGTCTGGTCACTTTTGTACTCCCGGGGGTCAAGTGCCCATTGAGGTTCGGAGCCGGGACAAGAAATCCCATTGCGGGCGGCACTGCGGTAAACTTGCCCCCATGCGGGTTTTCGGCATCGATTGCGGCACAGAAATTACAGGCTACGGCGTTGTGGAGACTTGCGATACGGGGCGAAACCCCCGATTGGTGTGCAAGGCAATGGGCGGAATCCGCCAGCTGAAAACCAAATCCCTTCCGGTGCGCCTCGAACAGGTCTATCGCGAACTCATGGCGCAACTTGAGCGGTGGCAGCCGGATGTTGTCGCCGTCGAAGAGGTTTTCTACTCCGTGAACGCCAAATCCGCGCTAAAGCTGGGGCAGGTCAGGGGAGTTGCGCTGCTTGCGGCGGCCAGTCATGGCCTCGCCGTGGCCGAGTATGCTCCTTTGAAGATCAAATCCAGCGTGGTCGGCTACGGCCTGGCAAAAAAGGAGCAGGTGCAGTTCATGGTTGCCCGTCTGCTCGATTTGTCGGAACTGCCTGAACCCGCGGACGCCGCCGACGCGCTGGCCATCGCTATCTGTCACATTCATACCGCGCAAACGCTGGCTTTGCAGGGGGCGGGAAGGTGAGGGTTCTGCTGTCGATCACTGCCTGGGTGGGCCTGGTTTTCTCTGCCGCGGCTCAAACCCAGCCGGTGTTTCGCATGGATTTCTCGCACCCGGGACTCACGCCAGCGCGATGGACCCTGGAGTTTCATCCCGACGGCAGCGGCCACTTCCGCTCCGAGCGAGGCAACGCTGTCCAGGCCGGTTCGCCGAGCATGGAGGCGCCGAACATCGATCGGGATGTTCAACTGAGTTCCCGGTTCGCCAGCCACGTGTTCAGGGTCACCGAGCGCCAGAAGCTGTTCTCCCGCGGTTGTGAAAGCCATATGAAGGTGGCCTTCCAAGGGTCGAAGAAGCTGAGTTATTCCGGACCCGACGGCCGCGGCGAATGCGAATTCAACTATTCCAAGGACTCTGAGATTCAAGCACTCGGAGACTCCCTGGTCGCGGTCGCGACGACAATCATCGAGGGCGCGCGTCTCGAGATGCTCCTCCAGCATGACCGCCTGGGCCTCGACAGGGAGATAGAGATCGTTCAGGAAGCGGCGGTTGACGGCCGCGCGCTGGAGATCTGCTCCATCCGCGGAATCCTCGAGCGCCTCTCCGAAGATCCCGCTGTAATGGAGAGGGTAAGAAAGCGAGCCCGGGACCTGCTTGCGCGAGCCAACGACTGAATCTTCAAGAATATTGGCCGCGACTTTTCCTGGGCATGCGGTGTCTTAACTGTGTTGGTAGTTTTTTCGAGGAGCTGAAGGCTCGGCGGCTGGAAAGGTGGGGCGCCATGAATCGCAAAAGAGGAGTCTGGCTCCGGCGAAGCGCCGGGATGATTCTCGCCATCGCATGCGGGGCTGCAATCCTGGCTCCCGGTCTCAGGGCAGACGATAACGGGACGGACGCAACCGGTCCGGGAACCCGGGCGGTACGGTTGAGCAGCGTCGATGGCCAGGTTCAGCTTTTGCAGGGAAACCAGGTGTTGGCGGACCAGGCCGTCCACAATACGCCGCTCTTTGAGGGCACCCAGGTGGTGACAGCGAACGACGGCCGGGCTGAGGTCCAGTTTGAAGATGGCAGCGTGGCACGCATCTCCCCCGACAGTTCGCTTACGTTGAAAGTGCTGCGCGGCCAGGGATCGACCGGCGACGCCGAGATCGTTTTCAATAACGGGCTGGGATATTTTGAGATCCAGGGCGAAAGCGAGAACGGTAACATCCGCGTCCGCTTTGGCGACAATGTGATCACGGCCAGCGGCTTCACGGTGATTCGCGTCGATCTGGACAAGCCTCCCGGCGCGGTTGCCGTGTTCTCGGGAAATGCGCACATTGAAGGCGCCGGCGATGTCGAAATCGATCTGCATGGCGGAGAGAGCGTGTCTTTGACCGCCATCGATCCCTCGCAGTACAACCTGTCGGAGTCAATCGAGCCGGATTCGTGGGACGCGTGGAACTCCGATCGCGACCAGGCTCTGACCGCTGCCGCTTCCAACCGCACCGACGCCACAAGGAGTTTCGCCGATAGCAACAATCCTGCCTGGAGCGACCTGGACTCAAACGGAAGCTGGTACGACGTGCCCAATCAAGGCTACGTCTGGTCCCCGTATGAGGCATCGAACCCCGGGTGGGATCCCTATGGCACCGGCTACTGGATGTCCACGCCGCAGTATGGCTACATGTGGGTTTCAGGGGAGCCGTGGGGCTACATGCCCTACCAGTTCGGGTCTTGGAACTACTTCAACAACTTCGGCTGGGGCTGGGTTCCCGGACTGTGCCAGCCGTGGTGGAATGGGGGGTTCGGTTACGGAGGCGGCTATGGCGGCGGTGGTTGGGGCTACAACGTCGGCAACATGCCCCCGCGTTATCGCCTGCCAATCAGGCCGCGACCAAGAAACCCCCGCCCCATGGAAGGACTACGCTCGGTTGGTTCGCAGCCGCTCATCGCGGTGAACCGGCACATCCCTGCGGGAGATACCATGCTGCCCTCGCGTGACCGCACCCATAATGTGATGATTGCCGGAAATATAGCTCAGCCGCTTCGGCCCATCCCCAACCGGCCTCACTACGATCATGGTTCGCTCACCCCGGGCAATACCCATGCCCCCGTATTTTCAGGCAATCGCCCGGCCCCGTTCGGTTCGGTCGCGGGGTTTAACTCCACCAGGCAAGGGTACGTCCGGCCGACGTCTCCGAACATCAACAATCGTCCAGGAGCCTGGACGGGGTACAGGCAATCCGGTTCAACCGCTTCGCCTGGCGCATACAGCTCGCCTGGCGCAAACAGCGGCTCTTACGCTCGTCCTACTACCCCAGTCCGTGCTCCCTCCAGCAGCACAGCGGCTCCTTCCCGCTCTGTTGGTGGTGGCGGAAGTGGCGGTGCACGTCCCAGTGGCGGCGGAGGCGCACATCCTGGCGGCGGTGGTGGAGGCGGCGGACATCCGAGTGGCGGCCCGCATCGCTAGGAACTCCGCAGATTAATCTGATTGGGCCGCAGCGCTTGCCGTTGCGGCCCTTTTTGCGTTCAGCTCACTCCCGTTCAGCCTGATCCAAAGGTGAGCAAGCGCCTCCACCGGCAGCGCTTCGGCGCGTTCCAAAGCGGGGATGGATTCGTTGCTCAAAGCGGACTGCACGGTCGCCGGTTCGTATCCGGCTGCGCGCAGGTTGTTTGCCAGGGTCTTGCGTTTCTGGGCGAAGACCTGCCGCACGAACCGGAAGAAACCGGATTCCTCCACTCCAAGCTCCGTGAAGCGCGGCGCAAAACGCCAACGAATCACCGTCGAGTGAACATCGGGCGGTGGAGAAAACGCGCTGGGCGGGAGCGTGAACAGCCTCTGGACCGGTCCGTACATCTGCACTGTAACCGAGAGAAGCCCATAGTCGCGCGATCCCGGAGCCGCGACCAGACGGTCGGCAACCTCCCGCTGCACCATAAGCACAGCGCGATCCAGTACGGCGTGACTCGCAGCCAGCTTCAGCAGGATCGGAGACGTGATGTAGTAGGGCAGGTTGCCGGCAACCGTCAGACGCTGCCCGGCCGCCTCGCTCGCCGCCGCGAAGTCGAAATTCAGCACGTCTTCCTGCGCGACCGTAACCCGTTCCTGAGAAAAGTGGGCGCGCAAAGAGATCGTCAGATGCGGATCGAGTTCAATGGCGATCACGTGGCCTGCTCTGGCGGCCAGGGCTCGCGTAATGGCGCCCTGCCCGGGGCCGATCTCCACCACCGTCTGCCCGGAGATGTCTCCCATTGAGGCGGCGATGCGTTCAATAGCCTGCGTGTCGTTCAGAAAATTTTGGCCGAGTTTGGGCTTCGCAGGCATGGTCCTGTTTCGATGTTAGTCGAACCATGAGACCGGGCCGGATGCACCCGCATTTCGCTTGCCTCAACCCTCGTTCTTCAGCACGGCCAGGTGCAGGCTCCGCCGCAACGTGAAACCTAGGCTTTTATACACCCGAATCGCGGATTGATTGTCGGCAAAGGTATGCAGAAAGGGAGTCTTGCCGCGCCCGCGAATTTCGTCTGCCACCGCGGAGATGAGGATGCGCGCGTAGCCGCTGCCGCGCGCCTCGGGATGCGTGCATACTGCGCTCACCTCAACGTGCCGGGGAAGATGCACCCGCCGCCCCGCCATCGCCATCAGCCGGCCGCCATGAAAGATCCCGAAGAACGTGCCCAGTTCGATGCTCCGCTCTCGAAACGGCCCGGGCTCTGTGAGTTTGGCCAGGGCCACCATCTCCGCAACATCGCCGCTCGCCAGGCGGCGGAGCTCTGCGTCCGCAGGCAAAGCCGGCGTTTCGGCACTGAGGCGTGTGTCACAAATCATTTGATCGAGCTGGCCGTCGCGCACCAGCGTCCAGCCCGGCGGCGGCGCGACAGGCTCAGTACAAAAGAGCACCACGACACCACCCCGCCCGGCGAGTCCGCGCAACGCATCGAAGCTCGCGAGCGACTGATTCGGCATCCCACTCAAAGGGCCGATCTCAGGCGGATACCTTCTCGCCAGACCATCTCCCAGGGCCAGCGATTCATGTTCCGTGCACAGTGCATTCCAGATCGGATTGTCCAGGATAACCGCATCCGGTTTGAGAGCCGCGCTTTGCTCAAGCGGATCCATGCTGAAGGAGCGATGGGAAGTGGGGGAGGGAACCTGTTCCGGCATAATTTCAATGATGAGCCAGCCAAGCCGGCGGATGCGAAATCGCCTTCATGACGCATCCAAACAGCGACTGCGCGCAACGCGGGAGTAAACTGAGCGTTTGGCCTTGCACGTTTATCCGCGTATGCGGAGCAGCGCGCCGGCAGGGGAGATAGGGTTGATGCAAATTGTCTTTGCGGCTTCAGAGTGCGTTCCTTTCGCGAAGGTGGGCGGTTTGGCTGAAGTGGTGGGCGCGCTGCCGCTCGAACTGGTCAAGCTGGGTCATGAAGTTACTGTTTATCTGCCGTTGTATGCCTCGGTGCGGCCGCACATTCAAGGCGAGTGGAAGTACGCTATTCGCTCTATCTCGATTCCATTCCAGAACTACAACCGCTTCGCCGGGATCGTTGACGGTGGAAAGCGCGATGGAGTGCAGTACTATTTCGTAGATTGCCCCGACCTGTTTGACCGCCAGGGGCTCTATGGAAACTCCGGCGGCGACTATCCCAATAACTGGGAGCGGTTCGGCCTCTACTGCCGCGCGGTGATCGAGGCGAGCAAGCAACTCGGCGTTCCGCAGATCTTCCACGCGCATGACTGGCAGGCATCGCTGATCCCCGTATATCTACGCACTCTCTATGCCTCCGATCCCGCACTCGGTGGTGTGGCTACGGTGCTCACCGTGCACAACGCTGCTCGCCAGGGTTCGTTTCCGCCGGCCACGACCGAGCGGCTGCTGTTTCCATGGGACGTCTTCACCATGGACAAGCTGGAGCACTACGGCAACTTCAACTTCCTCAAAGGCGGTCTCGTCTTCGCCGACATGCTTGCCACCGTCAGCCGCAAATACGCTGAGCAGATTCAATCGCCGGAATTCGGAGACCGGCTCGACGGCATGTTCCGCTATCGTGCCGCGGACCTGCGCGGCATCCTGAACGGCGTCGATTATGCAAAGTGGAACCCCGCCACAGACGGCCACCTGGCCGCGCATTACTCGCCGGAAAATCTCTCCGGCAAAAAGGAGTGCCGCACCGATCTGCTGCATGCGTTCTGCCTTGACGGATTGCCCGACACAACACCTATCGTCGGCATTGTCTCGCGGTTCTCTACGGAGAAGGGCTTTGATCTGCTGGCTGAAACTGCCGAGCAATTGACCGAACGGGATGTGGCCGTGGTCTTGCAGGGAACGGGCGACCCGTACTACGAAAACTACTTTCGCGATTGGGCCTCGCGCCATCCCGGCCGCGCGGCGGTTCAGATTCGCTACGACAACGGACTGGCGCACAAGATCGAAGCAGGCTCCGACATCTATCTCATGCCCTCGCGCTTTGAGCCTTGCGGTTTGAACCAGATGTACGCGCTTAAATACGGCACGGTACCCGTGGTCCACGCCACCGGCGGTCTCGACGACACCGTCGAAGAGTGGGACGCGGAGCAGAGATCCGGCACTGGCTTCAAGTTCCAGGGCTTCCACTCCGGCGAAATGCTGGCCGCGATCGATCGAGCACTCGCCGTCTTCCCGAAGAAGCAGGAGTGGGAGCGCCTCATGCTGAATGGAATGGCCCGCAACTACAGCTGGGAGCAGCCGGCCCGCGAATATGCCGATCTCTACGAGGAAGTCGCACGGCGTCGCGCGTAACCGCTGAGAGTAAGCGAAATTCCCGGTCACCTTCCCTATTCGCGATGGCTTTCTTGCATCGAGATCGAAGCTCCATACCGCTTGCGCACAAACCACAATACCGGCAGCCCCAGCAGGATCAGCACCGTTCCAATCAGCGAGCCTTCAAGATTGCCTGCGTAGCTTGAAACGAGCACCGCGGCCGCGCAAATCACGAACAGCGCCGGCAGCAGCGGATAGCCCCACACGCGGTAGGGCCGCCGCATCTCCGGGTGTCGTCGCCGATACACAAACACCGTCGTCGCCGTCAGCATGTAGAAGAGCCATTCCGCAAAGACGGCCAGCTCAAAGTGTTGCTGAAACTGGCTGAGAAAAAGCAGCAGGATCGTCGAGAGCGCTCCCTGCACCACCAGCGATGTGGAGGGCGACTGGAACCTCGAATGAATGTGCGCGAACTGGCGGAAGAAGAGCCGGTCCCGCGCCGCCGCAAACGGAATGCGCGCGCCCGACATCACGGTCCCATTCAGCGTGACAAAGATGCTGAGCGCCATGGCCGCGGCCACAAAGCCCGCTCCGCGCGCACCAGCCACGACCGAGAGCGCGGCAACCGCGGGCCGTTCGCTGGCGGCGATCTGCGCCGCGGGCAATATGTATTGGATGGCGGCGTTGGTGGCCATGAACAACACACCCACAATGAACAATCCGCCGATCAGCGCAATGGGCAGGCTGCGCTCCGGACGGCGCACTTCGCCGGCCACCATGGTGAGGTCGTTCCACCCGTCATAGGCCCACAGCGTGGCGATGAGCGCCGCCATAAACCCGCCCACTCCTCCAGCCGCGTGCGGCAGGGACGTGGCGAAGTTGCTCCACGAACCCGAAGCCGAGGCAAAGCAGAACGCCGCAACAATCAGTATCAGGATCCCCTTGAGCACCGTGAAGACGAGCTGGAAATCACCGGCCTTTTTTATGCCGAGATAGTTGAGCCCCGTCATGAACCACGTCACGCCGATGGCGAACACCTGCGACCACAGCAGCGGCAGTGGCCCGCCCGTCCCGGGCACCTGCACTGTGAGCCAGTGGAAGGCGGGGAAGAACTCCAGGGTGCGCGCCAGGCCGATGGTGACGGCGGCAATCGATGCAGGCTTGGCTACCGCAAACCACGTCCACATATAGAGGAAGGCTAACGTGTCTCCGTATGCGCCGCGCAGGTAGACATACTCGCCGCCCGCATAGGGCATCATCGCGCCTAACTCGGCATAGGTCATGGCGCCGAACAGCGAGAGCAGTCCGCCGACGATCCAAGCCAGATAAACCAGGGAAGAAGAGCCAACGTCCAGCATCATCTCGCGCGGCACCAGAAAGATGCCGCTGCCGATGATGGTGCCGACGACGATCGCCGTGGCCTGGCTCGCTCCCAGAACGCGCGGCAGGTCGGGGGGTGTCTGTTGATGCTGTGCGGAGGGGGATTCGCTCATGCGTTGAAGTGAGGGTAGCACGAGCGAACGCTGGTTATGCCGCGCGCGGTTTGAGCTTGATCCCGAGAGCTTTCATGACCCCGAGAAACGTGGATAGCCTTGGATCGCCCGTGGGCGAGAGGGCCTTGTAGAGTGCCTCTCGCGTCACTCCCGCGCGGTTGGCGAGGTCGGTCATTCCCATTGCCCGGGCAATGTCACCCAGGGCGGCTGCGATCAGGGCTGGATCACCGTCCTCAAAAGCAGCTTCCAGGTAAGCCGCGATGGACTTGGGGCTGTCAAGATACTCGGAAGGATCCCATTGAGTTGTCTTAA
>VFSW01004372.1_pt1 | contig 21112 bp, 19 predicted proteins | sample 5358111 | NCBI WGS metagenome assembly VFSW01 (sample SAMN11554181, study PRJNA540505) | mine drainage metagenome | isolation source: sediment from site ElyBrook_90M | place: USA: Ely Copper Mine, Vershire, VT | collected 2017
ATTATGCCGCCCCTCCGGGGCTCTACGAACCCGTTCCCAGGGGCGCGGGGTAGCGGCTCCGGCTGTAGCGGGGCTCTGTAAGTGCCGGGTGTTACTTAAATAAAGGCCGACGGTCCCTTCCTGCGTCAGGGCAGGGCGGGATCCTTCGCCGTGCAAACCGCGACTCAGGATGACACGGCGCGTGCCGGGGGGTTAAAGCCCTCGTTGATGGGGCACGCGCATACGGCAGGGCTGAAGCCGTGCCCTGATACAGAGCGCCATGGAGGGTGGCGCAAGAGAGGGCGGCTCCAGTGTCGCCGTGCCCTGATACAAGGCGCTTTTTTGAAGTGCGGCGGCTTGACGCCTATGGCTGAATTTGCTAGCGTTAGAGATTACGCTGTTCAACCTGAAGGAGATATTGTGGCGAATCATAAGTCAGCCCTGAAACGCATAAAACAGAATGAGGCGCAAGCCGAGCGCAATCGTGTGCATCGCTCGCGCCTGCGCAACCAGATCCGCAAGCTTCGTGTCGCCCTGGAAGGCAAGGACAAGACCGGCGCCACGGCGCTGCTGGGGCCCACGCTTTCCCTGATCGATCATTCCACCCACACCGGGGTGTTGCACCCCAACACGGCGGCGCGTTACAAGTCACGCCTCACGGTGCAGTTCAACTCACTCGCCTAGCGGCCAAGCGCTACAAGCATTAAAGCGGCATCGGGCCTTTAGATAAGGCCCGCCGCGGCGTTGTTTGCCTTCATGTATTGGGATCCGGAGTGTTGACTGGGGCGGAGGGCGCGCGCATAGGGCCCCGGCCCACCCTGTGCGGCTACTCGATGCCCAGGCTGGCCAAAGTCTGCGCGGCCAGGGGCAGCGTGCCGGCGCTGCGACCCGCGATAATCTGCCACACCAGCGCTTCCAGCAGAACCTGGGCGTCTTTCCACGACGATTTCACCGCCAGATCGGCCGCGCGCACCAGCCGCACCGAGTGCAGCAATTCTTCGCGGGTGTAGGCTTTGGCGGCGCGGGGCGCAACCTCAAAAGTGGAATAGGGGTTGGAAAAACGAGATTGCCAGCCGCGCGTAAATCCGGATTGCGGTCCGGCCTTAAGCGCCTGCCGGAACAGATCGCCCACGCACCACAGCAGCAGCGTTTCCGGCTCTTTGCCGGCCACCAGCGAGCGCAGCACTTCCAGCGCCTGGCTGCATTGCCGGTCCGCAATAGCGGCCAGCAACTTGCCGATTTCGTGCTCCTCGCGTACGCCCACAATGATGCCCAAGTCCGCCTTTTCAATGCGCCGGGCCTGCGGGTGAGCGGTGAGCAGTTTGTCCACTTCCGTGCGCAGCCATAGCAGATTCACGCCGGAACCCCTGGCGCCCCGCGCCGCCTCGCCAAAGCCCTCAAAGCGCTGCACTATCTGCTCCGCAATTTCGTTTTCCACCTCAACCTGCGCCCCGCGCAAATACGCTTTTAGCCACGCCACGGCTTCGCGGCGGTTCGGCGGCAGCATCTCCACAACTTCAGCGCGCTTTTCCAGGCATTGGATGAAGCGGCGGCGGCGATCCGGCTCAATGGCGCCAAAGATCACGGTGGCAAAGCTCGAAGGGTGCAACAAATAGGCATCGAGGGCTTCAAAATCCTCATCGCCGGCGTGGCGAAAGTCCTCGGTGTCTGAAATCAGGAAGTAGCTGCGCCCGCCCAGCATGGGCATTTGCAGCGCACCCTCCAGGTCAGACTTTAATCGCCCGGGTTGGAACTCCAACTCGTTCAGGCACCATTCCCGCGCTTCCGGGGGCAGGGCGGCCAGCACCGCGGCGCGGCACTCTTCATGCAGGAAGCGGTCAGGGCCGCGCAAAAAGTAGGCGGGGCCGGGTTTGCCCTGGTGCATTAACGCGATAAATTCGGTGGGTAGCATGGGGCCTCGTGATTCGTGCGGCGTAAATGTCCGCCACTCCAGCAGTTTACTTTCGTCTTTCGCGGGCGGCAAGTTTATGTAAATCTGAAGGTGAGGGGTATGAGGGCCGGGCACTGCAATAGAAGCCCCTTTTTGGCCGCAAACGCCGGCGCGGCCGGCACGCCGCCGGGCCATAAACGGCGCCGGGGGTTAACCTGAAGCGGCCTAAACTACCGGCTGCCCTCCGTTGCGCCGGGATGTACCCTGAGATGGGTTTTATGAGGTGTTTCGCGTGCGTGTAGTCTATTCGGACCATTACGACCTGAACATTGGCAATCACATCTTCCCCGCCGTCAAGTACCGCATGACGCGCGACCGCCTGATGGCTGAAGGCGTAATTCACGGCGCGGATGTGGCCGAGCCTGAATCCGCCACCGACGAGGATGTGGCCCGCGTCCACGAAGCCGGGTATATCCACAAGCTTAAGACGGGCGAACTCGATGACCATGAGATTATGCAGATGGAAGTGCCCTACTCGCCCCAACTGGTCCGCGCCGTGTGGCTGGCGGCCGGAGGCAGCACGCTGGCCGGGCGGCTGGCGCTTGAACAGGGCGCTTCCGCCAATATCGGCGGCGGGTTTCATCACGCTTTTCCCGACCACGGCGAGGGATTTTGCATTATTCACGATGTAGCCGTCGCCATTCGCGCCCTGCAGGCGCAGCAGCGCATTGCCCGCGCCATGACGATTGATCTTGACGTGCACCAGGGCAACGGCACCGCCCACATTTTTGCTTCAGACCCCACGGTCTACACCTTCTCCATGCATCAGGCCCGCAACTACCCAGCCATCAAACCGCCCAGCAATCTGGATGTAAATCTGGAGGACGGCACCGGCGACTACGAATACCTGGCGGCGCTGGAAGACGGCTTGAATCAGGCTTTCGCCGCCTTCAAACCCGATTTGATTTTTTACGTTGCGGGCGCCGACCCCTACCGCGAAGACCAGTTGGGTGGATTAAAACTTACCCTGCACGGTCTGGAAGATCGCGACCGGATGGTTTTCACCAAAGCCCGCGAGCACGGGGTTCCCGTCGCGGTGGCCCTGGCGGGCGGCTATGCGCGCCGGGTTGAGGATACGGTGCGCATTCACGCCACCACCATCAGCCTGGCCAAGGAAATTGCGGCAGTGAATCAGCCGCCGCGCCGCTGCGCGGGCAATTAGCGCCATGGGCCGGCCGCCCGGCGAATTTTTATCCGCCGCGCAATTCCTGGCGCCTTGCGCGCCTGCCCCGCCGCCACGCTTCAATTCCCATACTGCAACTTCTTCAAATCCTTCCAGCCGATCAGGTGAATCTGGTTGCGAGCGAGGGCCTGCTTGAACTCGGGGCTGGTAACGGCTTTAAAATCGCGCTGCCGCCACGCCGCGCCGTAATCCGGATGATCCACGGTGACTGCCTGCAGTTCGGGGTTATCGTAACCCAGGTGCACAATCAGCTCATTCACGCCGGGCTTCAACTGGTCGAGCCCCTTCACGTAGGCGCTGGTCCACTGCGCCGGCGGCACGCCAGGCTCAAACATCACCATGGAATCCAGCACCACATCGCGGCTGTTGAACATCTCCATCCAGTTCTGGCGGGCGTCGGTGACGTGCACGGCCATAAAGGGCACGTGATGCTGGCGCCCCGCCTGGATCAGCTCCGCGTAAAGCTGGCGCGTGGCGGCCATGGCGCCCATGTGAATATCAAGGTGGGTGGGATGAATGCCCAGGGATTCGGCGCGGGCAATCTGGGCTTCAATTTCACGCCGGGCTTCCTCCGGCTTGGCGTGGCGCGCCACATCCATCGTATCGGCGTAAAAAAAGCCGTGCGGATCCAGCAGGCTGGAAACCTGATCGGCCGGCGCCACCGGGCCCCAGCGGTACGTTTTCCACTCTGAAGTCACGGTCAGGTGCAGGCCTAAATCCACATCGGGATGGGCCCGGAAGTATTCGGCCACTTCGGTCAGCCACGGGCAGGGAACCATCACGCTGGCCGAGCTTACGGCCTTTTCGTTCAGAGCCTTGAACGCGGCCATATCCACCGAATGCGCCACGCCCAAATCGTCGGCGTGGATGATGAGCAGCTTGGCGTTGGGCGCGTAACCCAGACGCTCCGCGATGTGTTGCATTTGCGCCTCCGCGACCGGTGCTGCGGCAAAACAGACCAGCAGCGCGCACACCGCGCTTAAGTTCGATTTCAGTTTCCACAACATGGTTAGTTCACTCTCCCCCGGCATTTATCAAAGCGCGCAGCTTATCACCGTGGGGGCTTTTGCGGTAGGCGGAATTTTGCCGCATGGCACAGGGCGGGACCTTTTCCGGCGCCATCCAAACCGGGGGCGAAGTTAAGGGGCTGCGCGTGTATAACTTGAACATCTATCGCGCAGCGGGGTAGCGAAAACTTCGTGCTTTTCGAAGTCCGCGGCTTTTTTCGATGGATTCGCGGACAAGCCGCAGAGTTTCCAAAGGCGAGAAACTCCACGCTACCCGTTGTTCATGTTATTTGTGCGCAAGCCCTGACGGGAAAGCTGGACCAGATTCATCGCGCCCTGCCGATAGCCTTCCAGATCCAGGGTGACAAAGGAAAATCCGAGGGGTTTGAAAATTTCAACAAACTTGCGCGCCATTTCGGGCGATAGAGCGCGGGGCAATTCATCCGGCGCAATCTCCAAGCGCACCAGATGATCGTGGTGGCGCACGCGGAACTGACGAAAGCCGAGGGCGCGCAGGGCTTCCTCGCCCTTCTCAACCACCGAGAGGCGCTCCGGCGTTACTTCCACTCCGTAGGCAATACGTGAGGAGAGGCAGGCCGAGGCCGGACGGTCCCACACCGGCACGCCGCCCTGGCGCGCCAGTTGGCGAATTTCCGCCTTGGTCAGGCCGGCGTCCAGCAGCGGGGTCAGCACCTGATGCTCGCGCGCGGCGCGCTGGCCGGGACGCCAGTCGCCCTGGTCATCCACGTTCACGCCGTAAGCGACAGCGGCAAAACCGCGCGCGGCCGCCAGCGAATCCAGTTGGGCAAAAAGCTCGTCTTTGCAGAAATAACAGCGGTTGGGCTGGTTGGCGCGATATTGCGGGTTTGAAAGTTCGCTGGTTTCAATAAACTCATGGGGCATTTTAAAGCGCGCCACGCAGGCTTCCGCCTCGCTGCGGTCGCGCTGCGAATAGCTGGCGCTGAGCGCGGTTACCGCCAGCATCCGCCTGCCCATGGCCTGGTGAGCGGCGTAGGCCAGGTAAGCCGAGTCAACGCCGCCGGAATAGGCGACAATTAAAGAAGGAAGCTCCTTGAGCTGAGCTTCAAGCTTCTGCTGCTTGGCCTCAAGCTGTGTCATAGTCCCTATTATTATAATGCATTCCCGGGCGCGGCGGGCCGCAAGAGTGGCCAGGAGGAATTCCGGCGGGCGCGGCGGGTTAGGCCTATTTCTGCGCCATGTGCCGCCCGGAGGCAGGATCGGCGGCGTCAACGCGCAGCGAATTCTCCGAATCAATGGTCAGCGTAGCGGCGCCGCCGGGCGGTAAGGGAACGCCGGGTTCGCCCTTCAGCGTTGCCGTCATGGTCTGGTGAAAAGTGGAGTGATTGGAAAGGACGCGACCGTCGTCCAGAGCCAGAAGGGCGCGCCCCTGGCCTTCGGCGTGCAGCCTGACATCCAGCGTCATACCGCGCGATTCGAGGCGGGCAAAAAATCCGGTGAGCGGCTGGTGGGCGGCGGCGGGCCGGACGGTGCTGGAAAAGTGGAAGTCAATAATCGCCGCCTTGACGCCCTCAAAGCGCGTGCGTCCGCTATAGCGCAGTTGATTGACGCCGGTCATTTGCCACGGCAGGCCGGCCGTTGAAGATTCCGTAAGCGGCTGCTGCCAGCTTTCGCCCACCCGCACCGGATGGTCCGGATAGAGGGAATTGCCGCCCAGTTGCTGCAGCAGAACGCGCAGGGCTTCCTTCAGCGGCCGCCGGGCGGCAGGATCCATTTTAAGCAGAAGATTGTCCACTCCCTCCATTTGGCGCAACTGGCCGTTGGCCGCGTAGAGCAGCGTGAGCGTCTGGCCGGAGAGCTGGCGCATTAAATCCTGCTGCAGTTGCAGGGCGGAGATGCGCACTTCGCTCCGCTTTTCCGCCGCCAGGTCGGTAAGGAATTCAAACTTGTCGAAATGGCTTTCCACCTGTGCCGAGCCATCGGCCGCCACGCTGCGCACCGTCATGGTGTTGGTATCGCGCAGGGTGACGGCAGCCGGAGCGCCCGGCAAATACGTTTTCAACTCGACGGGTTCGGATTGAATGGTGGATTTGGAATGGAGCTGGGTGGTATAAACCATGCGCTGCCCAAGCTTGTAGCGGCGCTTCAGGTTGGTTTTGCCCCACCAGCCGAGCGAAGCAGCCAACGCCACTGCATGGCCCAGCAGGAGTGCGGCGGGCAACGCAGCCAGCCCTGCCCATACCCGCCGGGACCGGCGGCGTGCAGCGGTGGATTGGCGGCGCAACGCAAGGCTAGGCATGGCTGCGATACTTTTCCAGGCACGCTTCGGAGCAAAAGTGGAGAACTTTCCCGTTTTCATTCAGTTTGTGCGAAAGCTCGGTGGAAACAAAAATGCCACATTCCGGGTCTCGCGCGGTGGCCCCCTGAACTTCGGCAGAAGCGTTGGGACGCGGCGGGCGGCCGTAGGTAGTGGTGCGAAATCGCCAGGCGGCGCCGGCGCTGCCCGGCTGACGCGAAGACGTGCCAAACAAGCGGCGCAAACCCGCACCCAGAAGCCGCGCGGCAACGATGAAGATGATGAGATCAAAAATGTATTCTAAAAATGCGCCCATATCTTTAAAAGCCGGCGAGCGCCTTTGGGCGGTTGGTTAGCGCCTAGGGCGTCGCTGCGGAAGGACCGCTCCTCTTGCCAGCCGCGGCGGCATCCAGACTCTGCTTGATCTGGCTGAGGCCGGGGTAATTCGGGTCAAGCTGCGCGAGGCGCTGGTAGGCTTTGCGCGCTGCCGCCAGATCGTGCGTGCCCTCCAGATTCACCACAATCATATTGAAGATGGTTGGGGCGTGGTTGGGGTCAATTTGCAGCGCCTTGTTGAACTGGGCAATCGCCTGATGCGGATGGCCCAGGCTGAAATAGCAGGTGCCCAGGTCGGTTTGCGCGTCGGCGTTGCGCGGGTCAAGAGCCAGAGATTGCCGGTACCAGGGGATAGCTTCCGAATAGCGTTTCTTATCGTAAAGGAAGTCAGCCAGCTTCAGGCGCGGCGCGGGATCGTTGGCGTTCTGGCTGGCTTCTTCGGTATAAAAGCGGATGCGCGTGGCATCATCCAAAGGCGGGTGCCCCGCGGGCAAGGGAGCGTTGCTGCCGGGCGCGCTGCCGGCCGCGGCGGTTGCGCCGGCAGCGCCGCTATCCGCGGGCGATGCGGGTGGCGCCACGCTCGGTATTGCGGCGGATGCCGAACTGCGCTGCGCCTGATAGATGTATCCGGCAAGAAAGCCTACGCTGAAGAACACAATCGCGGTGATAACCGTCTCTTTTTTCACAAGCCCCATCCACCCATGTTCCAAGGCAAGTCTAACGGACGGTTGCGCTACCGTCAAGAAAGCAGGGGCTAGCGGAACAGCAGCAGAAGCAGAATGCAAACCCAGAGGCCGGCCATAAAGTGCCAGTAGATGGCGGTAACGTCGAGGACGGTGCGGTTCTTGATGCCGAAGGCGATCCTGTGGCCCACCAGAGAAACATAGGCGAGAGCAATGAGTCCCGCAATCAAATGCAATCCGTGCGCGGCGGTAAACAGGTAAAAGAAGGAGCTGGAAGGGTTGGTGGTGAGATAAACGCCGCGCTCGGCAAGCTGCTTCCAGGCGGCAAACTGCCCGGCAATAAACGCAACGCCCAGCAGCAGGGTGGCGTAAAGGGCGCGCAAAAAGCGGGCCGGCATGGCCACGCGCAGCCAGTTGCGGCTAAGTTCCAGGGTGACGCTGCTGGCCAGCAGCACGGCGGTGTTCAGGTAAAGCACGCGCGGCAAAGCCAAAGGCACCCAATCCTTTGAGATGCCGCGCCGCACCACCATGGCGCTGGCGAAGGCGGCAAAAAACATGAGAATTGCGACCAGCGCCATCCACATGCCGGTGCGGTAGATTTCCCCGGGGGCCTGGAAGCCCGGCGCGCTCCCCTCGCCATAGTCGCCGTGGCCGCCGTTATTGTCCCCGCCGCCACCGCCGCCGTAGCCGCCAGCGCCCGGCGGCTGAAGAATATCGGGAGGTGTCAAGACCGTTTGAGCCATGAATGATTTCCCGGGGCGGGGCAAGATACCCCTCGCCTGCCTGGGCAGGCCGCACCCGCCCGTTGGGCGACGGCCGCGGCGCGGCAAGATTCCTTCCGCGGTCGTCGCTGTGGCGCCCAATTGCCTCAGGAGCGGTCAGGAGGAAAAGGAACATGCTGCATGATGAAGTCCTGCGCCGCCCCCGGAACATTAAACAGGTAAGCTTCATGATAAACCACCGGGGCCTGATCGGGGAAATTGCCTGGCGGCGGCGGGGAGGGTAAGGACCATTCCAGCGTGGAGGCTTGCCAGGGATTTTCGACCGCCCTGGGGCCTCGCCACAGGCTCCATACGAGGTTCGTAAAGAAAAGCAGTTGCGCGGCGCCGGTAAAGAAGGCCGCAAGGGTGATGAAAAGGTGCACGTGCGCCAGCGGCGCAAGAAAATAGGCGCCACTCAGATCGGCGTAGCGGCGCGGGTTGCCGGCCAGTCCCAAAAAATGCATGGGCATGAAGATGGCGTAAGCGCCGGCGAAGGTGAGGAAGAAGTGGAGGCGGCCCAGGGTTTCGTTCATCATCCGCCCGAACATTTTGGGGAACCAAAAATAAACGGCCTCAAAGATGCCGAAGATGGCGGCCAGACCCATGACAAAGTGCAGATGCGCCACCACAAAATAACTGTCGTGCAGATAAAGATCGAGGGGCGGCTGCGCCAGAAAGATGCCGCTTAAGCCTCCAGTGACAAAGAGTGAGACGAAGCCCAGAGCAAAAAGCATGGGGGTGTTGAACCGGATGCGGCCGTGCATCAGTGTGCCCAGCCAATTGAGCGCCTTCAGCGTGGAGGGCACGGCAATCGCCATGGTGAGCAGCGAGAAGGCAAAGCCCGCGTAGGGACTCATGCCGCTTACAAACATATGGTGGCCCCACACCATGAATCCCATCAGCCCGATCAGCGCCAGGGCGTAAACCATGGAGCGGTAACCAAACACCGGCTTGCGCGAAAAGATGGAGAGAATGTGCGACGTAAGGCCCATGCCGGGCAGAATGGCAATGTAGACTTCCGGGTGCCCGAAGAACCAGAAGAGGTGCTGCCACAAAAGCGGCGATCCGCCGTGGTGGCCGGTGATGGCGGTGTTGCTGACCACCAGGCCCGAGGGCACGAAGAAGCTGGTGCCGCCCATGCGATCCATCAGCAGCATGACCCCTGCGGCCAGAAGCACGGCAAATGAGATGAGCGCGATAATAGCTGCGATAAACCAGGACCAGCAAGTAAGAGGCATGCGCATCAGCGTCATGCCCTCGGTGCGCAAGTCAAGCGTGGTGCTGATCACATTCAGCGAACTCAGCATGGCCGCAACGCAAAACAAGGCGATGGAGATGATCCACAACGTCTGGCCCATGCCCTCGCCCGGGCCGGCCAGCGAGCCCAGCGCGCTGAGCGGCGGGTAGGCCGTCCAGCCGCTGAGGGGCGGGCCGTCTGAAACAAACAAGGTGGAAAGCAGCACGCCGAGCGAAACCGCCGTAATCCAGAAGGAGAGCATATTCAGGCGGGGGAAGGCCATTTCCCGGGCGCCAAGCTGGATGGGCAGAAAGTAGTTGCCAAAGGCGCTTTGCGGCGCCGTAGTGAGCACAAAAAACACCATCAGCGTGCCGTGCAGCGTTAGCAGTGAAAGATAATACTCCGGCGTCATCACGCCGTTGGGAGCGCCGTTGGGAGAAAGGCGGTCCAGCAACGGCACGGCCGCCTGCGGCCAGGCCAGGTGCAGACGGATCAGCAGTGAAAGCAGGATGCCCACCACTACCGAAAACAGCGCCAGCACAAAATATTGAACGCCGATTACCTTGTGATCCGTGCTGAAGACGTAGCGCCGCCAGAATCCCGGCGGTGCGCCGCTGTGAACGGAGGCGAGGATGGGTTCTTCCGGCATCGGATAAAATCCTTATCAGGCCCATTTACTGATTTGCTGCCTGACTGGCAAGCCACTTCTCAAAATCCGCCTGGGGCATCACTTGCAAGAAAGCCCGCATATCGTAATGCCCCAGGCCGCAAAGCTGCGAACACACAATCTCAAACCGACCGGTCTGTTGGGCGGTAAAATGGACGGGAATTTCCATGCCCGGAACCAGATCCTGCTTCAAGCGCAGCTCGCGGACAAAGAACGCATGCCCCACGTCCATGGATCGAAGAATGAGCACAACGGGCCTGTTGACCGGCACGGCCAGGGTGGCGGTAACAATGTCATCGCGCGAGGCCGGGTCGTGCGTGGGATCCAGACCCAGATAATTGCCGGTTGAATCGTTTATCAGGGCGGAATGTACCGGACCGAACTGACCGTCGGGTCCCGGGTAGCGGAAGTACCACTGGAATTGTTCACCCCAAACTTCGATCCGTATGGCGCCGGGCGCGGCGCCGGTAAAGTGCACGCGAGCCCAGATGCGGTAGCCCATCAGGTTAAGGCCAAAAAAGACCACCGCGCAGGCAACGCACCACCACGCTTCAGGCCAGCTCTGGCTGGTGTTGGCCCTGGAAGCCCTGTTGCGGCGGTCCCTGTACACAACGATGAGCGTGGCCAGGGCCAGTTGGGCGCTGACGAAAATGACGGCGCTGGCGGCGAAAGTCCACGCGAATTGACGGTCAATGGCGGGGCCGATAGCCGAAATGGCGTGCGGCAGCCACCACAAATGGGCTGCGAACAGCCCGGTGGCAACCAAAGTGATCACCAGCAAGAGAAGAGAGATTGCGAATGCCATGCGGGGCAGCGGCCGTCGGCGGCCAAGCCCATATCCTAACAGGAAATGCGGCGGATAAGCATGCGTAAATCGTTAGTTGATGCGAATTCGCGGAGTTGAGGGTACAAAAACCCTGCAGCCGGCCGGTCAAACCAAGCCGGCATGCAGGGGAGCGACTTCAGAGTTCAGAGGAAAGGAGGGTAGGAAGAACCGGGCTGCAGCGAGGGCATGCGCTGCATTTGCAACTGCAGTTGCTGGATCTGGAGTTGTTCATCGCGGCGCAGCCGGCCAAGATCGCGCGTTAGCGATTCCATCTGTTGCTGGGTGGCGCCTTTCAGCATATCGGACTGCTGCATCAGCTGGTCTGTCAGCATCTGGCCCTGCACGCCTTGCAGTTGCTGCCGCAGCTGCTGCAGATCCAGTTTGTGCTGGTCAAATTCGCGCTGCAGTTCCTGCTCGACTTCCGGCGCCTGACTGCCGGAAAGCGTATCGCCCGGCGGCGCCAACTTGACAGCGAGTTCCTGCTCCTGTCCTTTCCGCACAATGCCGATGCTCACGGGATTCTTTTCCGCCCCGGCGGCTTCCAGAGCCTTGCGCATTTCCCCAACGGAGCCCACAGCCTGCTTGCCCACACGAACAATGCAGTCGCCGGCTTTCAATCCGGCTTTCTCAGCCGCACCGCCGGGTTCCACCTCGCGCACCAACACGCCCTTACCCTGCTTAACGCCAAAAAAGCGGGCAAGCTGCGGGGTAAGTGAGTCCCCGGAAATGCCCAGGCGCGAATCGCCCATGCTGACGTGGAAATCAAAGAACTGCGGCATCCGAATGCGGGGCATGTAAGCGGGAATTTCAAAGCGGCTGGTATTCGCGGTGGGCGTTACCTCCACGGTACGCCTGTGGCCGTCGCGGCTTACCTCCAGAGCGACGGTGCGGTCCACGGGAGTTTCACGCACCATGCGGCGCATTTCCGCCACACTCCAAACCCGCTCGCCGGCAAATTTCAGAATCACATCGTTTTGCGCCAGGCCGGCCTTAGCCGCGGGGCTGTCCTTTTCCACGCCGGTCACCACGGCGCCGTAAACGCCGGGCAGTTTCAGATCGCGCGCCGATGCCTCATTCACATCTTTCAGCAGGATGCCCAGCCAGGCAGTGTTCTGGTTTAAATATACGAAGTTCTGTGCGGCGGGCGCCGGAGCAGGCGGATCCGGATTTTGCGCTCGCAAAGCCAAACCGGGCGCCAGGGCCAGCCCTGCGACAACCGTTCCCGCTGTTAACGTAACTCTCCATTTCCCTTTCATGGTCTACCTCCTGACACGGCCCGTCTTGGGTTTTAGCTTGTTTTCGCCCCCGGCGGCCGGTACGCCGGCAGCCGCTTAAAGCTCATTTTGATTTTTCAGCTTGCTCAGCTCCTCCTGCATTTGCCGCTGTAGTTGCCGCATCTGCTGTTGTAATTGACGCGCCTGTTGTTCCATTGACCTTTGCAATTCCTGAATCTGCGCGCTCCGTTCTCTTTGTATCACAATCTGCTGCCGCTCCGCCTGCTGATCGAAGGCCTGCACCATTACGCGAGCGCGCTCCTCCATGGCCTTGTGCAACTGGTCCTGAATCTGCTGCTGGTTCTGGAACTGCTGCCAGAAATTCTGCTCGTAATTCCTCAGCCGCTCCACGTCCATCGGGTTAATTCGCTTAAGCAGGATGTTCCCCATCGTGGTGCGGATGCCTAATTTGCTGCCGCCGCCCTGCAACTGCCCGTGCGCGCGCAGGGTGCCGGTAGGGAACTGGTGCGCACCTTCCACCGTCAGCGGGAAGTCGGAAATAATCCTGTGGCCCGCGCCTTCCTCAATGACGGCGTCGATCTGAAGCCCCAGGTTCGAGGGCAGATAAACGTCCACGTCGCCTACGGAGGTTTCCAGATGCGAGGGAGCGAAATGCCCGCGGCCGGCGCTGATCTGCGCCAGAATGCGGCCCGCGGACGTGCTGGCTTCAACGCCGCTCATCAATTGCATCAGATCAATGCTGCCGCCGGCCGTTTTGGCCTGCACCAGCCCGCGCGCCCCGTCCAACCGGATGTTACCCCCGGAAGTTTCCGCCTGCACGGCGCCGCCGCACTCGCCCAGGCGAATCTGGCCGCCCGCCGTGCGCACGTTCACCGGCCCGGAAACAGCACGCAGGTAAATATCGCCACCGGCGGTCTTGGCTTCAATCCTGCCACTCACGATGCCGGCGACAATATCGCCGCCCGCTGTATCCAAAACGGCTTCACCGCCCACGTTACCCACGTGGATTGGGCCGCCCGCCGTGCGGGCCTCAACACTCTTCCCGACATCGCCCAGGCGAATGGGGCCGCCCGCGGTTTCGGCGTGCACCGCCCCCGTGATGGCGCCGGTAACAATATCGCCGCCTGCTGTATGGGCAGACAATTCTCCATCCAGCTTCTCTACGGTCACGGTGCCGCCCGTAGTTTGCAGATCCAGGTTGGCGCGAAGGTGCGGGATAAGGTAAAACATGGGCTGCACCTTGTGCCGCCGCTCGATGCGAACGACCAGCCCATGCTCCAGCCGCGCCCGATGCCCGTAGCGTCCGCGCAGCAAAGCGCCGCCGTCCGAGGGCCTGGCGGTAAACTCGTAATGGGCAAGCGCTTCGCGCGCCTCTGTTTCGGTGCCGCCGTGCACCAACATCACCAGCTTGCAAACCGAAGGGCCTTGCTGGCCTGCCGGCAGCGGATGAACCTCAATGGAGCCTTCGTCGGCGCTTAACGTAATGCGGGCGCCGTCGCGCAGCGGCATCTGCACGCTCATCTCCTGGACCCAATCGCGGCCTTCGTGCCGCAGTTCGGCGCGCTGAATGTTGTAGCTCTTCTCGCCGCCCGCCGCCGTACCGGCCAGCCCAGCCAGCGCCGCTGTCATCGCGCCGTAAATCAGTATCGTTCTGGGCCGCATTATTCCGCCCCCAATTCGCGCAACCCGCTCAAAGACTTCATGCGCACATACACGCTGGAATCGCGCGCCGCCAGATTTTCCAGCACCGGAACCAGTTCCTGATCGCGCTGTTTTACGGCATGGCCCACCAGTTCGTCAATCGCCGCCACGCGTACGCCCGGGTTGGAATCGTGCCGCACGGCGGTGAGCAATGCCTGGCGCGTTTCAGGCGTCCAGGTCATGTCACGAATCGATTGCAGCGCCTCAAGCCGCACGCCCGCATTGGGATCGTGTTCGAGCGCGTCAAGAAACGCCCGCTGGATGGAAGGGTCGTGACTCTGGCGCTTTAAGGCGTCCAGGGTATCCAGGCGAATGCCGGGATTGTCATAACGCTTCATGGCATATACCAGCACCTGACGAATCCCCGGGTCATCCAGCGAGCCGTCCAGGGTTACCCGGCGCTCGGAGTTCAAAGTAATGCGTACGCCACCGGTGCGGGGATCCGGCGACACCTGGCTGATGCTGCTGATGCGCCCCAGGTCCGCGGTATTTATCGGAATTTGCGCCGCCGTATTCGTGGCAGGGGTGGCCGATGGACGATTAAGGCGCGGGCGCAAACTCCAACCCAGTCCAAAGCCAAACAGCACCATGGTAAGCGCCGCCATCAGGCGCGAAGGATGGATCCAGGCAGGCATCGCGGTCCAGTCCGCGATCAGGCGCCACCAGCCGTGCTGTTCGTAATCCAGGCGCTCATCCAGCGACCTGCGGCAGTTTGCCAGCAGATCCGCGCCGGGTTCAGGCTGCGTGCGAAGCGCCAGCAGACCGTGCAGGCGCCGCAATTCCTCCAGACGGGCCGCGCACTTCCCGCAAGCTTGCAGATGGGATTCCACCTGCGCAGCGGCGGCTGGTCCCAGTTCGCCGTAAACGTGCAGCGCCAGCTTTTCCTCAGCTTCCTTGCAAGTCATAACGCCTTTCTCCAGCTCTCTGCCCGGTTCGTGCTCTCCACCGCCACCGCCGTTTTCCCAGCACTAATCCCAAGGCCCTTAAATCAAATCTCCAAGCGCCAGGCGCATCTTTTGCGTGGCACGGAACAGGCAATTCTTGGCCGTTTCCTCCGTTGTGCCGCAGCACTCGCCAATTACGCGCAGCTTAAGCCCCTGATAGTGCTTCAACTCAAAAACCAGCCGTTCGCGGGGCGTCAGCCCGTCCAGCGCATCGCGGATGCGCCGGTCAATCTCCCGCGCCTGCAAAGCGCGCTCCGGGTCCAGTTGCGGCCGGTCATCAGGCAGGCTCTGGAAATATTCCGCTTCGCCGTTCTCCTGCTGGGGCGCCTGCACTTCGGCGCGCCGTTTGCGCTCCCGCAAATGGTCCAGGCACACGTTGGTTACCACGCGGTACAGCCACGTGTAAAAGGCCGATTCAAACCGAAAGCGGGCCAGTGAACGGTAAACCTTGAGGAAAGCCTCCTGGTATAGGTCGGCTGCCTCATCCTGGCTATGCGCCGTGCGCATGGCCAGGCGCAGCACGTCACGATCGTAGCGGCGTACCAAGACGTCAAAGGCCCCGCGGTCCCCGGCCTGCGCACGCCGGATCAGCGCGGACTCTTCCGCCGCCAGGGGCGAGCTTTCGCCAGGAATTTGATCGGCTAGCTCCAAAAAAATTCCGTCCATGGTGAGATGCGCTCTTACCGCCTTCATCCGGATTAGACGGCGGCGCAGGCAAAAGGTAAGCCGTCGCTTACAGCGCGCCAACCGGCTTACGGGGTGGCGGGCTATACTTTATCGGGAAAGCTCCTGCAGCCGCTCCAGCAGCGCCGGCAGCGAGGGTGCGTTCCAGGTTTTGTTCAATACTCCGAAGGTTTCAATTCTGCCAAACTTGCGTCCGCGTCCGGTGGATTGAGTCCCGTTCAGCGGCCAGTAGCACCAATCCAGGCTGTTTTCGCGGATGTAACGTGAGAGCATGTTGAACCATGATCCGCTGTCAGCCGGCGAATTACTACTGACGCAGGTGGGGGCGGTGTTGCAAGTGCCGAATTCCCCCAGCCACAAAGGCTGCGGATGATCTCCGGTTGTCAGGTAGCCCCAACGGGGTTCGACCGTGTGCAGCCAATCCTGATAACTGGCCGCCCGGGGATGAGAAAAGCCGTAATTGTGCGCGGAATAGACCAACTGATGCGGCGCGTTTAATACCACGGGCAGGCGCGCTACGCCCGAAAGGTCCGTGGCATAGGCAATTCCTTCCACAAAGATCAGCCAGTGCGGATTGATCGCCAGTAAAGCGTTGCCGCAACGCTCGGCCGCCGCGTGCCAATCGGTGGCCGTGTCGCCGCCCCAGGTGGTGGCGCCGCGCGGCTCGTTGCGCAGGTCCGCTCCAATTACGAATGGCTGGCTGGCATAACGCCGGGCCATGGCTTGCCAATCCTTCAGCCAGGCGGCTTCCGGATATTGCGCGTTATACCAAAGCGTATTGCCGTCTTTAAGGCTGCAGCACCATTCCGCGTTGCTGTTATGGTTATCCAGCACCACCATCAGCCCGTTGCGGGCCAGTTCATCCACCACGCGATCCAGCAGTTCCAGCGCGTGCAGGCCCTGCAAGTCCGGGTTGGCGCGCAACCGCGAATTAGCCACCACTGGATTGCGCTCCACCAGCTCGTTGGACCACGGCAAACGCACGGAGTTAAAACCCATGGCGTGGATTTGCCTGGCAATGGCCTCCAGTGAGTTCACCTCCAGCCCGCCCACCACGAAGTCTTCAGACTCCGCTCCGTACCAGTTCACCATCGCCAGGCGCACACGCTGCCCGGAGCCATCCACAATAGTGCGGCCCTGGGTGTGAAATGGAAATTCCGCCGCGCGTGCTCTCCCGCTGATTAGCGTTGCGCAAAGCAAGACAGCGGCAATGGCGAACAGTGTTTTAGGGGTTTGGGCCTTCATTGCTTTTTGGCCTTTCGTGGCAAGAGTTCGCGGCGCGCTCAGTTGGCGCCGAGCCTGGCAGCCGCAGGGTCGGCCGCCGCACGGCTATTCTATACCTCGCCACGCCTGAAAATCAGTGGAGATTCTTAACAGGCTCCATTGTCACTACCTTACGCCGCTATTCCGGCCTTCCAGCGCGCCCCGGGTCATTTCCGGCCGTGGCTCAGTGTCCAATCAGGCCGGCTGATCAGATTGTTTCTGGGGATGCCCGGCACTCTGCAGGTTGAGGGCACAATGCCGGGCTTGTGGCAAGCAGCTATTGTTGGCCGATGGGAGAGTCCGTTGCGCCTGCGGTTGAAAGATCGTTGTAGCGGATCATATACGTCTGGTCAGTGTAGAAATACGCGTTGCCGCTGGTTCCCGGCTGGGTGGGGTCTGCGTTCAAGGTATACGCCTGAAAGTTGCCGTTGGAATCCGGGCTGCCAGGTGTGTAAACAAACGTGTAACCGCTTTTCACGCCCGCGGCCAGCACGCTATCCAGTATGTCCGCGGCTACAGACGTGGGCTGCGAGCCCGCGGGGGGCGGCGCCAGCGTTTGCAAAGTGCTGGCAAACCCGACGTTGTACATAAAACTATAGGTGATCTCTGCGGAGTTGATGGCCCTGCAACTCTGTACGGCTGACGACTGGTTGGCGGCAATGCGGCTGCGCAGGTAATTGGGGATAGCGATGGCGGCGATGATCAAAATAATGGCTACCACGATCAGAAGTTCAATCAGAGAAAAACCTTCGGTGCCGCGCCGCATGGCTCTCATCTCCACAGGGTGTCGGGTACCCTCCAGGTTCGATCGCTGTCGGGCCCTTGTCCTTAAGACACTGAAGATTGCACGGCGCCTGCCACACTTTTAGCCAATTAAAACCAACGTAACTCGTTCACATAAAAACATTTAAACATCGCTGGGAGTACCGGGCACGGGTGATGGACAAAAAACGAATCGAAAGAGTGACATTTTGTGTCACCTGCGCAAAAGGCTTACTCATGTGCTGCCCACCAGCCTGTCGCCGCTCATGGGAGCCACCTCATAGCTCCATTTCCTGTGAATCAACTGGAGGCGCCCGATTTCGACTGCATACCCAGAAATGACCGCACAGTGATTCGGGGCGAACTCAACCGGCGCCGGTAATCCGGCGGGCGCGTTAAGCAGGACGCAGTTGGAATCCGCAAACGCTGTTAGACGGCTGCCGCCAGTTGTGCCAAGATGTTGGTGTTTCAGGAGGCTGCTCATGCTCACCCGCCGTCTTTTGCTGAAAACCGTGATCGCTGGCGCCGCCGGTGCAAGTAAACTGCTGGCCCGGCCTCTGTCTTTTCAGGAACAGCCGCCCTCCGGCTACAACCTGGTTTGGAGCGACGAGTTCAATTCCAACGGCGCGCCCAACCCGGAAAACTGGAATTACGAGCGCGGCTTTGTGCGCAACGAGGAACTGCAGTGGTACCAGCCGCAAAACGCCACTTGCCAGGATGGCATGCTGATTATTGAGTCGCGCCGCCAGCAGGTTGCCAACCCGCGCTACCAGGCCGGCAGCAAGGATTGGCGGCTGAATCGCCCCCACGCCAGCTACACTTCCGCCAGCCTTTTGACCAAGGGGCTGCACTCCTGGAGATACGGGTACTTTGTGATGCGCGGGCGCATTGACACGCGCCAGGGAATATGGCCGGCCTGGTGGACGCTGGGGGTGGATAAGCCCTGGCCCGCCGGCGGCGAGATCGACATCATGGAGTATTACGCCGGGCACATCAACGCCAACATTGCCTGGCAGAATCCCAACGGCTCTACCCATTGGGTTACTACCTTCAAGCCGCTGGCGGAGTTCCATGATACAGGCTGGTCCAGCCGCTTCCACATCTGGGCCATGGAATGGACGCCGGACTCTATCCATCTTTACCTCGACGGCAAGCTGATGACGCAGGTGAATCTGGGTGAGACGCATGACGCCCTTTACGGTGGCTTTAATCCTTTCCATCAGCCCGTCTACATGCTGCTGAACCAGGCGATTGGCGGGCACAGCGGCGGCGACCCTGCCGGCACGCGATTCCCGTCCCGCTTTCAAGTGGATTACGTGCGCGTTTACCAGCGCCCCTCATAAGGCCGCTGCGGTCTGCAGCCGCGCGAGACGCGCTCCGTGCCTCTGCCCGCCGCAGCGCGTGGAGTTTCCGCGCCAGGCCTTGATTCTTTAACTCTCATCTTCAACTCTCAGGCACGGTCAATCTGCTCCGCCACGCGATTGGCGGAACGTGTGGCTGCCTCCTGTCCCCAATTCAGATTGTCGGTATAGGCTCCCGCAAAATAGACGCGACCCACCGGCTCCATGATCGATGGCCACATCTTCTGCAAATCGCCGGGCGCGTAGGTGACCGTTTCGCAGGCCATGGCGTAAGGCTCATCCGCCCACTTCTGCATCACCGCCTGCTCCACGGCCAGCGACTTGCCCGGGTACAGCGACGCCAGCGCCTTCGAGGCGTCGTCAACCGAAGCGCTGTTGGCGGCGGTGGCTACCAGAATGGCGCGCGGCGTTTTTACTTCCTCCGCCATGCGCCACATCTCGCTTAAGTCCGGATTACTGGTTTCCCAGTTGGGGCTGACGTGGTCTTTCTCCCAGAACGGCGTTTGGCACTGAAAGGCCACGCGTGAATACATGTCGTAGGCCACGGTGTTGACGGCGTACTTTTTGGCGGCTGGCCAGGCCGGCGTTACCGGCAGGCGGCGCAGCACGTAAGCGTTCATGCAGCACACGGCATAGTCGGCTTCCAGGGTCGAGTCGCGGCCAAATTCGCGGTAATGCACCCGCACGCCGCTTGCGCCGTGTTCAAGGCCGGTCACCGGCGCTCCCAGCCGGATGCGGTCCATCAACCGGGCGGCAAAGGCATTGGGCAGCGACTGGTTGCCGCCCTGCAGCCGGTAAACCACCGGGGGCGCCAAAGGCACGCCGCGCAGCTTCAGCACGGCTGCGTGCCAAATCACGTGCAAGGCGGAGCCGTTGCTGCCAATAAATCCAATGGCGGCTGGCGACGCCCCGTCGCGCTTCAACAACTCCGAAAAACTCAGGTTATCCAGGTGGTTCAGGCCCGCCGCGAAGGGCTGGTATTCGTCGTGAAAGGCGCCCAGGTAAGGCGCCAGATAGAGTGACGCCAGATCCCACCAGGGATGGCGCGCCAGGTAATCGATCTCCCGCTGGTTCAGGCCGAAGCCGGCAAGGATTTTGGGATTGGCCAGATCCTGCTCGGTGTAAAACCGGCCATGCATGTAGCGCAGAATGTGCTCGCGATGGGGATAATAGAGCGCGGTCAGGCCGAACTCCCGCACGTAGCCCCAATACAGGTCGTAGCCTGGCTTGGTAAAGTGCTCCGCGCCCACGTCTGCATACAGGCCGTCGGCCAGGGGATCGTGAATGGTCTTGACGTGGCCGCCGGTGCGGCCAGCGGCTTCCAGCAGGGTTACATCGTGGCCCCGCATGTGCAGCTCGTAGGCGCAGGAAAGACCGGCAATCCCTCCGCCGGCAATCACCACCTTCTTCGGCTTGCGGGTTTGCGGACGCACCCGGCCTGCCGCGGCCTGCGCCGGCTTTGTCACGGCGCGTGGCAACAGGGCAAATGCAGAGGCGCCTGCGGCGGTCTTCAGCAATTCGCGTCGTTTCATGGACGGCTCCTTTGGTGTTGAACTAAGGACACCTGCCCGGCACCCCGCATTTCCAGGGTGATCGCCGATGCTTGCGCGCCGGCTTGCGGCGGGGCTTTGCCCGCACAACTACCCGCTCGTGCGGCCAATAGTAAAACCTTATAATGCCCCGCTGCGCAAGCGAAATATCACGATCTGACAGTTTGTTGAAAAACGTTCCGCGCATGTCATCCTGAGCGCAGGCGAAGGATCTGCTTTTTGCGGAATCAAGCCCATACGAGATTCCTCGTCGCTTGCAGCTCCTCGGAATGACCGGCGGCAGGAGTTTTTCAACAAACCGCTAAGATCCAGGACCACTTGCCGCCTGTTCGCTCCCCGGCCGCGAGAAGAAGCCGCGGACTCTTGCCCACAGGCCTTGCGGCTGGGGCGGGATCCTTCGCCGCACAAACCGCGACTCAGGATGACACGGCGCGTGCCGGGGGCGATGCGATTTTCTAATGTGGGCGGGGGTGTGGTAGCGCGGAGGTTTCGGTTTGTGAACCTCCGCGGGTTTGTGCCACATGAGGGGGTGCGCTGCCTTGAGCCCTGAAAGGGCGACATCCTATAGCCCATGGTGTAAACCATGGGAACACGAAACGTCCAATGATCTTCCTTCAGCCCCGTCAGGGGCGGCATCCATGGTGCGTTTGTAGAAATCAGGTTGGGAGATGCCGCCCCTGCCGGGGCTGGCGGGAATCTCATTTTGG
>VFSW01004373.1_pt1 | contig 21112 bp, 15 predicted proteins | sample 5358111 | NCBI WGS metagenome assembly VFSW01 (sample SAMN11554181, study PRJNA540505) | mine drainage metagenome | isolation source: sediment from site ElyBrook_90M | place: USA: Ely Copper Mine, Vershire, VT | collected 2017
GATCGCAAGAGCGGCAACGATTATTACCTCACCGTGCAGTACTACGAGCACGGCCGGGCGGCGATCCACGACTTCGCCGACCTGAGTAACATTCCGCTCCGCGCTCCGAACCTCAAGGAGCCGACTACGCTCGGCTCGGTCGTGAAGGTGCTGCAGCAGCACGGCCCGACCGAGATCGATCATTATCAGATCCAGCGCGTGGTGGACGTATACGTCACGCCCTCCGGCGAGGATCTCGGGCGCGTGCGCTCGGAAGTGACCAACCTCGTGAACCACTCGCAGTTCCCCAAGGAAGTCCGCATCTCGGTACGCGGCATGGTCCAGGCCATGGACGCCTCGTTCAAGAGCTTCGCGCTCGGATTCACCATATCCTTCATCCTGCTGTATCTGATTCTGATCGCCCAGTTCCGTTCGTTCGTCGATCCGTTCCTGATCATGCTGGCGATCCCGATGGGATTCGTCGGAGTGCTGATCATCCTGCCGCTGACTCACACCACAATGAACGTGATGTCGCTGATGGGCGTGCTGATGTTGATCGGGATCGCGGACTCCAACAGCATTCTCATCGTCGATTTCGCTCACAAGCTCGAAGAGCAGGGCTTGTCGGTGACCGACGCGGTCATCACCGCATGCCGCGTACGTCTGCGGCCGATTCTGATGACCTCGCTCGCCACCATCATCGGCATGATTCCGATGGCGATGAAGCTCGGAACCGGCGCCGAACAATACGCTCCCATGGCGCGGGCGATCATCGGCGGCCTGACTTCCTCGGTGGCCTTCACGGTGTTCATCGTTCCGGCCGCCTATCTGCTCGTTTACCGGAACAAGGACAAGAACCGGGGCCTGATTCCGTCGCCCGCGGGCCACTGACATATGAGACCCATGCCGTTTCGAACAGTCATGAAAAATCGAGTATTGACCGGTGTTGGTTTTGCCGCCCTCGCCGCGCTTCAATGGGCCGGCGCGCAAACCCCGCCCATGCAACCGCTGTCGCTCAAGGACGCCGAGGCGCTCGCTCTCAAAAACCATCCGCTGATCCTCGCGGCGCAGAATGAAGTCCTCACCGCCGACGAACACATCGTCGAAACCAAGTCCGCCTATTATCCGGTAGTAAATGGCGAGATCACCGGCTCCCAGGCGAATCAGAATTCGCGGATGGGCGCCGGGTTTCTAACCGATTCGCGGCTGTTCTCCCGCTTCGGACAGGGTTTCGAGTTCTCGCAGTTGGTCACCGACTCGGGCCGCACGCCCAACTTGGTTGCCAGCTCGAAGCTCGAGGCGCAGGCGAGCCAGCAAACCCTGCTCACCAATAAGTACGACGTGTTGCTTGCCGTCGATCGCGCGTACTTCGAAGTGCTCCGCGCCCAGGCCCTCGTCAAGGTCGCCGAAGAGACGGTCGCCGCGCGCCAGATTTTGCTCGACCAGATCACCGCGCTGGCCAACAACAAACTGCGCTCGCAGGTTGACGTCAGCTTCGCCGACGTGGACGTGTCCGAGGCCAAGCTGCTGCTCATCCGCTCCCAGAACCAGCTCCAGTCCACGCAGGCCGAACTCGACCGCGCGCTCGCCATCGACAAGAACACCACCTTCACTCTCGTCGACGAGCCACTGCCCGCAACCCCGCCCGGCGACGCGGACCCATTGATCGCTCAGGCCGTCGGCAACCGGCCCGAGCTTGCCAGCCTGCGCCTGTCCGGCGACGCCGCGAAGAAGTTCGAGCTCGCCGAACGCGACCTTTCGCGCCCTACGGTTAGCATCGTCGGCGTCGCGGGAATTCAGCCCCTGTTCGCCAGCCCTGGCGCCGGATTCCACAGTCCCTCGGACTACTACGAAGGCGCCGCCGTCAATGTCGACATCCCGATCTTCAACGGCCACCTGTTCACCGCGCGGCGCGAAGCCGCCCGCTACCAGACCATCGTCGCGGACCAGAAGCTCCGCAACGAGATGGAGCGCATCACCCGCGATGTCCGCGTCGCCTGGAGTAACTCGATCAATGCCTTCCAGCGCATCGACGTCACCACGCACCTGGTCGCCGAAGCGTCCCTCTCGCTCGAACTTTCGCAGGGCCGCTACAACCTCGGCCTTGGCACCATCGTCGAGCTCACCCAGGCGGAGCTCAATCTCACCCAAGCCGAGATCGAGAACCTCAACGCCAAGTACGACTACCACAGCCAGTACGCCGTGCTCGAATACACCCAGGGACTCTTGCGCTAGACTAAGAGCCGGTTTCTCTCAAGCCTTGGCAAGCTCCACGGCGGTCCTATTTCGCGAAGAGCAGCGCTTCCCGCAAATGCGGATGCGGATTACGCTCGCGATTCCGCCGCTCCTCTTCGCCGGCCTCACCTTCTGGCAGGTCGTGCTCGGGCATCCCGTGGGCAAGCAGTCGCTGTCGAACGCGTCGCTCATCGCGTTTACCATCCTGCTTGCCCTCGTCTATCTCCGCCTGATCACGGTGCGTCTCTCGACGGAGGTCACCGAAGCCGGCGTGCGCGTCTGGATGCGCGGCTTCTTTCGCGAGCGCCGCTTCGCGGCCTCCGACGTCAAGTCGGTAAAGGTCATCACCTATGATCCCATCCGGGACTTCGGCGGCTACGGCATCCGCAAGACCCGCCGTGGAATGGTAATGCTTGCCACCGGCAGCCGTGGCGTCCGCCTCGAGCTCGTAACCGGGACCAGGGCCGTCATCGGCTCGGCCCGCGCGGACGAACTCGCCTCGGCCATCAACCGCGCCCGGCAAAGCCGCCTGTCGCGGTAATTCCGCCGGGCGGCCGGAAATCCTGACCGGCAAACACGGAACAGAGAGTGCGCCGGCGCGAACCGCTCGACGCCGCATGTCGAGTTCGCAAACGGCCTTCCCTGCAAGATCCAACGTCGCTCGGATCGCGAATCTCTCCGGGCTTACCGCGATCCATCCGGCCCTCGCATCGGGCTCGACGTTTGATCCTCGCGTTATGGCGCCGAGGCGAACTGCTCCCACGCCTCAACGCTCGGATAGTTGATCGGGCGGAGCGATGACCCATTCAGCGTTCTTGGCAAACCAGCGGCACGTGCTCTTCGGTTTGGGTCCGCAGACTTGCGTGTGTGAAGACTCATCAGCCAGAGGATCCGGATGAATGGTCTGGTTCCTGGACCTTACGGCCCCGGCTGTCAGCGACGCCAGAGCGTAGCCTTCGTGACCCGTCATGACGCGGCTGACGTCTCCTCCTTCAGCCTCGATAGTTTCGCGGCGGTACACGGACATCGGGTCCCCATCGTCGTCGTCCTCGAACGCGGCCGAGGACGGTCGCCGGCGCCCGGAGGCTTCATCGCAAACGAAGTGCCACGGAGGCACCCGGCGGAGCAAGGCTGAGTTGGCGGGGACGGAGGGGTCATCCGGGAAATTGGCTGCGCAGTCCTCCGGAGTGCTCAAGCGGCCACGATCACCTTTCGTAGAGACGAGCGATCCAGGATCCCAGCTCCTGTTCATTTCCGTCGATCGGCTTTTCAGCCTCATCCCCGGATTGGACGCTTTCGGCGAAGAACCTCACGTCGCTGGGCGATTCGATATAGATCTCGATGTTGCCGCGCTGGTTGTGCCACTCCAGTTGAATTCCTCCGCGGACGGTCGGCACGAGGGTCGGCGCGGGAATGTCCGGCCCGACGAACGCGGCGAGAAGCTCAATCGCGCGCACGGCGTTCCCTGGTTCGATGGGCTTCGCGGAATACGAGTTCCAGCCTGGCTTGAGGGAAAGAATCTCAACCACGGCCTTGAGGCTCTTCCGAAGGTTCGCGAGATCGGGGACAGAGGGCAGCGCTACAGAGACGCCGGAGGCCTGCCGTGTGATTTCCACCGTCGGTCGTGCCGCGCGATCCGAGGGAGCGGACACGACAGTTGATCGGGCCAGGACGGCCGCCGGGACTGAGGCGCTCTCCCAAGGCTGATACCGGATATCCGATCCGGTCACCCAGCGGCCAGAGTCACTTTCCGTCGTTTCCACGTACATCCGTATCGATCCTCCCCCATTCACGTTGCATCACCGCCGTGGTCACATCCGCGAATCCTTCGACAATCCAGCGCCGGCCGGCTTCAAGGAAGGCAAAGGCTCCCTCGGTTCCGGGCCCAATCGGACTGCCGCGAGCGGTGAGGCTTAGTACGAGGATCGGAACGTTGTCCGTCCTTCGCCAGCCTGGAAGCGCCTCCACGTGCAGTCTGCCGATAGGTCTTCCAGATGCGTCGGGCATCACAAAGCTCATACGCAGTCCCGCATTCTCTAGCTGGGGCAGGAACGACGCGCTCGAGAGTCCCCGCCACACAGTTAGTATCCGTTCGAGATCCCCGTGCTGGGACCACGCTGTCGACGGCTCGATGTGATTGACGTACACAAGCTCGCACTGATTCACGATGACGGGCCCGAGATGTTCAGTCGCCATGAATTCTTTCAATTCCTCGACTTCATGGCGGAATCTGTCGCGGATCGGTTCGAAATGAGGATACGGCTGAATGCCGTCCATCTTGCGCCAATTGTGGGTAAACCGGTCCGCTTGTACTTGGATGAGTTCGATCCCTCGCTCGTCGAGGAAACATACCCGCGGTGCGGGCGGTTTTTCCTCCACGGTGATCGCGAACTGCGCCGCCGACGGCGGCTCGAATTTCTCGATGATCGGCGGAAGCGGCGGGTGCTCCTCAATCAGCGGCATCCGCTGACGGAATTTCTGCTGCCACAGCAGCCCGACGTGAGCGGTTGTCAGTCCGGATATGCGCTCGAACTGTATCGAGAGGAGCGTTTCGGCGACAGGCGGCCGATGAAAGTCGGGCAAGTCCGCAGGACGCGCCGTCATAATTACCAGCCTGTACCGGATCCTCCGTCGCGGTCTTCCTCGGTGCGCACCGCTGAGGCTCTTATGCTATCACGCGCCTGGGGATCCGGGATCGAATATGGTATGCCGAATTTGCTCACACGAAACTATGGTATGCCATAGCTCTTCTGGCAAGGCTCCCAAAGCTTGATGGCGATCCCGATTTTTGGGATCGTCTGCGCAAAGCCTTGGTGGCTTACATCGAGACCCGCCAGATTCGGCAGAAGGCGCTCGCGGAACAACTTGGCATCGATGCGACCACCCTCAATTTCTTGAATCGCCACAGCAAGACTCTTGGCGGGATTGTTGTGGCACGAGCTTGTACGGTCATCGATTTGGTCTGCGACGGGATTGTGATCGGGAAGATCGCTTCGGCGCAGGAGGGCCGGCGGGTGAGTGATTTTTTTATCGGCCAGCTTGTCCTGGAATTCGACGACGCGTTCGAGGTTCGTGGAGATTCCGCCTCGCCGTCGGTAGTTCTCAGGAGACCGGCCCAGCGGGAGGACGGATGGCGATTATCCATTCGGCGGGTCGCTTAAGGCGATATGAGCCGTCGATTGCCGGGTCACATCCAAGTCACATGGCTCCAGAGCGGCTCTTCGCCTGACGGATCGACCGGCGAGGTCGCGGCGGCCGTTCCCCTCATCGCCGCGTCGGCGAGGCTCCTGGCGAGAATCACCTCGAAGCGGCCCTTGGCGCGCGCTCTCCGTTTCGCCCGAAGTGGACGGCATGCGCAGCACTGACCACCTGTTCCTCGGCCGCGGGCCGAGAGCGGCGGTTACTTGCGCACAGGCTGTCATTTGCCGCCGGGCGCCTCCTCGTGCGGCAATGCCGGGCGGGGCGAGGCGGGACCGGGCCTCGTCGCGAACTTGCGGGCAACGTAAGTACAGCAGACGGTGGCCACGCCTACGAGGAGCTCCGCTTCGGCTTGGTCCGGCGGCTGTCCTTCGTTCAGGTGGCGCCCCATGTTCGAGGCAAATCCCCACACCTTCCTGATGGCTTCATCGAGAGGTGCGGGGAACAGGCCAGGATTCGTCTTCACTAGCTCGCCGAGTGTTGCATTCGGTTCCCCTGTGTACTGCCGCGCAATGCACTCGAGGGCGGTCATCGAGTGCTGCACAGCGCCGGTCACATCGGCAGGATCGCGCTTGATGTCCCTGCGGGCTTCTTCGATCTCGCCTTTCGCGGTCTGCGCGCCCACTGCGGCCAGCGAGGAGGCGGCTTGCTCGGCGTCGCCGAGGGCCGCCGTGAGGTCTTGAACAAGTGCCTCCCAGGGGTCCTCGACGCCCACCTCCCGGGCGAGTGCGGCGAGCCAACGATTGAGCTGGTTGGCCTGGACGCCCCAGTTGCCGCAGTGGTAGTCCCCGTCAGTGCGTACGAGCCGCCCAGGGGACCAACTACTAACGGATCCACCAAAGCGAATGCCAAATTCGGGCTTGGGAAGGTAGGTGAGCCGGCTTGCCAGAAATTCGCTCCTTCGTGTTCCGACGAGCGCGGGCTCCCAACCTCCCACATCGTCCCACCTGAATTCGGCCGGATTGAAACCGGCTTTCCGCAAAGCCTCGAATACTTCCTTGCGCTGCGTTGGCAGCAGCCTTACATCCTGTGGCATACGGTCCCGGTGATTTGTCTCCCCATCTTCCCACGGCTGAGACACTTTGCACCGGCGGCCGAAGCCGCTATCGCGCGAGACGTGGCGCTGGCAGGGTCGCTGCGCCATTCGGTGTGGCCGTGCTAATCGACTTGCCGCTATCCGATGAGTCCGCCTGGCCGCACGGCAAACTCTCTTACGAGATCCTCTATGGAATGCCGAATTCGCAAACGAACTTCCCTACGACGTCCACCGTCGCTCGGCACGGACATATCTATGCCGCTACATCGCCGTTGGGCGCCAGCCAGATCGGGAAGTCTTCTCACCTCGAAGCGCGTGGCCTCCGCCCGGCTTCGACGCCCGCTTCAACATCGCCCTCGCGCCCGGCATGCTGACCGCCTACGGCCCTCGCATCGGGCTCGACGTTTGATCCTCGCGTTATGGCGCCGAGGCGAACTGCTCCCATGCCTCAACGCTCGGATCCTCGAGCCGGCGGTCGTGGACGATCCACAGCCCCTGCGCGTTGCTCACGTAAAGCATGCCGCGTTCGCGGTCCGTCGCCACGCTTGTAGCCCCGGCCAGTTCCGGCAGCGCCTTCGGATTCTCCGGATTCGATAGATCCACGAACTGCGAACCCGCCGAGGACCCTGCGTCCTGCGCTAGCGTCAGCGTCTCCGCGGGCATCCGCGCAGGTTCGCTCACGGCGTGCGCTTTCGCCGGATCTGTAACATCAATTACTGTCAGGTTGGATCGATCATTACCCAAGACATACAGGAGCCTCCGCCGAAGCCCCACATGCAAGTACATCCTGCTAGCCGAAACTCCCTGCTGGCTCAAGTGGTTTACGATCTGAACCACCGGGCCTGCCTTCTTCTGGCTCGAGGGATGGATGCTGGCCGCCACTGCCACGGTCGAAGCAAGCCCCAGTAAAATAAGGCTAAACTGAGCTATCTTCATTGCTCCGCAATCCTTTCGCAATCAAATTGTAACACCTTTTTAACAAAAGGGGCGGAACTTTTTGCACCTCGTGGGGGTGGTTCCTGCTCGATTGTCGCGGCGGCGCCGCAGGCCCTACCCGCAGTACTACTCGACGGCGATTCCCGGCTCGGCCTCGGGCAGCACATCGCCTTCGCGAGCCATCCAGACATAGAGCGTGGGCAGCAGGAAGATGCTCATCACCAGGTCGGAGATCAGCCCGCCGACGATGACGATCGCGAACGGCCGCTGCGAATCCGAGCCGATGCCGTGCGACATCGCCGCCGGGAGCAGGCCCAGCGTCGCCACCAGCATCGTCATCAGGATCGGCCGAAGCCGCAGCACCGCGCCCTCGACCGCCGAGTCCACCACCGTGAAGCCGCGCACGCGCAATTGGTTGATGTATTCGAGCATGATCACGCCCGTCTGCACCGACACGCCGAACAGCGCCAGGAATCCGACCCCCGACGAGACGCTGAAGTTGGTGTGCGTCACCAGCAGCGCCAGCAGTCCGCCGATGCGCGCCAGCATCACATTGGCCATGATCAACAGCGCCCACTTGAACGACCGGAACATCATGTACAGGATCAGGAAGATCAGCAGCACGGTGAGCGGCACGATGATCAGCAGCCGCGCCTCGGCTCGCTTCTCGCTCTCGTACTCGCCTTCCCAGTCGATGTGGTAGCCCCGCGGCAGTTGCACCGCGGCGCCGACCTTCTTGATCGCCTCTTCCACTGCCCCGCCCAGGTCCCGGCCCCGCACGCTGTACTTGATCGCCACGTAGCGCTGGTTGCCTTCGCGATAGATCTCCGAGCCGCCGTCGCGTTCTTCCACCTTGCAAAGCTGCGCGAGCGACACCCGCTCGCCAGTCGGCGCGAGCAGGCGAATGTTTTCGAGCGCTTCTCTCGTATTGCGAAACTGGGGCAGATAGCGCATCACCAGGTCGTAGCGCTGTTCGCCCTGCAGCACTTGCGTGAGCGCGTTCCCTCCCGCCGCGGTCTGAATCGCGTCCTGCACGTCGGCGACGTTGATCTGATACCGCGCCGCCGCCTGCCGGTCCACCGTGAAGTTCTCGTTCGGTTGGCCCAGCACGCGGAACACGCCAAGATCCTTGATGCCCCGCACCCCGCGCATGATGTTCACGATCCGATCCGCCTTGTCCTCGAGCAGGTGCAGATCGTCCCCATAGACCTTCGTGGCGAGCTGCCCCTTCACGCCGCTCACCGCTTCCTCCATGTTGTCCGCGATCGGCTGGGAAAAATTCCAGATCACGCCGGGGATCTTTCCGAGCTCGTGGTTCATCGCCGCGATCAGTTCTTCCTTGTTCTGATGAAACGCTGGCCGCCACTGCTCCTTCGGCTTCAGATCGACGAAATACTCGGTGTTAAAAAATCCCGTGGTGTCGGTCCCGTCGTCCGGCCGCCCTACCTGGCTGGTACACTGCGTCACCTCGGGCCACGAGCACAGCAGCGTCCGCGTCTGGTTCGAAAGCCGGATGCCTTCGCTCGGTCCGGTGCTTGGGGCGAGCGTTCCGCGCACCCACAGCGCGCCTTCATCGAGGTGCGGCAAAAACTCCGAGCCGATCACGCCGCCCAGCCACAGATACAGCGCCACGCCGAGGCCGGCCACGCCGATCGATACCGTCACATAGCGGAAGCGGATCGCCTGGCGCAACCCGCTCCGGTACCGCGCCGTGAGCCACGCCATCACCGGGTTGCGCCACTCGCGTGTGCCGTGCGGGAAGACCAAACTCGCCAGCACCGGCGCAACCAGCATCGAGAACAAAATCGCGCCCAGCAGCGCGAACGCCACCGTCCACGCCATCGGCTTGAACAGCCGGCCCTCCACCGCCTGCAAGGTGAAGATCGGCAGGTACGCGGTGATGATGATCGCGATCGCGTAAAACACCGGCCGCTGCACCTCGTGCGCCGCGTCGAAGATCTTCTCGGTCGGAGTCCGGTTGTCCCCGTCGCGGCGGCTCAGGTGCCGAACGATGTTCTCCACCATCACCACCGCACCGTCCACCACCATCCCGAAGTCCAGCGCGCCGAGCGAAAGCAGATTTGCCGGAATGCCCTTCAAGTTCAAACACGTCGCCGCGAACAACAGCGAGAACGGAATCGTCAGCGCGACGATCAGCGCGCCCCGCGCGTTGCCCAGGAACAGGAACAGCACGATCACCACCAGCACGATGCCTTCGGTGAGGTTGTGCAGCACCGTGTGCGTCGTGAAGTCCACCAGGTCGCTGCGGTCGATGAACGGAACCAGCTTCACTCCCGCCGGAAGGATGTGATCGTTCATCTCCTTCACCTTGGCGTGAAGTCCCTGCAGCGCGGTGTCGGCGTCGGCGCCCTTGCGCAACAGCGCGATGCCCGACACGACGTCGGGATTGTCGACGAGCGTCCCGCGCGAAAACCGCGTGCTCCGCGCGAACTGGCCCAGCCGGATCTTCGGCCCCTGCGCCACGACCGCGATGTCGCCCATGCGGACCGGCGTTCCGCCCTTGGTCAGGATCACCGTCTTCTCGATGTCCTTCACGTTCCGCACCAGGCCCACTTCGCGGATGTTGATCTGCTGTAAGCCCGCCTCGATGAAGCTTCCGCCCGCGTTCGCGTTGTTATTCGTCAACTGCTGTTCCACCTGGCCTATGCTCAGTCCGTAGGCGATCAGCTTGTCGGGATCCACGCGGACCTGATACTCCCGCGTCGGCCCGCCGAAGCTCGCGACATCCACGATATTCGGCACCGACTTGAGGTTCTTCTCGACCACCCAATCCTCGAGCGACTTCAACTCCATCACGTCGTAAGCCGGGTTCGTGCTCTCGAGCGTGAAGAAGTAGATCTGCCCCACCGGGCTCCAGTCGGTCCCCATCTGCGGCGTCACCCCCGGCGGAAGCGTCACCTGCGACAGCCGCTCGAGCACCCGCTCGCGGTTCCATGCGTTGTCGGTTCCATCGTCGAAGATCAACTTCAGATCCGACAGCCCGAACAGCGAGAACGAGCGCAGATGCACCACGCCCGGGATGCCGTTCATGACGATTTCGAGCGGGATCGTCACCTGCTGCTCGATCTGCTCGGCCGAGATGCCCGGCCACTGCGTGATGATCTCGACGTAGTTATTCGCCACGTCGGGGTACGCTTCAACCGGAAGCTGATGAAACGAGATCGCGCCCCAGACGAACAGCAGCAGCGCGGCCGCGAGCACGAGCAATCGGTTCTTGAGCGCGAAATCGACGGCCTTGCGGATCAATTATTGCTCCACGGTGTTCTGCAATACCAGCGCGTTCGTCACCACCTGCTGGCCCGGCGCGAGGCCGGAGACAATCTCCTGCATCCCGCCCTCGAGCTGGCTCCCGCTCACCACCTCGAGGCGCCGGAACAGGTTCCCCTCAATGGGCGTGTAGACCCACTCACGGTCGTGCAGGTGCAGGATCGCCGTCGCGGGCGCCGTCGCGTAGCGCCGCGCGTTCAGCCCGTGGAACGTCGCCGTCACGAACATCCCCAGCTTCAGCAGCCCCGGGTTCTCCACCTCCAGCCGAACCTTCGCCGTGCGGATGTTCGGGTCCATGATCGGCAGGATGTTGCCGATGCGCCCGCGCAGCACGCGGTCCGGATACGCGGGCAGGTGAATGTCGGCAAACTCGCCGACGTGAACCTGCGACAAGTCGTTCTCATACACGTCGCAAACGATCCAGACATGCGAGATGTCGGAGATCGTGAACGGGTTCGGCGGCGTGAGCGCCTGCACGCCCGCGGCGATCGTAATTTGCTGGTCCGTGATCGCGCCCGCGACAGGCGCGTATACCGGCACGATGCCCGAGGGATGATCCGGCGCGGCGCCGAGCAGACGCAGACGCTCGGTCGTCGTATCGAGATCGACCTGCGCGTTGTCTTCGGCGTTCTGCGCGATCTCGAGCGCGCTCTTGGGAATCGCTCCGTCGCCATAGAGCAGCTTCGCGCGACCGAGCTGAATCTTGGTCAGTTCCTCGTTCTTCACCGCCTTGCGGTAGTCCGAGTACGCGCCGGCGATGTCGGAGCTGCGCACTTTGAAAAGGAGCTGGCCCTTCGTCACCTCGTCGCCCAACCGCGCGTCGATCTCGACGATGCGCCCGGTGGCGAGCGACGGTACCGGCACCTGGCGCGACACGTCCGGGCTCACCACGCCGGTCGCGTTCAGCTCCGGCGCGGCGACGCGTTCTCCCGCCACGGCCAGCGGGAACTGCTCCGGATGCTCGACGCGAAACGTGTTTCCGTCCGTCGCTTCGACAATCTTCAAGGGCTCGGGGCCCGTGTCCGTGGGCAGCGTGCCAGCCGCCTTCGCCGTGCGCGTGCATCCGCTGGCCGCGAACATCAGACCTACACCGAGAATCGCCTCAACCCAAACGAATCGCTTCATGGAATCACCTCCGTGCCCGCGGCAAGGTTCATCTGCGCCGCGGCGGTCAGATAGGAACCGATCAGGTTCAGATAGGCCAGGCGCGTGTCCCGGTAAGCCTTCTCCGAGTCGAGGAAGTCCAGCAGCGACGCGCCGCCATTGCGGAAGGAGCGCGAGATCCGGTCGCGCGTATCCTCGGCGAGGGGAAGATACTTCGCCTTATACGGCTTCAGAAGATCGATCGCCTGGATCAATGTCCAATAGGCCGAATCCACGTCGCTCAACACCTGCGCCCGGGCCGAGTCGCGCAACTGCTCGCTGCGTCCGATGTCGACGCGCGTGCGCTCCTTCTCGCCCTGGTTCCGGTCGAAGACGCGAAGGGGAATCCCGATGCTCAATCCGAGCGTGTCGTGCGCGTACGGATTGGCGAACGACGAATTGTGCGTCCACCACGCGCTGAACGTCGGGTCCGTCGAGCCGTCCGCCACCGCGAGCCGGTAGTTGACCTTCGACAGATCGATGGTCTGAACCGCCGCCTTCAGGTCGGGCCGCGTGCTCAGCGCCACGTTGCGGTATTCGTCGATCGGCTGAAGCCGTTCCTTGAAATCGTACGGCCCGCTCACGTCGAACCGCTCGATCGGCGTGCGGTCGTTCATCAGCGTGAGAAGCTGGATCTTGTTCGTCCGGAGATTCACGAGCGCCGTCTCGAGATCGGATTCGAACTGCACCCGCTGCAGCTCGAGACGGTTCAAATCCACCAGCGCCAGATCGCCCGCGTCGAAGCGTACGCGCTGCACGGCAAGCTCGTGGTCCCAATACGCCAGGTTCTCCTTCGCGTTCTCGAGCACCGCCTTGGCCTGCAACACCTGCACGAACGCGGTTCGCAGATCGAACAGGAGCCCGCGCTCCTGATCCGAGTACGACGATTCGGCAACCAATGTGGCATCGTGCGCGCTGTCGCGGCGCAGCTCGCGCTTGTGCCGCCGCTCGTGCAGGTAGCTTACCGCCGGCGAAAAGTCCGTGCCCCGGACCGGCTGGTAGATCCCTAGCGACGGAGCGATCTGCGTGCCGTCCGTCAAAAGATTCAGATCCGGGTTCGGCCGCAGGTACGCGGTGACCTCGGTGGCCTTCGATTCCTCGATGGCCGCCTTAGCCGCCTTCAGAGCGGGATTCGCCGCCTCGAAGCGCTCCTTCACCTGCTCCCACGTCAGCACCGTCTGCGCGAGTGCGGGCGCCGCAAGCCATGGCGCGAGCAGGATGGCGCGCAAGACGAGCCCGCGCACACCGGAGCCTGCATACTTTGTCATAGGAGTCGTCAAAGCGGGGATTAGGACACCGCTACGGCGCTGTGTCCTACGCCTTTAGAATAAGGCCGCCCGCCGCGCGGCGCGACAGATCTTACTTCTAACCCGACCGGGCCTGGATTATCTTTTGGCTAGCGAGCGGGACACGCGCTCAACCGTTTGGCGAATCGAACATCCCTCATAAGATCCGTCGATATTGCTCGAGTGCGACACGAACCAACTGGGCGCGAGTCCGCACGTTCGTCTTCGCGAACAACTGTTGCAACGTGTTCTTCACCGTGCTCTCGCTGACGTCCATCCGCGCGGCGATCTCCTTGTTCGACAAGCCTTGCACGAGGTAACGAAACACGTCCGTCTCGCGCGGACTTAACTGCGCGTTGCCTTCATGGTCCTGCGTTGGGGAATGCGAGGACGCGCCTCCGTTTGTATCGTCGCTTACATCGGCGATAATTGCCGCCAGCTTCGGCGCGCTTCCTTCCTTATAGGTCGAGAACCACACGTCGGCGGTGAACGTCTCGCCGCTATCGCGATGCCCGAGGCACTGCATCGACGCGCGGAACTGCGGAGCTTCTTCCCAGCGCAGCGCGTGATGCAACTCCGGAAGGTACGCCGCGATCGGCGAGCCCAGCAGCTTCCCATCTCGAGGCGCCATCAGCTCGGCGGCCGAACGATTGGCTAACTCGATAAAGCCATGCTCATTGACGGTTACAATCGCCGCCGGACTCGTCTCGACGAGCGCCTTCAGCCGCTGCTGCGCTTCGATCGTGAGCCGGCGGTTGCGCACCAGTTCGGCCACGAACAGCCCGCAGCCGGCCAGCGCCAGCGTCTCGAAGGCGAAACGCACGTTCGACCGCGCGAGCGAGCTGAATTTGTCGCTCAGCCACGCGCACGAAATGCCAAGCAAAACGATCACCCAGCGCGGAAGGAACGCCGCCGCCAGCATGATGGGAAACAGGTAGAGAAATCCCAGCGAAACGTAGGGCATCGTCCACCAGTCGGCCGCCGCGATGATGAAAACAATCGCCGCGCTGACCAACAGCACGGGCGTGCGGTTCCGCTCTTCCCACACTCGCTCCAGATGGATCATTGCCAAGGACGCCCCTATTATCGCATCCACATCCCAATCAAACGATTAACCGGACGGAGAATCGCCGCCGTTACGCATTCGTAACGCATTGGTAACTCATTGTTTACCGGCGATGCACCTGGCTAGTCCCGCTCGCGCCGGCCTCCCGGCCTCTGTGTCACCGGATCGTAATCTTCATTTCATCAGCGCATAACGTCCAGCCGGTAACCTGACAAAGCTGGGGCGGGAATGTGGGCCATCGTCCGCTTACGCCCGAGTGTATCGACTCATCCCGCCGGGTCCGCTTGCGCCACTCAGGCGCTCGCGCTGCGCCTGCGGGACATTGCCGCCAACTGTTTTGGAGACAACCCAACCATGACGAGTAACCGACCGATAAGACTGCTCGGGACCGCGGTCCTGGCGGGCTTGCTTACGCTGACCTTCCCCCGCGCGCAGGCTCAGGACCAGGCGGCCGCGTCCGCCTCCGAGGTCGAAACGCTGAAGAAGCAGCTCGAAGAACAGCAGAAGCAGATCGAGCAGCTCCGGCTGATGCTCGAGGACCAGAAGAAGACGCTCGAGCGACTGCAACCCGCCGCGGCGCCGGCGCCGGCCACAACCGCCGCGAAACAGCCGTTCGTGCTGCCGCAAACGAACGCACTCGGTTCGGTGGCCAGCGCCTCGCCGGTGCTGCCGCCCGGCGGAACTTCGGCTTCGGACGGCGACGCGCTTAACTCGCAGGGCGGCCCGATGGACGCCAACGATGCCGCGCCCCTGTACTTCCGCATCGGCACGGCGCGCTTCACGCCGCTGGGATTTGTCGACGTCACGAGCGTCTTTCGTTCGTCCAATACCGGCAACGGCATCGGAACCGGCTTCAACGGAATCCCGCTGCCGAATACGATCGCCGGTAACAACAGCGAGAGCCGCTTCTCGCTGCAGAACAGCCGCTTCGGCGTGCGCGTGGACAGCGATGTCCTGGGCGGCCATGTTATTGGCTACCTCGAGACGGACTTCCTTGGCAACGCGCCGGCCAACCTGCTGGTCACCTCGAACAGCAACACGCTGCGCATGCGATTGTACTGGGTCGACTGGCGGAAGAGTAAGTTCGAGTTTCTCGGCGGCCAGACCTGGTCGATGTTGACTCCGAACCGCAAAGGCCTATCTCCGATGCCGAGCGACGTCTTCTACTCGCTTGACATGGACACGAACTACCAATTGGGCCTGGTTTGGTCCCGCGCCCCCGAGTTCCGGTTCGTGTATCACGCCAACGACAATGTGACCGCCGGCTTCGCGATCTCCAATCCCGAGCAGTATGTCGGCGGCGCGGTGACTTACCCGGCGCTGCTCAACTCCGCGCTCTCCTCGCAGTTCTCGACCGGCGGGAGTAACTCGAACGCGCCGAACCTGACTCCGGACTTTATCGCCAAGATAGCCTTCGACGGCACGCCGGGAGGCAAGGCCGCGCATCTCGAGATCGGCGGCGTGCTCAGCACCTTCCAGGATTACAATTCGCTGACCGGTCAGCACTATCGCACCACCGGCGGCGCCGGCGAAGTGAACGCCAACGTGGAAGTGGCCAAGGGCTTCGACCTGATCGCCAACACGTTCGCGGGCGCGGGCGCGGGCCGGTACATCTTCGGCGTGGCGCCGGACGTGGTCGTCAAGCCGAACGGGGCCATCGACCCGGTCAAGACGGCGTCGACCGTCGGCGGCTTCGAGTGGACCACGCAGCCAAAGGACAACCCGAAGGGCATCTCGACGCTGTGGTACGGCTACTACGGCGGCGTGTACATCGACCGCGCCGCGTATCTCGACACGAACGGCAAGTACGAGGGCTACGGATTCCCGGGGTCGGGAGCGGGCGCCAACCGCGCGATTCAGGAGGCCACGTTCGGCGTGATCCAGACGTTCTGGAAGAGCCCGGCGTTCGGCGACTTGAAGCTGATCACGCAGTACTCGTATCTGACGCGCAATCCGTGGGCGCCAGTGACGGGCGTATCGGCGCCGAGCAGCCACATGGTCTGGGTCGACTTGCGCTACGACCTGCCCTAATTCAAGCGGCCGGCCCATGGGCCGCGCCCGCATCATGGCCCGGTTCCGCGCCGCGCGGGGCCGGGCTTTTTTTCGCTTCGCCCGCGGCGCGGGCGCGGGCGCTTACAAGGCTCCGTCGATGAAGCGGCGCATGGCGGCGGCGGTGTCGAAGAACTGCTGATCGGGCGCCACGCTGTAGCGGCGCTCCATCTCGGCGACGATCCATCCGTCATACTTCGCGGCGAGGAGCGCGGCGCGGATAGCCTTCCAATCGTTGTCGCCGAGGAAGAGGTTGGTGTAGACGGGATCGGGTGAGCGCCGGCCGCGGAAGCGGAGGACGTCCTTCACGTGGACGCAAGCGATGCGCGGGCCGTTGATGGCGATCCATTGCTCGGCGTAGCCGGTGTCGTGGACGTTGCCGGTGTCGAAATGGATGCCGACCCAGGGGCTGCCGATTTCATCGAGGAATGACTTGAATTCGCGCGGGCTGAGGAGGAAGTGCTGCTCGGAGCAGCAGTTCTCGCATCCGATCTTGACTTGGGCTTTTTGGGCGTCGGGGGCGAGTTCATGGAGGGCGTCGACGGTGCGTACATAGACGTCTTGGTATGGTTCCGTGGGGGTGACGAGGCCGGCGACGACGAGGATGGATTTCACGCCGAGCATGTGGGCGGTTTCGAGCTGGCGGCGGATGTGCTGCATGGCCATGGCGCGGATGCGGGGGTCGGAGGAAGAGACGTTGTGGCGCCAGTCGAGCGTGTTGCTGACGTTCGAAATCTCGAGGCCGTGCGAGGCGATGCGGCGCTTGAGGTCGAGCACCTGCGCGTCGGTGGTGGTGGGCTGGAACCAGGGCCGCCCGCCGAGCCAGAGCTCGACGCCTTCGAAGCCGGCGCGATGGATGAGATCGAGTCCGCGATCGAGATCCCATTCCTTGGGGATCATGTTGTCGCCGATCGAGCGTTTCATGCGTTGGCTCCCGTGAGCGCCTTGAGGGTGAGATCGACGAGCCGTTTGGTGTTGGCGTACGGGTCGCCCGAGGCGTCCCATTCGATCGAGTAGAAGCCGCGGAAGTTGGCGGCGCCCGCGATGGCGAAGAGCGGCGCGGTGTCGATGGCGAAGTGTTTGCCCGAATCGTCTTCGCTGTCCTTGACGTGGCAGATCGAGTAGGCGTGGGCGAACAGGGCCTTCAACGCGCTTGCGTTCGCGGCTTCGCCCTGGCCGGAGAGCATCGAATTGCAAAAGTCGGGCAGGGCGCGGAGCCACGGGTTGGCGGCGTTTTCGATGACCTGGACGATGAACTCCCATTGCTCGCTGCGCGGGTCGTCGTTTTCGAGCGTGACGACGATGCCGCGGCTTTCGCCATAGACGGCGAGCGCGGAGAGTCCGTCGGCGGCGCGCGCGGCGTCGGGTTGAGCGCCCTGCGCGGCGCGGATGTGGGCGCGAATCGAGGGCGCACCGAGCGCGGCGGCGACGTCGATCCAGCGGCGGGCATCGGCGACGGCGATCTTTCGTTTGGCCGGATCGGCGTCGTAGAAGCTGGCGTGGAGGCGGCCGACGGGGATGTTGACGACGCGCGAGTTGGCGCTCGCGAGGGCCTTGGCGAGCTTATCGAGATAGTTGGAATCCGTCGAGGGGAAGTGCTGGTCGAGCGGCTCGATGCCGTGGACGCCGAAGCGGTCCGCGACCATTCGCGGGAAGTCGAGGAGCGTGAGCGAGCCGTGCTTCAGGTCGAGGAATTCGCGGAACGGGTAGCTGGCGACCGCGATGCGCTCGCGCGGCGCGGTGGGGAAGTGGAAGCTCGGGCCGGCGCCGGCGCGCAGCGGCAGCGCGGCGGCGGCGAGGGAGGCTTCGAGTAACTGGCGCCGTGTCATGTTCAGACGGGCTTCGGCAGGTAGCCGGCGTAGTCGCCCGTTTGGAAGACGTTGCCCTTGTAATCCATGTCCTGGTGGATGCCGATGCTCGAGGTGTAGTAGCCGCGGATGGTGTGGTCCTTGAGCAGGCGGTAGAACTTCTCTTCGGGCGTGAGGGTGTGGGACTCGGCGGCGCGGGCGTGACGGCGCGCGCGCGCTTCCGATTCATGAGCGGCGGCGCGGGTGAGGATCGAGACCTGCTCGTCGTGCGATTTGCCGGCGAAGAGCTGGAGCCCCGAACGGAAATCGTTGCGCTCCTCGATCTCGTCGTCGCTGAAGGCTTCGGCGAAATAGGCGTCGATGTAGGCGGCGACTTGCGCGGCTTTCGCGCCGGGGGATTTGTCGTCGGTGGGAATGATGATGTCGGCGAGCTCGTCAGTGAGCGCGAGTTCCTCTGCGGTGAAGAACTTCGGCGAGCCGGCGGAGGCCGCGCCGAGCGACGGCACGGCGGCGACGGCTCCGGCGGCGATCTTGATGAGCTCGCGGCGGTCGATTTCATTGGCCATGGCTAGACTTCTCCCTTCTTGAGCTTGTCGGCGAGGTAATCGCAGGAGCGCCAGGCGAGCGCCATGATGGTCCAGGTCGGGTTCTGGCACGAGGCGCTGACGTGGGTGCTGCCGTCGACGACGAAGAGGTTGGCGACGTCGTGGGTCTGCTGGAACTGGTTGGTGACGGAGGTCTTCGGGTCGTTGCCCATGCGCGCGGTGCCGAGCTCGTGGATGGACCAGCCTTCGGTGAGCGGCTCCTTGTCGACGCCGATAATTTCGATGCCCGCGTTCTCGAACATCGCCTGGCCTTCGGCGGCCATGTCGGCGACCATCTTTTTTTCGTTGTCGCCGAACTTGTAGTTGAACTTGATGACGGGGACGCCCCAGCGGTCCTTGACGACGGGATCGATTTCGATCGAGTTTTCATAACGCGGGAGGACTTCGCCGAAGGCGCCGATGCTGATGAACGCGCCGGCGTAATCGCGCACGTGCTTCTTGAACGACGCGCCGAAGCCGGGCGTCGAGAAGGCGTGGCCGGGGAACATGCCCATGCCGGACTCGCCCTCGTAGCCGTAGGCGCGGAGGAAGTTCGCGTCGCGCGTGCCGAGGTTGCGGAAGCGCGGGAGATAGAAGCCGCCGGGGCGGCCGTCGTCGAGGGTATGCGGCTTGCCGACGAGATCCTTGATCAGGCCGGTGACGCCGGGCCCCATGACGTGTTCGCAGAAGTTATGGCCGACGTGGCCGCTCGAGTTAGCGATGCCGTTGGGGTGGAGCGAGCTCTTGCTGAGCAGCATGAGGCGGGCGGATTCGAGCGTAGAGGCGCCGAGGACGACGGCGCGCGCCTTGGCCTGGTACGGCTTCATAGTTTCCGAATCGAGGAAGGAGACGCCGCTGGCCTTGCCGGTGTTCTTGTCGACGGTGATTTCGTAGACGGTCGCGTTGGTGCGGACGGTGAGGTTGCCGGTGTCCATGGCCGGGTAGATGAGGCCCGTGGGGCTGTCGAAGGCGGCGTGGATGTCGCAGCCGCCGACGCGGCGGTCGCAGGCGCCGCGGCCGAAACATTTGCTGCGATATTTGTTGTGCTTGAGGCCGTCGGTGGTGACGCCCGCGCGATAGGGGGTGATGGTGCGGCCCATCTTCTGGAGCGAGGCGCGGAACATCATTTCGCCGCGGGTGAGGGTGTTCGAGCGCTGGAAGCGGCTGTCGGGCAGGTGAGGGAGATTTTCCTTGAGGCCGGAGATGCCGAGGTAGTCGTCGACGCGATCGTAGTAGGGCTCGATGTCTTTATAGGAGATAGGCCAGTCGTCGCCGAAGCCATCGCGGGAGGCGGCTTTGAAATCGTAGTCGGAGAGGCGGAGGGCGAGGCGTCCCCAGATGGCTGTTTTGCCGCCGAGCAGGCGCGCGCGAACCCAGGCGTAGGGCGTGCCGGTGGTGGGGTGGTCGCGCTCGTCGACGACGATGTTCTTCGAGTAATCGGAGCCGCCCCAGCCCTGGACATAGGAGTAGACGTGTTTGTAGCGCATGCCCTTGGCGTAGGGGCGCGGGCGGACGGTGTACTCATTGAGCGTGAGGGCGTGATCGGAGCGGGGCATCTCGCCGCGGCGCGGATGGTCGTAGGGCCATTGCATGCTTTTCAACTCGCGCTCGATGGGGAGCTTCTTGCCGGCCTCGAGGAGCAGAACCTTCATGCCGTGCGAGGCGAGGACGTAGCTGGCCATGCCGCCGGCGGCGCCGGAGCCGATGACGATGGCGTCGTAGGTGATGGAGAGATCGGGGTTGAGATTCGGGTCGTGTTGAAACATGGGCGGAGGATTCTTTTCGGCGTATTCGGCTCGAACAGGGTGATTGTATCAGCCCGGATGCGCCGTCGCGAGGCCCGGTTCGGGCGTGTCGGCGCAAAATGAGAATGTCCTAATTGTGCCAAGTAGAAATGTCCTATTGACGAGTTCAGTGTGGGGAGGTGGAATCAGGAACACTTCTCATGACGCAACGGGACCGCGACCGGCTGGTGGCACTCAAGAAAGCCAAGAAGGGGCTCATCACGCAGCGCCCGGCGGCGGAGGAACTGGGCCAAAGCGAACGCCACGTTCGGCGGCTGCTGGTGGGGCTGAGGGCGTCCGGCGATCTCGCGGTAGTGCACCAACTGCGGGGAAAGCCGTCCAATCGCAAGTTGGACGAGAAGATCAAGAAAGCGGCGATCAAGATTCTGAGCCGCGAAGTCTACGCGGGATTCGGACCGACGCTGGCGGCGGAGTATCTGGCCGATCATCACCAGATCCAAGCGGGCCGCGAAACCGTCCGGACCTGGATGATCGAAGGCAAGCTGTGGCGCGTCAAAAGGCAGCGCGTCGAGGAGATCCACCAGTGGCGGGAGCGCCGATCGCGCCTTGGCTCGCTGGTGCAATGGGATACCAGCGAGCACGCCTGGCTGGAGGAGCGGGGACCAAAGCTGTACCTGATCAGCATGATCGACGATGCCACCAGCCGCATTCACGCGCGCTTCGTGATGCACGATTCGACCGAGCAGAACATGCTCTTGC
>VFSW01004374.1_pt1 | contig 21110 bp, 17 predicted proteins | sample 5358111 | NCBI WGS metagenome assembly VFSW01 (sample SAMN11554181, study PRJNA540505) | mine drainage metagenome | isolation source: sediment from site ElyBrook_90M | place: USA: Ely Copper Mine, Vershire, VT | collected 2017
GGGCGGGGCCGCCTGTGGTCGTATTTGGTGCCCGCCCTGGCGCGCCGCTTGGGTGTGGGGGGCTCCCATCCCCACCGGGGGCCCCGCCCGGGCCCCGGGCCGGCGCCGGCCCGAGGCATCGGGGGGGCCGAGTTCCATGCGAATACACTTGGCGGCGACAGCGCGGTCGCCGTTTCGCAAGATCTCCACCGGCGCCGCCAGGAATTCGATCTTGACGCCTTCTTCCAGTGCGCCTTCGATTTCCTCCCGGACCGCGGGCATTTCGGCGCGCGAGCGGCGATACAACATGGTGACCTCGGCCCCCAGCCTCCGGCTGACACGGGCTGCATCAACGGCGGTGTCGCCGCCGCCCACAACCAGCACCTTCGCGCCGACCGAAACCGGTTCGCCGCTGTTTACCCGATTCAGAAACTCGGTACCCGTGAAAACGTTCGGCGCGTCTTCGCCAGGGATCCCAAGCCGGAGTCCCTGATGCGCGCCGATCCCCACGAACACCGCGTTGTAACGGGCGCGCAGATCGGCCAGCTTGAGGTGCGTGCCGATGACGGTGTTGCACTGCAGTTCGACACCCAAGTCCAGGATGCGCTGGACTTCAGCGTTGAGTACTTCGCGCGGGAGCCGATAGCTGGGAATGCCGTAGCGCAGCATGCCGCCCGCACGGCTGAACGCCTCGAACACGGTGACGCCGTATCCGCGTCGCGCCAACTGATAGGCGCAAGACAGTCCCGCGGGCCCGGCGCCGATGACGGCCACCGTCTGTGAGCGCTTCTCTTCGGTGAGCCGCGCCAGACGCAATCCGTGAGAGATCCCGAAGTCGCCGACGAAACGCTCGAGCGCATTGATCGCCACGGCGCCATCCTTGGCCGAGCGGTTGCACGCGTCTTCGCAAGGATGCGGGCACACCCTCCCACAGACAGCGGGAAACGGATTCCGCTCGGCGATTTTCTCCCAGGCCATGCGGTACGCTTCCTCGCTCGATCGGCCGTAGCTTTCAGCCTGCGCGATCGTGGTCAGCCACCCTCGGATATCCGCTCCGGCAGGACAGCCTCCGGCGCACGGCGGCGTCTTCGACACAAAGACCGGGCGCATGGGGCTGATCTGTCCCCCGGCCGACGCCGCCTGCTTGATGACCGGTTTTTTGACTTCCTTGAACAGCGGCATGACACCCTTCGTTTCAGAACCGGAGGTGAGCCGAGCGTGCGAAAGTGAGGCCGGCGTTCTTGAAATCGTCAATGTGGTAACGCGTGAACTCGATCCCGGTGAGTTCGAAGAACCTCGGCCACCCGATCCGTTCGATCCACTCGCCCATCCGCTCGAACCGGCGGGCGTTGTTAGCGTACACGCTGACGATGTTCGTCACCGCCCCGACGACCTCCGGCCAACGCGGCGGATTGTTCGGCAGGAACGGGATGGCGAGCTTGGTGAACTTCGGCTCGCTGCGGGCGTTGCTCACCTTGCCGCCGACCCAGATCGAGATCCCGTCGTTTTCCGGATCGTTCATCGGCATCGCCGGGCATACCGTGTAGCAGTTGCCGCAAAACATGCACTGCTCATCGATGACCTCCACCGACTGCCGGCCATCCACGACCGCCGGACGGATGGCGCCGGTGGGGCAGGACGAGATGAGCGTCGGCACCTCGCATACCTTAGGTAGGATGTCGTGGCGGATTTTCGGCGGTTTGCGATGGACTCCGAGAATGGCGATATCCGAGCAGTGCACGGCCCCGCACATGTTCAGGCAGCAGGCCACGGCGATGCGCAGCTTGGCGGGCAGCTTCTCCTCGACGAAGTACTCGCCAAGTGCGTCCATGACGGACTTCACAATGCCAGAGGCATCGGTGGCTGACGAGTGGCAGTGGACCCACCCCTGCGTATGAACGATATTGCTGATGGTGCTCCCAGTCCCGCCGATGGGGAATCCCGCCTTCGCGAGTTCCTCTTTCAGCGGAGCGATCCGGTCCAACTTGTCCAGGAGAAACTCGACGTTGTTCCGGCTGGTAAAGCGCAGATAGCCGCCACAGTACTTGTCGGCGAGATCGGCAAAAAGGCGGATGGTCTGAATGCTGAGCAACCGCGGCGAGGCGGCGCGCACGCTGTACAGCTTCTCGCCGGACTCGGACACGTGGCACAGGACGCCCGGCGCGATCACCTCGTGGTACTTCCAGGCGCCGTAATTCCTCCGGATGATCGGCGGAAGAAACTTCTCGTAGTGCGGCGGTCCGATATCAGTGATTCGTTTCGGTGTGGTCGTGGTCGTCATCTTCTTAACTCCGGTCTTAGTTCTCGGTCTTCTTCTGGAAATAGATATAGGGGTTGTCGCGGGGAGCGGAGACCATCTCCGGGATCGGATCGAGGCCGATCGCATCGAGGAAGTTCGCCATGCCGACGCGCTGGATTAGCTCTCCCACGCGCTCACGGTTCTTGCCGTACTCTTCCCAGAAATCCCACACCCGCGAGACCAGTTCCTTGATCGTGTCTAACAGCTCCGCTTCAGGTACGAACGGAACGAGCACGGAGGAAAGCAGTGCCCCTTGTACGATCGGCGCCTTGGAGCCGATCAGAAGCGCGGCGCCCCTTTCCGTGCCGGGACGAAGGGCCTTCGGCATCACATTGATACAGTGCATGCAGCGCACGCACTCGCGGTTGTTTATCGTCAGCTTCCCGTTCCAGCTCATGCACTGGGAGGGGCAACGGTCGCAGACGTCCTTCTGGATATCGAGGCCCCCGGCGGCGTATTCGGCCACCGCGTTGTCGTCCTGCCGGATGTCGTCCTTCCAGATGCCGATCACAGATAGATCCGCGCGCGCTATCGCCGCTACGCAGTCGTTCGGACAGCCGGAGCACTTGAACTTGAACTTATAGGGGAACGGGGGACGGTGCAACTCGTCCTGATAGGTTTGCGTGAGGTCGTTACAAAGCTTCATCGTGTCGTAGCAGGCCCACTCACAACGCGCCTCGCCTACACAACAGGACGGCGTGCGCACCGCCGAACCCGATCCGCCGAGATCGAAGCCGGCTTCAGTCAGTTCCTTGAACACCGGCTCGAGCTGGTCGGTCCGGGTTCCAAGGAAAATGATGTCGCCAGTCGATCCATGCATGTTCGTAAGTCCGGAGCCATGCCGCTCCCAGATGTCACACAACGTCCGCAGAGCGCCGGAGGTGTAGAACCATCCCGACGGATGGTTGATACGCAGGGTGTGGAAATGCGCGATGTTCGGGAACTGTTCGGGAACGTCGCTGTACCGGCCGATTACGCCGCCGCCGTAACCGAGGACGCCGACGATGCCGCCATGCTTCCAGTGCCCTTTCTTTTCCTGATAAGAGAGCTCGAGCTGACCAAGGAGGTCGCTCGCCATCGGCCCGGTTTGGGTCGCCTTCTTGATCTCTTTAACAAAGCTCGGCCAAGTCCCTTTCTCAAGCTCGTCGAGTAACTCGGTCTTGGGTTTCTTGTCTTCCACGTCTTGCCTCCTTCCGTCTTTTTCAATTCCCATAACGTCTCGCGTCCTCTCTGGCCGACACGATGAAGATCGCGAGCGGCCGGTACAGCAGGTGCGCCCATTTTCCGAACGGCACTTCCACCACGAGCATCGGTACCGCGATCGCCAGATGCGCCATGTACATGCTGTAAGTTGGCATGGGGCGGTCCAGGCGCCGCAATACATGCACCAGGATTCCTGACGCCGCCGTGAGGAACAGCAGGGCCGGAAACATCCAGTCCGACAGGTGGCTGAAGCGGTGCATTTCACTTCGCATGGCAAACCGGTCGAACAGCATCCAGGCGGTGGTGGCCAGCAGAATGGCGGTGCCGTAATAGCCCAGGATGCCGGTCCAGTGGAAGCCTGCGTCTTCCACCTGGAACCACGGCAGAAACACGACCACAAGCGTGAACATCGTTCCGTAGCCGGTAACCAACGCCAGGTGGCGCAGCCAGTTCCGCATCGCTTCGCGATCCTGGCAGCCCCTCCATCGGACCTGGGTGATTCCCTGCACCAGCAGATCGACCGCGTGTCGAAGGTAGAAGCGCGCCGGGATCGGATCCCGCCGCGTCAACCGCACGAACATCCGCACGGCGTTTCCCAGCAGAAGCGCGGCCAGGAGCGCCGCCAGGAGCATATCCGCGACATGTACGATATGTTTGGGCGCGAACTTATCCAGCATCACGGTGGCGAGGGGCGCCGGACCCGAACGACTGAGCAGGCCGTATCCGAAGTTCGCCGGAACGGTGAACAGAAGCACGACCAGCGCCGCCACCAGCAGCAGAATCCCGAGCTCGCCGAGGGCCGAGCGATACATAAGCCGCGATAAGCCGGTCCAGTCATATTCCGAGGTGAGATACCGGCGCAGCGCCATCATGATTTCACCCGGATTAGCGCCGCGCGTGCACGTTTTCGAACACTGCCCGCAGTAGAAGCACAACCACGGCGACGGGTCCCCGATCAGATCCTGTTTGAGGCCCCACTGGGCAGCGAGCACCTGCTTACGAGGGAACGGATGCTCCGCGGTAGACAGCGAACATACTGACGTGCAAGCAGAGCACTGAACGCACTTCTTCAGGTCGTCTCCGCCCATCCGCATCACGTCGCGGATGAACTTTGTGTCGGGTTGGATGAGCACTTGGCCGGTCATGGTTACAGGCCCTTGTACGGATTTGGGCCGATCTCCCGGATCCGGCCCACAAAATCATCGAAAAGCGCCGGCAATTTGCCCCACTCGTCGATGGCAAGTTGCGTGAATTGCAGGCGCTCCGGTTCCAGTTGCAATCGCTGGAGCGTTTCCTTCAGGTTCTCCAGGCGGCGCGAAGCGAGTTCGCTGCCCTTGACGAAATGACACTGGTAGTCGTCGCCGTACTTACAGCCGATCAGCATCACTCCATCGATGCCGCGCGACAGGGCATCGGCGATCCAGACGATGTTGAGGGACCCCAGGCAGCGAAGCGGGATCACCCGCACGCTGGCGTCATACTGGCGCCGCTCGAACCCCGCAATGTCGAGAGCCGGGAGCGCATCGTTCTCGCACATAAATGCCAATACGCGCGGCTTTTCCTCGTCTTCCTCGGGGATCTCAATCGCATTGATCATCGAGGCGATCATGTCCACCGAATAATTGCGGAACGACACAATGCGCTCCGGACAAGCACCCATGCAGACACCGCAACGGCGGCAACGGTAAGGATTTAGTCTGGGCGTTCCCTTGGCGTCCTCATCCAGCGCGCCGAACGGGCACTCTTCCGTGCATCGCTTGCACTGGGTGCAGCGCTGGAGCAGGAAGTTAGGCAAGGAGGCGTCGCCCGCCCGGGGATGCACGGCGCGGCCCTGGCGTGCAAGCTCGATGGACTGGATCGCTTTCAGCGTTGCGCCCATCGCATCTTCGCGGGCCTGTTCGGAATCCATAGGGGCGCGCACCGTGCCGGCCGCATAGATGCCGGTTCGCCGGGTTTCATAAGGGAAGCAGATAAAATGCGAATCTGGGAAACCGTCAGTGAGAATCGGCAGTTCCGGTCCTTGCCGGTAAGCCAGATTCAGCGTTTCTCCGGCGGATTGGGGAACCATGCCGGTGGCGAGCACGACCAGGTCGGCCACCAACACGATGGACTCGCCGAGCAGCGTGTTCCGCGCGCTGACTTTCAGCTTCCCGTCCTCGGTCTTGTCCACCGCGGTGATTTCTCCCTTGGTGAAGAAGTTCAGCGGATGATCCTGCGCGGCGCGGTAAAAGCTTTCATACGGACCGGGCGCCTGCATGTCCTTGTAAATCACGAACACCTGTGTCTCGGGGTTCTCCTCGTGGATATCGAGGACATGCTTTAGCGTCGCCAGGCAGCATACGCTCGAGCAGTACGGCAGATGCTGCGGGTCGCGTGAACCCGCGCATTGGACAAAGACGACCGAACGGACCGGCTGCCCGTCGGAGGGGCGCACGATCGGCCCTCGCGCCAGTTTCTCGAACTCAACATTGGTGATGACGTCCGGGCTGAGCCCATAGCCCAAATGCGGAAGACGGCTGGCATCGTACGGCTGCCAGCCGGTCGCAACGACGATCGCTCCAACTCGTTCCGCGACCTCGCCTGCCTCGGTGGCCAGGGTCACATCAAACATGCCGGGCTGCCCCGCGGTCTTTAGAATGCGGGCAGAGGTGTAGACGCGGATGTGTAAGTGATAAGTGACCGCCCGCACCAGTTGGGAGAGTCCATCCACGCGTTCGAGGGACGTGTAAGGCGCGCGCGACGGGAACCGGCTCCTTTGTCCCGCCATGAAGCCGCCGAGCGACGGCGACTTCTCAACCAGCACCACGTCATGACCCGCTTCGGCCGCTTCGAGAGCCGCGGTGAGCCCGGCGATTCCGCCGCCGGCCACAAGCATCGTCCCGGAAACCTCGCCCGAAACAGGATCGAGCGGTTCTGTTTTTACCGCTCGCGCGATCCCCATTCGCAGGGAATCGGCGGCCAGCATCTGCGTGTCCTCGTCTTGCGCGCGATGGCTCCAGGCGACCTGTTCCCGCAGGTTCACCCGCTCGAGGACGGCGCCATGGTTGAACGAAAACGCCTCGGGTTTCGAGCGCGCCGAACAGGCGCCGACGACGACGGTATCCACAGTGCCCGCGGCCAGATCCTGGCGGAGCAACTCGCGCCCCTCCTCCCCGCACAGGAACGGATGAAGGCGGCAGACGGCCGCTTTGCACTCGCTGGAGGCGACGGTGGCGAGCTGGTTTGCGTCGATCGCTTCGCCGATCGAGCAGCCTGTGCAGAGGTACACTCCAACCCGCTTAGGCATGGCCCTCGCTCCGTTTCACTGCTTGATAAGCCTTCAAGGCCGCGGCCGTCGCGCTTCGAACCGAGGAAGTGACTTCCGCCGGACGCCGCACGCAGCCCGCGCTCAACAGCCCGTCGCGGCCTTCCGCGCTGGCAAGGAAGCCGAACTCGTCGAGCGGGAATCCGGCTGGCAGGTCCGCGGTGCGCGGAACCATGCCCGTCGCCAGCACCACCATTTGAAATTTCGACGTTTCCTTGCGTCCCGCGAGCGCATCCTCGGCCGTGACGAGCAGGTCGCGAGTCTCGGGATTCTCCTCCACCTTGGCTACTTTGCCCTTGACTAAACGGACGTTCGCCGCGGGGAGAATCCGGCTGCGAAACTCCTCGAGGCGGCCAGGAGTCCGGAGATCGATATAAAACACCGTGATGGAGGTTTCCGGATGCAGGGTCCGGAAATAGGCGATGTGCTTGATCGACGCCGCGCAACAGACAGCCGAGCAATAAGGCAGATGGTGCTCGTCTCGTGAGCCGGCACACTGCACGAAGGCCACCGAGCTGGGTTCGAGCCCATCGGAAGGACGCCGGATGCGGCCGGAGGTGGGACCGCCGGGTGCGGCCATCCGTTCGAGCATGACGTTGGTGACCACGTTGGCGAACCGTCCGAATCCAAGATTCTCGATCCGGGTTGCGTCGTACGGCTGCCAGCCCGTCGCCGCGATGATCGCCGACACGCGATAGTGCCGCCAAGCGGCCGAAGCATGGAGGTTCACGGCTCCGTACGGGCAGGCTTGCTCGCAGGCGCGGCACTCGGCGGGGCACAGTTCCCGATCGATGCTGTATCGCGCCGGGTAAGGGATGCCACCCGGCAGATAAACGGCTTTGGCCGTACTCATGCCGTAGTTGAACGGGTCGGCGCGTTCCGCCGGGCACGGCTTCAGGCAGTCGCCGCACGCGGTGCATGCGTCGTTGATGTAATCCGGTCCGAGGCGTACCGTGACGTGATAGTCGCCCGGCGAGCCGCTGATCTCTGTAACTTCAGCGCGAGTGTGGACGGTGATGGAGTCACTCCCGCGAATGCGCCGCAGATGCATCTCGAGGCCGCATGAGGGCGGACAGAGTTTCGGGAAATACTGATGCAGGCGGGCCACCTGCCCACCCAGACTCGATGATTTTTCGACCAAGATCGCCGCGCAGCCGGCATCGGCGAGCTCCACCGCCGCCGTCATTCCGGCGATGCCTCCACCGATGACGAGGACCGGCTTGCGCGGCTCCTGGTTCACGCTTCCGCCTCCACCACGGCATTTCGCCGGACTTTCATCGTGCGCTCACGGAACAGGCTGAAGCGCAGCCACTCGACGGCGAACTCGAGCAGATCCTCATCATGCGCACGAATTGCCTCGATTCGCGCCTCATCCACTTCGAGGAGTTCAAGGAACCGTGTCTCGAAGATGAAGCGGCGGAAACGATCGAGGTCGTAACAGGCCATGTAAAACATCTCCGCCTGCGCGGGCGTCAACTCCGGGCTCTGGTCCCAGTAATCGTGAAGCGTGAGGTACTTAAAGGAGGCGCCCATCATCTCGAACTCTTCGACTCCCTGGCTGGAGATCCAATCCCGGACACTCCAGCAGTTCTCCTCGCGGTGGCCATGGCACAGCTCTTCGAGGACGACGAAATGGAACGCCTGCTCTTCGGGCGTGGGATTCTTCGGTTCCGCCGTGCCCAGGGGGTACATCCGGCAGGACCACGGCCGGTCGCGGTACACCGCGCAGCCCTCGGCGGAGACGAAGGGACATTGCTTGGTCTGCTCGTCCATTTTGAGGATCACAAGCGGAAACTTCTGGCCGGCGAAGCGGGGTGAAAGGGTGTATCTGTCCAGGAATTCCTGCGAACTAAGGTGAAGCGAATGCTTGAGCCGCAAAATATCATACGGCGTCAGCACGATCGTCACGTCGCGGCAACAGTGCGTGAAGCAGTCCAGCTCACGCCCGCAACGGAACGTGAACCGGTCGTCGAGCCCGAGGCGGTTCCAGGGCATGGGGACGGTCTTTGTCGTTGCTTCGTTGCCATCAAGCATGACGGTTCTCCTCACGTTCCCGCAGGATGTTGTCGCGAAGCGCCTCGGGCGACCAGACAGGCAATGGCCCTCTCTCGCCCGTGACGGGATCGAGCCGGTGCCGGTAGGACGCGTTGACGCTGAAGTGCTCCTGCATCCATCCCCACCCGCGCACGAAATACGGGCAGTCATCGTTCAAGCAAACGAACTGAAACTCCCCGCTCCAATTGGTCAACTGCGGGTTGGCCCATCGGGCCATCGTCTGTTTGCAATACGGACAGGAAACTTCCTGACGTTCCATCGTGGTTATTCCTTGCCGGGTGGCGGCGGGATCTGAGTCTCGCCCCACCCGGCGCAACAGCGTGTCGCCTTCGCCTGCGTCAGGCCGCGGCCAGCGGCCGGGCCGCCGGTTTATGCTCGAAGATATGCAGAACCGGCCGGGTCTTCATCTCCCACTCCTTGCTCTTCAAATAGATGCGGCAATTAGCAAACACGTGCCACTTCTCCTCGTCGAGCTTCGGTTTGTCGGAACGGAAGTAGTAGCCGGGCCAGCGGGTCTCTTCGCGGAACAGCACGGTCCGGACGTGGGCTTCAGCCTGCCACATGCGGTGGACGTTCTCCCAACACCGCATCAGTTCGTGGAGATCGGATGCGGCGAGCTTCTCGGAGTCCTCGTTCAGGAACTGCAGCAGCTCGATCGCCCGGGTCAGAAGAGCGCCGTTCGTGGTGAACTGTGCGGTAATCCCGCCGGCGTACTCATCCATGATCTTCTGTAAGCGGAACATGAACATGCGCGGCTTGATGTAGTTCGGATTGATTTCCGGATCGGTGGTGGAGTCTTTGTGCTGTGCGTAGACCTCCAGCGGCTTGAGGATCTCCGCCTTGATGGCGTCAATGGTGCTTTGCGCCACTTCTGGCGCCGTGTTGTGTTCGACGATGTACTTCACCGCCGCCTTAGCCGCGATGCGGCCCTCGGCATGCGAGCCCGAAGAGAACTTATGGCTCGATGCTCCGGAAGCGTCGCCGGCGCAGAACAATCCCGGGACGGTCGACATGTGATCGTAGCCCCAGAAGTACTCTCCGCGGGTCTCGCTGTTTTGCAAGTCCTCGGGTCCGCTGATCCAGGCGCCCGAGGCGCCGGAATGCGAGCCGATGAAGTACGGCTCGGCGGCGGCGATCTCGGAACTGCGTTCTTCCGGCTGCAGGTTCGTGGAGGCCCACAGGATCGCCTGAGAGACGGTCATATCCAGGAAGTCCTCCCACGCCTCGGACTCGAGTTCCTTCATCTTCTTCTTGTAGGCCTTCGGATCGTCCTTGTAACTTTCGGCGATCTTACCGATGGCTTCTTCGGTCCGCATGTAAATCGGACCATTCCCTTCCATCGTGTCGAGCATGCCGAGATAGTTACGAAGGTTCGCCGGTACGGGTTTCACGCGCCCATATGGTCCCCACTTCTCGAGCTCCGGCTGGCGCTCGATCATGTAATTGCCGCCCTCGGAATTCGTCGCCCGGGACTTGAATAACAGGAACCACGCGCCCACCGGGCCGTAAGCATCCTTGAAACGGACCGGGATGAAGCGCACTTCCTGGCAAGTCATCTCGGCGCCGGCCCGGAGCGTGAAGTAGGCCGACGAGCCCGAGTTCCATGGTGGATACCACGCGCGCCCCATGCCTTCGCCGGAGCTGCGGGGCTTGAATACGTGAACCGCGCCGCCCATGGCGACCAGCGTCGCCTTGGCCTTGAACACGTAGAACGTGTTTTCGCGGACCGAGAAACCGACCGCGCCTGCGCAACGGTCGCCTTCCATCAGCGGTCCAACGATGAAGACGCGTTCATACACTTCGCCCACGCCGCTTTCCGACAGAGCGTTCTTGGCGGCCTCGGCGACGACAACTTTGTACGATTCGCCGTTGATCATGAGCTGCCAGCGTCCCTCGTGGACATAGGCGCCCTTTTCGTCCTTCCAAATCGGCAGGCCCCACTTTTCAAACAAGTGGACGCTCGAGTCCACGTGCCGGGCGATACTCGCCACCAGGTCCTCGCGCGTGAGGCCCATCAAGTCGTTGCGGACGTAATCGACATAGTCCTTGACGGTATTGGCGCCGTCCTTCAGACCCACATACTGGTTGATCGCCGACAGCCCCATCGCCACGGCGCCGGACCGGTCGACGGCGGCCTTGTCCACCAACGTCACCTTCAATCCGTTCTGCTTGGCCCAATGGGCGGCTTCCACCGCGGCGCCGCAGGCGGCCATTCCGCCACCTAGAATCAATAAATCGGTTTCGACAATAACGGTTTCAAAATCAGCCATTCGAGTATCCTCCACTCAGTTCCGCAACGTGAAGACTTCCGCAAGACCTGACGACGCCGGCTCGGTGAAAAGCGCCGGCGAGTTCAGATTGCCCTTGGTCTCAAAACCCCCATCGGGCCGGGCCGACCCTTCCGGCGTAGTCCGGATGGGGAACTTGAACCGCTTGATCGTTCCGTTGCGGAACTTCACGGTCCATAGAATCGAGTCCGTCGAACGGAGCGGCGTGGCGGAAGCTCCCAGTGGGACAAAATCCGCATAACCGCGGACTTCGATGGCCTGATTGGGACAAATCTTGACGCAGTTGTAACACTCCCAGCACATCGTGACGTCACGGTTGTACGCCTTCGATGTTCTTTTGTCCAGGACCATCAAGTCGTTCGGGCAAATATACTGGCAGGCGGTCCTGTCCAGGGCCTTGCACCCGTCGCACTTGTCCGGATTGACGTAACTTGGCATTACTCCACCTCTCTTTCGTAAGCGCCACTCGCATTGCCGGAGTGGCTCTGGCTCTTGTGACGTTGATAAAAACAGTTTCTCCGGCCGAACTTGCCGAACCTGCACCGCTCTCGAAAGTAGATTTCGCACTGCATGCAGACGGCATTCGGTTCGGAGCTGCCGCTGACGAATGCCCCTGCCAGACGATCCAGAAGCTCGGCCGTCCGCTTGAGCTCATCCGGCGCGAACTGATCGAAGGCCGCCTTGGCCCGGACGTCGCGCGCTCTTTGGTACGCCTCCATCAGCCGTCGGCTCGTCTCCGTAAGGGAGAGCCGGATCGTTCGGCGGTCCTCCTGCGGAGACACGCGCCGAAGCAGCTTACGGCGGACGAGTTTGTCTACCGATTTGCTTGCCGCCGCACAGGTGACATTCAGAAAGGCCGCGGCATCTCCGATCCGGAGCGTGTCGGTGTGGGCCACCAGGTATAGCAGCTTAAGTTGTGAGAAAGTCAGCCTGTCACCGGCGACCTCCCGCAGAACGGCCCGCTCCATGATTTCCCGAACAGACCACGCAAACACCCGTGCGCTACTTAGGAACTCATTGCTCAGATCCGCCGTGATCTCTTCTGTCACGCTGGCCTCCGCCATCGTTTTTTGATGCAGGTGGCTTGTTCCGTCGCCGCGCATATCAAACCGGTACCACTGGGAACGGCAAATCGATAACCAATTCGAATTTAAACTTACTTAACGATCGGCGCAAGAGCAGTGCAAATCTGCGGCACTTAGGGGCGGAATCCGGAACAAGCGCCGGACTTTATGGGTTTCGTTCTCGCGTTTCAGGATCAAGACCGCTGCGCGAGAACCATAAGTGACGCTGCCGGAAGCGGATGGCTCTCGACGGAGCGAAGGCCGAGCGTTTCCAACACGTCCCGTAGCCGGTCGAGCGACCAGGCGCCACAGCCGCCGCGTATGACGTGCCGTCCAAGCGTGGCCAGCAGCACTTCCGGCGCAGGCAGAACACTATCCGGCAAGAACGCATCCTGCAGGATCAGGCGACCATCGGCCTCGAGTGCGGCGGTCGCCGCTTGCAGCAGGTCCCGTACTTCCCCGCGGCGGACAGAAGAATGGCCCGGAACGGGCCGGCCGGCAGCGCGCGCGCTACTCCGCCGTCTGGCTCGCCGAGGAAGGGGTTGCGTGCATCCACCGTCAAGTGCGGCCAACGGCTAATAACCGCTTTATGGTATGCCTGACATCCCCAACCAGCGATGAGTACGGGACTGTGCCGCGATAAGTCGACTCTGTCGAGAACGAATGGGGCGGCAAAACGGGCAAAGTTCTCGCACGAGGCCTCGTACACACCGTGATTCAGATGATGGCTTCCCGGCCGTTGTCCATCGAGGGCATAGCGGCAAAGGGCCGTCGATGCGTCACCCAGGCACGCATAATACAACAGCGTGGCCTTCAGGTTATGCGGCGACGTTTCCACCAGATAGCGGGAAGCCAGTTCAAGGTTCCGATATCCCTGCGGCCCTGATTCCAGAAGGCCCTGCGCCGCAAGACAATCGAGCAGCTCGGCCACGGCGCGGGTGTTCATGTTCAGCGACTTCGCCACAGAGGACGCGGTTTGCCACTCCTCGAGGTGTTCAAAGACGCCTGCCAGCAGCGCCAGGCGTAAGGTCTGCGTTCCCAACCCGCCGATCGCCAACCGCAGGAGCTGGTCCGGCGCAGGGCCCGGCGGCAGCGAGGGGATCGGTTGCCCACCCCGGTAAAGGTCGCGCTGAGAGACGGCAAGTTTCTCCCGCAGCCGCACCGCATCCCCGATCACCAGCGTTGCCGGCGGTTCGATCCCGGCCTTTTCCACCTCGTCCGCGATCGTCGCAAGCGTTCCGGACACAACTCGTTCTCCGCGCCAGAAGGCCATCTGGATCATCGCCGCCGGCGTTTCCGGATCGCGCCCTCTCGCCACTAACTCCTTCGCGACCCGGGCCGTGCTGTTGACGGCCATCAGGAAAACGAGGGTATCGATCCGCGAAAGCGCCTCCCAGTCCATCCGGCTGGAATCGCGTTTTGATTCGTGCCCCGTCACGATGGCGACCGACGACGCAGTGTCCCTGTGCGTGACCGCGATGCCGGCGCTCGCCGGCGCGGCTAACGCGGAACTCACACCAGGCACAACCTCAAACGGAATGCCGTGCGCCGCAAGATACTCAGCCTCCTCGCCGCCACGTCCGAACAGAAAGGGGTCTCCGCCCTTCAGGCGAATCACCACCTTCCCTTCATAGGACTTACGTGCTAGCAGTTCGTGGATCTCATCCTGCCGCGATTCGTGCCGGTCCGGCGCCTTGCCCATGTAAATCCGTTCAGCAGAGGGCTTCGAGAGCGCTATGGCCTCTTCCTGCACCAGCCGGTCGTAAACGATTACGTCGCCGGTCTGGAGCAACTCGGCCGCTTTCACGGTCAGCAGGCCTGGATGGCCAGGGCCGGCCCCCACGAGGTATACCTTGCCGGGCGCCATGGATTCCGTTGTACCGTCAGATTTACGCGATACTTACGTCACTAATCCTAACAGATCCGGCTTTCCCCATCTCTGCACATCCTGACTTAGGACAGGGCAGACATAGCGCCCCTGATCCGGAGACACTCATTCAACAGGACTTACTGCAGTCCCGCGCAGACCGGGCTACGCGACGCCCGAAATACAGTGCGGCGCCGGCCGGAATTTATGGACTCGCGCGCCCTCAGCCTTCGTGGTTCCTTGAAATCGGGCGGCCATGTTATAACAAACCCGGTAGGCAGTTTGGCAGCCCGATGCCTGCTTAGTATTTTCGTAGGGTCCGGGATCGCTCTATGCTGGTGTTTCTGCCTCTTGAGGAGATCGCCACCTATCTCCTGTCGTGTGTCAGTGGCGGCTCAGCCATATCCTTCGGTTCGGCCGCAGGCAGCGCTTTCAGTGAATTCCATATGATCCGGATCAGAAGACTCATCGGAAGTCCTCCCACGACGCGGAGCATGCCGGCGGATCTCCGCCGCTCGGGCCCAGGGTTTAATACGGACCACCCCGTTTCAACGAAGACGCGGCGCGCCCTTTCCGATGCGCGTGCCCGTTCCCGGCTGCTTCCGGAGTACGACCAGCGGCTGGCTGTCGGGAATCCGGGTGCGAATTGGCTTTTCAACAACGCTAGATGTGTTGGCAGACTGCGGAACAACGCGGCGCATCGCTTGCGGGCGCGCAGGGCTCAGAGACGCAAACCTGTGCCGGCGCCGGCCTACAGTGCCACTACCGTTGCACTGTTTCCGTATCCTGTTGGCGCTGAAGATCGGTAGACAATCATGTCGGCTTCTGCAACCTTCGTGGAACCGCCGCTCGAGTGTGCCATCAGACCCACTCACAGGTACGTCGCTACGCCTCTTTCCGGCGACGAAACCTCCACGGCCCTGCTCGTGTCGCGAGGAACCATGTCGGGGGGCGCGAACATCTCCTCTTGCCTTTCGACATTGGGCGGCGTGCGTTGCGTGACACGCGAGGATCTGATCGCGGCCGTCAACAGCTACGGCGAACTCGCCACCCGCGTCGCGGCGATCATCTCCCGAGCGGATCGGGAATATCAGCAGTTCAGCGATCTGCGGCGCCCCTATCTGATTTTCATGCGGCGTGCGCTGTTGCAGTACATGCGGGGCGGCCGGTTGGCTTATTTCGGATATTCGGGTCACCTGCTGCTTCCGCGGATCTCGCACCTGGTTCGTGTCCGGCTAATCGCACCCGTTGAGGTCCGCATCGCTCGGGCATGCAAAGTCCTGGGCCTGAGCGAATCCGACGCGCGCGAGCACATCCGCTCCACCGACGGTGAGCGCGTTCAGTGGGCACGTATGATGTACGGCGTTGATCTTCGCGACCCGGCGGGCTATGACTTGTGCGTGAATCTGGAACGATGGTCGCAGTCCGGTGCGTGCGAGTTACTCACCCGGATCTTCGACGAACCGGACTTTCACCCGAGTTTGGAATCGGTGGCGCAACTTGAAAACGAACGGCTTTCGACCGAGGTGCAGGCGGCGCTGGCAACGAATCCGGAGACACTTACTTGGGAAATTCAGGCCATCGCCTCCGCCGGCTCAGTTCATCTTGTGGGCCCGTTTCTTCCTGGCGACAAGATGCGCACCGTCTGCGACGTGGTCAGCTCCGTGCCGGGCGTTCAGGATGTTCAATATGAACCGGGCTATGCATCGGCCCTGCGTTAGGCTTCAGCCCAGGCCGAGACCGGACTTTGAAGCATCGACAACGAGGAAGAAATCATGCCACAGCTAAATACCGATGACCCAGCCACGAAGCATCCGCCCTGGCTAAGGACGATGCTGAATCGCTTGGCGGAGCTTGGCGAATCGCAGAGCACCGCTTTGATCGAGCAGAACGACCTCGCGCGGCAGCGAACCCAGACCACCTCGAATCTTGCTCTCTATGCCTCCAAGACCGCCGAGCATGCCGAGAAACAGACCGGCCTCGCGGTGGAACGGACTGCCCTGACGCGCGAGCAGACGCGCCTGTCGACGCGAAGCACGGAACTCGCACATATCCGCACGGAGATGGCGCGCGAACGTACGCAGCAGGCCGAGGAGCGCAGCCGGCTCGCCGCCTCGCGCACCGAAATGGCGCACCAGCGGACCGACATGGCCCAGCGCCGTGTGCTTCTGGCCGAAGAGCGCACGCGCCTGGCCGAGCGGCGCAATGTCCTCTCTCAGGACCGCACTACGATGGCCGCCACGCGCACCGATCTCGCTCACCAGCGGACCGCGACCGCGGTAACCCGCACGCGTCTCTCGTTGCAGCGCACCGAACTGGCTCGGGCGCGCACCGCACTCGCACTGATCCGCACCGGGCTCGCGACGTTCATGCTGGGCGTTACTTTCCTACGGTACTTTCCGATTTCGAAATGGACGGTCTTCGATGCCGCCCTGATCCTTTTCAGCTTCGTGGCCGTCTACTTGGGTGGAAGGACTTACCGGCGCGCTGTAGTGTCGGAGAGAGTAATCCAGACGCTCCTCACCTCTGACCAGGCCCTCTGCCGTGCCCTGACCGATTCCGGGGCTTGACTCGGAGCCCTGAGGCGAACCGGCGAACTTCCCGCACGGCGGAGGAGATTGGCGCTGCCGCTTCTCGATCAAAATCCATAAAATCCATACTCCCTTCCTATCCGCTTCTCAGTCGACGGGTAAGCGGAACCGTCCGGCGCCGGGTCGCCCGCGGGCGGGCAAACAGGTTTGGATGAGCGACTTCCGCACAACGCCCAGCCGTTCTCCAGAGGCGCGGCGTCCATCGACTCGGCGGGGGAAGCCTGCGCCTATTGACCGCAGACTAACTGCTCCTTAGTATAAAGGCGGCTCGATAATTTCGCAGTTGAAAGGCCTGATTATGTCTGTAATCTCTGCCGAGACGCTGGCCGACGAGATGTACCAGTTGATCTCGCAATACGCTGGGAAGAAGAACTTGAAAGCGGGCGACCTGACGAAGGAGATGATCAGCCGGCACGGCGCGGAGAACTGCAGTAAGGAAGAATGCAAGCTGGCGATTCGGATCCTCATCGATTCCGGCCGCTGCGTTTATAGTTACCTCGGCGGCTCTTACATCCAGTTGCCGCCCAAGGAGGATAGCGCTCCGGTATGAGTAATTCCGGAAGCGCCGGCGCCGGGGGGCCTCCGCGTTTGGTGATTGCCGGACTCTCAGGAGACTCGGGAAAGACTCTGGTGTCGCTCGCAGTGCTCCTCGAGGCAAGGCGCCGCGGGATCGCAGTGCGGGCATTCAAGAAGGGCCCGGACTACATCGACGCGGCGTGGCTGGCATGGGCCAGCGGCGCGCCCGCCCGGAATCTCGACACCTTCCTGATGGGGTTCGACCGTGCCGCTCAGTCGTTCCTTCGCCATGCCGTTCCGGGTGGTTTGAATGTGGTGGAGGGGAACCGCGGGCTATACGATGGCGTCGATGCGCAGGGCTCCCACAGCACCGGAGCGCTCGCGAAGGCGCTTCGCGCACCCGTCGTCCTTGTCCTCAACGCGACGAAGATGACCCGCACGGCGGCGGCGGTCGTGCTCGGCTGCCTGAGGCTTGATCCTGAAGTCCCGATGGCCGGAGTGATCGTCAACCACGTAAGTGGAACGCGGCACGCGAACATTCTGCGCGACGCGATTGAGACTTTCTGCGGGATTCCCGTTCTTGGCGCGCTGCCAAACGGCGAGGGAACGTTACTACCGGCCCGTCATCTCGGCCTGATTCCGCCCGCCGAGCACCCGGATTCATCCACCTTGGCGCAAAACCTGCTCGATGTGACACGAGGCCGCCTCGATTGGGAGCGCCTCTTCGACATCTCGGCTCGCGTACCCAACATCGAGGCGCCGCCACTCGATGACCCCGGAGACAAGCGAGCGCCGCGCATGAGAATCGCATACGTCAAGGATGCGGCGTTTACCTTCTATTATCCGGAGAACCTGGACGCATTGCGGTCGCAGGGAGCCGAACTGATTCCCGTCTCCGCCCTGTCGGGGTCCGCGCTTCCTGCTGAGCTTGACGGCCTCTACATCGGCGGAGGATTCCCCGAAACCCACGCGGCAACTCTTGCCGCAAACACCGCTCTGCTCAACTCCATCCGGCACGCCGCCCGCCGTGGCCTGCCGATTTATGCCGAATGCGGCGGCTTGATGTTGCTGGCGCGCGGCCTCGTGTGGCAGTCCGCCCGCTACGAAATGGCGGCTGTGCTGCCGTTCGATGTCGAGGTATGCTCCTCGCCGCAGGGCCACGGATATGTCGAGTTATGTGTGGACGTGGCGAACCCCTTCTTCCCGCGCGGGTTCGTCATGAAGGGCCACGAATTTCACTACTCCCGGATCCTGCCGAACGGAAGCAGTCCGCTATCGACCGTGTGCGCCGTCCGGCGTGGCGCCGGTTGCCTCGATCACCGCGACGGAATCGTCGACGGCAACGTCTGGGCCAGTTACACACACCTGCACGCGCTGGCTACGCCGGAATGGGCTCGCTCTTTCTTGGCCGTCGTCCGCCATCGCGCACCAGTGGCGGCGTAGGCCGGGCGGCCGGTTCCTCCTCCGGTAAAAGCTCCACAGGAAGACGGCCGGTCCAGGTGGCCAACTGATCGCAGGAGAAGGGGATCTCGATTGTTCCGGCGAGTCCGCTTCCCACCGCCAGCGCTACGGCACGTTTCTCGCGCATTCCCAGCAGAATGCGAACTCCGGGCGCCCGCGGATCGTCGGCCAGCGCCTTCACGAGGCCAGGCTCATCGGCCACAACTCGCTCACCCAAAATCACGAGCGCCGGCCGGAACACGGAAATAATCGCCGACGCATCGTATCCGTTTCGGGCAAACCGGCACGCCAGGCATCCGTCCGGATGCCACGCAATCGCCTGAATCAACGCCTCGTCGCGCGTGACAATCAGGACGTTTGTCGGGTCTCCGTGCACCCGGCGGTAGTACGGACAGTCCTGGCACGACCCCGCGCAGAAATTCTTTGTATGACCGGCGCTGTGCACCACCTTCATCAGCTCAAAACACCATGCCGCATGAATCTGGTAGGCCACACAATTCCGGCAGCCTTCTCTCAGGCTCTCGCTCATGTACTCCCAGCAGCGCAAAGGATGCGCGGTACGGGGAATCGAGGGGCTGGGAGCCGGAAGAACCTCCGCTTCTGTTTCCGTCGTCTTGGGCAAGAACGGCTGAAGGTGATGCTCGTCGACGCGATAATGTCCGCCAGCGGTCCGGGTAGCGGACAGGCGCCCTTTCTTGATCCACTTCAGGACGGTATCGGGCTTGACCGAGCAAAGCTCTGCTGCTTTCCCGGTCGTGAGCAATCGGGCTGACATTATCCGGCCTCCTGCCCCCAACGCCCTCATTATTTGGCCGGAAAAGGCGGAAGTCAAGCCTCGCCCATCCGGGAACAGGCCAACTCAGAGCGCGTTTTATGGGTTTGCCGGCCACGCAGCGGCTTCCTACACCCGGGAAATATTCAACGTTGTTGACGAATCTGGATCGGCTCTATTCTAGGGGCGCAAGAGACCGAGTCTGAAGCCGGTTTGAATTGAGGAGGTTCTCCAATGAGGAGTTTGATCCGTCCGCACGGTGGCGGAGATTTGAAGTGTCTTCTGCTTGATGGGCAAGCAAGAGTCGAGGAGGCCCAACAAGCCACCCATCTGAAACACGTCCCGATGACCAGTCGCGAAGCGGGCGACCTCATCATGATGGGCATCGGAGCGTTCACTCCGCTCGAAGGCTTCATGGGCCACGACGATTGGCTCGGCTGCTGCGACTCGTACAGCATGCCGAGCAGGAATGGCCTGTTCTGGCCCATTCCCATCACGCTCTCGGCCGAAGAGGATTACGCCAAATCCATCTCCATAGGACAGGAAGTCGCGCTGTGGGATACCGAAAGCGAGTCTATCCTCGGCACGATGCGCGTCACCGAGAAATACTCGATCGACAAAGAGCACGAATGTAAGCAAATCTTTCGAACCACGGACCCTGCCCACCCGGGCGTGCATAAGGTACTCGAACAAGGAACGGTGAACCTGGCCGGTCCGGTCAAAGTCCTTTCGGAATCCTACTATCCGGAAATGTTCAAGGGCATCTACCAACGCCCCGCGGAGGCGCGCGCCGCGTTTGCCGAGCGCGATTGGAGCACGGTGGCGGCCCTGCAACTGCGCAACCCAATGCATAATTCCCATGCCTACCTGGCTTGGATCGCCATCGAAGTCTGCGACGGCGTCTACATCCACCAACTCGTCGGCAAGTTGAAGCCCGGCGACATCCCGGCCGAAGTGCGGGTAAAAGCCATCGACGCCCTGGTGAACAAGTATTTCCGGAAGGACCGCGTCATTCAGGGCGGCTATCCGATGGAGATGCGTTACGCGGGTCCCCGCGAAGCGTTGCTCCACGCGCTGTTCCGCCAGAACTACGGCTGCACCCATCTCATCGTCGGACGCGACCATGCCGGCGTCGGCGATTACTACGGCCCGTTCGATGCCCAGAAGATCTTCCAGGAAATCCCGCCGGACGCCTTGCTCCTCCGGCCTCTTTGCATGGATTGGACGTTCTACTGCTATGAGTGCGGAACCATGGCGTCCATGAAAACCTGCCCGCACGAATCCAAGGCCGTTATCGACGAAAATGGCAACTACAAGGGCGGCGCAAGGTTGATGCTGTCCGGCACTCTGCTGCGGAAGCTCATGAGCGAGGGCAAGCCCGTACCTCCGCAGTTCTCCAAACCGGAGGTCATCGCGGTCCTGAAGGAGTACTACGACCACTTAGAAGAAAAAGTCGACGTAAAACTCCACGGCTATGCGACCGGAGTCACTCCGAAGCGATAGACCGCGTAGGCGCCTCGCGGATGGGCGTTGAACTTTCGGGGTTTCCTATGTTCGCGCAGAATACGATGCCACGGCCCGGGATACGAACCTTCGATGAGAACACGTCTACGCTCGGATCGCGCTTCCCCACGATCACGCCCATCTGTCTTCCCGGCTCAGCGTTCGCCGAGCCGGGTCCGGGCCGCGGATACCGGCGGGCTCTCTGCCC